>Ga0247810_10000337_pt1 | contig 60740 bp, 58 predicted proteins | sample UWRJL119311C1_FD_179918 | JGI IMG/M metagenome (GOLD analysis project Ga0247810, IMG submission 179918) | Plant litter microbial communities from Arlington Agricultural Research Station in Wisconsin, United States - UWRJ-L119-311C-1 | ecosystem: Environmental > Terrestrial > Plant litter >...
ATGAAAGATGAAAGGTAGAATAACAGCACAGCACAACACGAAAAGAATGGGTTGGTAACGTACAGCAGGCAAGGCACAAAGGCAAGGCTGTTGTTTGATTGACCAAGTGAATGCAACACCACCAGGGGCGAGAGAACTGGACGAGTGAGGGGGCCGGGTCTCTGGCTGGGTTTCTGGCGGGACAACAGTGGACGGGGATATTGACGTGCTGATACAAGATTCAGCTGCTGGAACGGGGCGTGGGTGGGATTGAGAACCGGGACCAAGACTGGGTCGTTTTCTGCGTTGAAGAATGGGAATTGCGATCACTGAACAATGCCAATGCGGGCCGTGAAGGATGGGATTTGGTGTCTGGAGACGGGGCGGCGGGCGGTGAAGCGTCGAGCAATCGTGTAGTGAGAGAGAGAGAGAGAGAGTAAAGTAGTGTGTGTCAGGTCGTGGTGTCAGAAAGGTCAACCAAGCCACGACTGGTGGGATGATGATGATGATGATTATGATGGGTATTGATGATGGGTGTTGAAATGGATCAGTCGAACAAAAACAGCAACCTTTGCAATCTCACACACTTGTCGGTCTCTTGTGTTCGTTCGTGATGTGTGGGGGATGAAATTCAATCCAATTCAATCCAATTCAATCCAATTCAATCCGGAGCAGCCAGCAATAGAGAAACACACTCACACACACACACACACTCAATTCTGTGAGAGAAGCTTTGTCAAGGTGAAGGCCGGACGTGTACGGGGACAACACAGGGACAAGATCGAGGGTAGTACCAGCAAAGCAATGCACTGCACTCCCACAAAACCGGAGCTGGGAAATCCTATTTATACCTGCTGGCCTGCCTGCGCATTTGGAGCATTACACGATGCTTTTCGGTGCGAATCAGGATTTCTGAGATGTGATTTCATGCAACGCCTGGGAGGTATGAAGGCCATGAGGTATCGGCCTGGCTCCCCTTCTTCTTCTCTCTCCGCCACGATGGCTTCGCTGCGCTGTGTACGGTACGGTACAGTACAGTACAGCACAGTACCGGCAACGTGCCTCGATCGCATTTACTGATCGACTGCACGATCTCACGCCTATCCCAAGGGCGACCGATGTGCCTGCTTTCACCAATGACCGCTGACGGTTCCAGCGATATGGTTTTATGGCTTAGACGTGCAGTCCTGACACGGTTTTGACAAAACCCTCGACTTTTTCCACCGAGACATGATGCAGCTTCACTTCACGATAGCTCACTTTTGCATTTGTCCGCGAGGTCACGGCCGTTCCCTCTCTGCTCTGTGCGGTTTTGCTTTGTTTTCAAAACACCCACCGTCCGAATCCCCCCTCGTCCTGTTCTTCACCATTTTCCCTTCCCCCCCGGACAGTACTCTCCGTCGGGCGTGCTGCGAAAATGGTTCACCTGGCCATTATTCTGCCACGCCAGCGTCGGCCGAATTAACATCTAGTTCAACCTTGATTGGTGCTGTAGCAGTAAGGTAGCAGCAGCAGCGTCCTTTTGCATGGCCAGAGGGTGTGACTCTTTTTTTTTTTGCCTTCCCACCGCTTCTTATTTTCTTGCGAACTTAACTTAATACTTTCGCTACTCGAGAAACTAACTTCCTATAAAAGAAAACCTTCCTTCTCCCCCTTTTCCCCTTCACCATCATCTCTTGCTCCGGACACCGGTTCGTGCCTGTTCTCCCCCAACCGCCCGCAGCAAAAGACGGTTCTCGGCCTGCAAGACATCCATCCACTGCTTTGCCTTCCTCCAAAGGGGCTTAAGCCCAAAAGACCATGTGAAAAAGCGGACCCCGCCAAGCATGCTGCCAGCCAGTCTGCAAAAACCAGATATTCGGTCACCATATTTATAGGTGACGTCACTGCTTCATCTTTGGATTATATGAATTGGGGGGGAGGGCAGGAAAATAAACTACATTCCAGGAAATAAAAAGTGCTGGTAACTTAATTCGGTTTCAAGTAGGCGGGGATGCTGGGTAGGGCTCACTGCCAAGATGGTATTGGGATGCATTTTCCGACACTATCCATTCGGTTGGTGCTGTCGAATATTAGAAGATTGGCTAGCACGGTAGAAACTTGGTGGAAAACCCGTCGATGCGTAAATCTCACTTCCCTGCCAAGACACGACCAGTTGCAAGGTTCTCCAAGCAAGTTATCAATCAAGGTCAAACCACAGTGCCGGCGGTGTAATTAAAATGATAGGCGAAAAAATCACAAATCTCTTTTTGACTGGATGAAAACAATGCTAACCTCGCTTCTATGGATACGGGAGCAATGGTTACAAGGAAGAAGAAGCGCATACCTATCACAAAGGCACGTACTCTACAGAGGTATAACGTGTAAGCTGGGAAAGTAACTATGAGTGCTAGTCTCTGTCTGGACCCGCTTAAACTTCTTCGCTAAACGAATACAAAAAATAAAACACATCGAGGCTATCTTCAAGTCTGGAACTGTGTTACCCGTGACCGTAACCTATTGCCCAAAGCCAGGAACGTGTTTATGTGCGCGCAGTTGGGGCCAATCCTTTTATACTTTCCAGTTTCGTCCCACATATAAACCCCCATTCACAAATCTACATCTCCCCACGACCTAATCCGGATCGGCCCTCGGTCTCTGGGACTAATGGCTCGATGTTCCAGATACTCTCCGCATACTCATTGATGCAGCGATCACTGGTGAAGAAACCCATACGGGCCACGCTGATGATGGTCTTGGCAACCCACTCCTCTTGGTTCTTGTATGCCTCATCAACGAGATCTTGTGTGGTGATGTAGCTGTGGAAGTCATCGGAGACGAGGTAATAATCGCCGTGGTCTTCGATAGCACCAACAAGAGCGCTGAAAGAATTAGCATCTCCAAACATGTTGCCCTTGATCGCCTCAAAGACCTTGGCAAGATCTGGGTCCAACTCATGACTGCCATAGTTATGGGCGTGGCGGAGATCTTCAACATCCTCCGACAAATTTCCGAACAGGAAGATGTTGTCAGCACCAATCTCACGTGTAATCTCGATATTGGCTCCATCACAAGTTCCGATGATGAGGCCAGCATTTAGGACGAACTTCATGTTTGAAGTACCACTTGCTTCGGTACCAGCCGTCGAGATATGCTCACTGATGTCGCTTGCTGGAATAATAATTTCAGCTTTCGAGACGTTGTAATCCTCCAAAAAGATGACTTTCAGAAGATCTCCAACATCCTTATCCTTGTTGACAACAGCACCAACACTATTGACAAGATGAATTATGGTTTTGGCCATCCAGTATCCTGGCGCAGCTTTACCACCAAAGATGGATACTCTGGGAGTAAGTTTCTTCCGTTCTTCAGGGCTCATAGCTTTAATCGTGAGGTACCGATGAATGACACCAAAGATGTTCATCTGCTGGCGCTTGTACTCGTGTATCCGTTTAACCTGGATGTCAAACAGAGCCGAGGGGTTCACAGTAACTCCAGTGCTTGTCTTGATGTGCTTGGCTAATCTGACTTTGTTGGCATATTTGATTTCGGCCCATTCCTTCTTGAACGCCTTATCGTCCGCATACTTCTCGAGTTCGTTGAGCAGCGTAAGATCTTTAAGGAAACCTAGGCCGCCAAGTTTGCTGGCAATAAGTTCCGAAAGTCTGGGATTTGCCTGGTGCAACCAACGCCGAGGTGTGATACCATTGGTGACGTTCGTGAACTTATCTGGCCCAAAGATGTTCACAAAGTCTTTGAAGATAGTGGTCTTGATGAGATCCGAGTGAAGTTCAGCAACACCATTGACCTTGTGGGATCCAACAATAGCTAGATAAGCCATGCGAACCATCTTGGGCTGCGACTCCTCAATAATTGAGATGCGAGCGAGTAAGTCTCGATCACCTGGGAACTTGCGCTCAACCAATTGCAAGAAGAAAAGGTTGATATCATAAATGATGGAAAGATGTCGAGGAAGCAGGTTTTGAAACAATGGTACCGACCACTTCTCTAAGGCTTCGGGTAGGACTGTGTGGTTGGTATAACCAAACTGAAGAACTAGTTAGCATTTTCCATCTCAAATCCAACTTTGTACTTACGGTCTTGGTAACAATTGCCCATGCTTCCTCCCACTCGAGTCCTTCCAGATCAATGAGGATTCGCTGTAACTCAACAATAGCAAGAGTTGGATGAGTGTCGTTCAATTGGATAGCTACCTGGTCGGGGAATTCGCTCCAAGGTCGCTTGCTCTTCTTGAAGCGGCGAACTATATCATAGAGGGAAGCTGCCACCCAGAAGTATTGCTGCTTCAGGCGAAGCTCTTTACCACGATCAAGATTGTCGTTAGGATACAACACAGCACTGATGGTCTCAGCACGTTGTTGATCTCCAACGGAACTCTCATAGTCGCCACTATTGAACTTTTGGAAATCGAATTCTCCACTGGCAGCTTTACTGGACCAAAGACGCAGATTGTTCGTAGCAGGTGTGTCGAATCCAGGAATCGGAACATCGTAAGCGACAGCCTTGACAATTTCACCGCCTTCCCAGACTACAACATTCTTTCCTTGCTCATCCTGATATTTTCTGGTGTTGCCATAAAATTGAATCTGCAAGCAATTAGCTGGACTGCGTAAGTGATAGGAAATGAAAACCTACATCGACAACAATATCGTGTCTTGGAAACTCCCAAGGATTAAAGTCCAGCCAGTAATCAGGAACCTCGACTTGATAGCCATCAACAATCTCTTGTTTGAAGATTCCATAACGGTACCGTAATCCATATCCCCAAGCGGGATAGCTGAGAGAAGCCAGAGAATCCAGGAAACATGCGGCAAGTCGACCGAGACCTCCGTTACCAAGAGCAGCATCGTGTTCCTGCTCAATAATATCTTCGATACGGAAACCAAGATCCTGGAGACCATCTATGTAAATGTTAGCATTTTATAGTGCTGGCAGATGGTGAAATGCGCGTTTACCTCTGGCAAGATCCTTCAAACCAACATTGAGCATGGCATTATCAAGAGCTCTACCCATTAGGAACTCCAAACTCAAATAGTATACTCTTTTTGTATCGGCAAAGGTTTGCCGTTGTTGAGTACGATTCCATTCGGTAATCAGTCGGTCTCGAAATGCTAAACTAGCAGCAGCATACGCAGCCGTCTCATCGCAATTGAACATGCTCCGGGCAAGTGTGGTTTCGACATGGCGGACAACTTCCTTTTCGAACTCATCTTGGGTAGCAAAAGGATGTGCTTGGAACTTCTTCCATGCTTCTCGCTGAGGCTCGGGAATAGAAGCTTTAGTTGGTACAATTAGTATTGCCCATTCGTGAGAGAAATGGGGGGGAAGGGAATCACTTACCCTCGACACTCTTAATGTCCCCAGCTCCAAAACCGGTAAACGTCCGCTTGTGCTTGGGACGAGTCACTCCTGAAGGTCCAATGGGACCTTTGAGGTCAGTAATAGGAGCACCAGTCGAAGGACGACGCTGGCGGGCAGAAGCGGAGTTTGACATTCTGTCAGTGTCAAGAAATACACGTGAATATCACCAGTAGGGATCCTAGACGAGAGCAATGAGGAATCAGGAACCAGGAACCAGGAATTGAGAGAATAAGAAGTAAAAGGTAAGGAAGACGTCAGATGCGGAGGCTGGCGAGAGGTTAGCTAGCTAGCTATATAAAATGGCGTGTTTGCAGGACAATAAAGATAAGTAGGTAAAGTAGTGAAGTGGATAGAGTAAGAGTGGATAGTAGTAGTAGTAGTAGCAGTAGTAGTATTAGAGAGAAAGGAGGGGGAGGTGGACGAGAGAGAGAGAGGGAGCTCGAGCATGGATGATGGAGCGACGGTGAAGCTGCAAGGTGCGGGGTTCGTTGGTTTGGAAGGGACGGTGGTGGTGGTGGTGGTGGGGTGATGGCGGGATGGAGTGATGATGGACGGGCCAGCCCCATTTCCAAGTCGTCTATATACCTATACCAACTAGTAGGTACCTGTATGGTATTAGTACGCTCCAAGCATCGTATTCGGGCGGAGATGCCTACTGCACCTACTGCACCTACGTGACTGTACTTGAATCAACCGTTCAAAATCAAGCTGCTGCTGAAAGTCAATTGCACGAGAATGAACAACCCAGCCCCTAGTTGCAGTACGTACAGCTCACGGCGGCCGAAGCACGCCAGTGAGAGCTCGGACGAAGAGCATACCTTGGACTTTGTATATGCTACTTTAGAACAGACGAATTGACAGCAATCTCTTCTCATCGAGTGCTAGATCGCGAGGTATACTACATACTATTCTCCGTATGACTTCTTGTCTCTCTGTTTCATCATATACACCTACGCAGAAATACAAGTGAAGCAAGACAATCCTACGTATCGTCCCCCTCTCGCTTTGAGCACATCTTGCTAGCGATTGAGACACTTTGTTTTTATAGTAGCCACCTCCACCATATCAATCATCAGGTCGCATTGTGTCTAGGACTACTATGTGTAATTAATGCATGGGGGGGTTTGCTCTGTGTTACTGACGCTGAACACACTTGACTTCACCTCGTGCCCATTGTATTGCAGTAGCACAACGACAAGGTCCCCACGCATCGTCTAGAGGTGGTTCTCTCATTGCTCCATATCGCCTCCCTAGTGACCCTCATGCATAGTGACAGGTTCGCATGCATGCGCCTGGCGCGGGCGGCATTTGTGTGCCCTGGGGCGTTTTCAATAGCAAAGTCTCCATCTTGACCACGCTGGTATCCTGTGCTACTCACATGCCACCATCGTAAACACCGGAATAAGACACTGTGCAAGAACTCGTATTGTTTCATACATTAATTTTGACTTTTTAACATCCACTCATCTGATTTTCATGATCCAGAGTGCGATAAATCAATGGCAGAAAGCTCTTTCTTATGATTCCCATCTGTCCAACGGCCTCAAACCTTCCGGGAATCCTCCCTCCATACTAAACTCCACCAAAAGAAGTATATACCACCACCGTAATACTTCGGCTGGCAAAGAGGTTTAGCTCATAGCAGAAAGTGTGTGGTAGTACGCCTGAGAACCTCGAGTAACCCCCCCAGGGACAGCCACCGAGATCGAGATAAGTCGCTCCGCCCACAAAAGCACCCCTCAGAACTCCGGTGATAAGATTTCCGACCAAACGCCTGCCTCGCTGAAAATGGAAAAAGGATGTGAATTTGGCATTATGCATCATGTATTATTGGGAACCGCTCATAGGATACCAGAGTCCTTGAGGGCATTTTGTAAAATCGTCTCCTTAACGGCTGCGAATACAAGTCGAATATTTGACGTATCCGTTGCCTGAGTAAGACTAGGCTGGTTAGCATGCTTGGTTTTTTACAAGGTTTGGCAACGACTTACTGAGGGTATAAGTTAAGATGTGCTCGGTTAACCTGATTGAAGCGCCAGAGCAGATATTTGGAAGCACGGTTGATATCATTTCCTCCTGAGTAGTCTGGAAAGTAATTACTCAAAGGCGAACGGCCTAGTTTCGATCTGAAGAGATCAACTTTGTTCAAGAAAAGGATGATGCTTGTTCGCATGAACCATCTTGAGTTGACCACTGAATCAAAAAGTACCAAACTCTCCATCATCCGATTCTACGGTCTGTCAGCCATTGGCCAGGAAATAGGTTCACAGGTACACCTTGACTTACCTGATTGCTTTCTTCTAACAGTACTTGATCGTACTCACTCAAAGCAACGCAGAAAATAATTGATGTAACATTCTCGAAGCAATGAATCCACTTTTTCCTCTCACTCCGTTGACCACCTACATCGAACATACTACACGATATTGTTAGCAGCAACTAAAGCAGCATAGGAGAGTGAGCTTACTGTATGCTCAGTGATCCCATGGTAAACCTAGTTTCATAGATACCGGTTGTTTTTGTTCTAGCTCTTAAAACGTCTGCCTCTATTGGTATATACTCAGGAGCGGAAATTCTCTTAGCTTCATCAAAGAAACTAGGTCGAGTTAGATTATTTATTACCGTTGCAGAGTGAATATAACATACTATGGTGCAGAATCCATAAGATAGAACTCGCTTTGTCGCTCCATCAACGCTTCAATACTCTTGTCCTTCCACAGTGACTGTACGGCTATTCCAACCTTTGGATCAAGCGGCGTATGTGGATCAGGATCTACTGCATACTCGGAAAGAAAATCGCTGAATTCAACATTCACAGGATCCGTTGGCTCGATTTCAAATTGGCGCATAGCATTTATTAAAGCCTTGGAACAATCGATGAGGTTCTTGTAAATTGTCAACCGGTACAGCGCAAGCTCGTCGACGGTGTAGCCATTTTGATGGATAATTTTCATCTGCTTCACAATTGTTGACTTTCCACTTTCGCCCGACCCTATTCCATTTTAGTTTCGACTTTCGTCAACTGCAAATGGGACCAACATACCCAAAAGTAATATTTTGCATTCCCGACGAAGCCGCCTAGAATCCTCCTCGAGCTTCTTGTCGATCTGCTGACTTCTCTTCTTCGAATCTGTCTCGTCCGCATTTGAGCTCATGCAGGCACCCATCCTGACGCCGATCGTTCTAGCTGCAAACGCAGCCTACGTTCGGTGTTTGGTATGCGCAAGAGGCAGGCGCACCTAATGGGCACGGTTAGCTACGCTTCATGTATATGCGCGGATATGGGACCGGCTTTGTATTAGCGATGATTTAGGATGGTATGCCTAGCGGAGGAATTGGCGCAGGTCTATCATTGTGTGTTTGCTAGCCCCAAAGGCCGTGAAAACCAAATTGCATCTGGTCTAGATCCCACTTATACATCGAGGTAGTAATGGAAATTCAGCGCATATCATATCATTGGTGAAGTCTTGCAGACTGAGCAACAATATCATATCCTCTGTGCCAATGGATTGCCCGCACCCCACAATATTTAAGAAGAAAGAATATGAACTGTACACACCCTATAGGTGACAAATTACCGTCGACAAAACTGTCCGCAGGCCCGCAGCTATGGGATGGCCGAGTTCGAAATTTATATGCGCTCAATTTTGATTTACTGGCAGATCGGAGACCTCCGGCTCGTTGGGGTTGAGAGCCTCTTGTTGGTTCGAGAATAGGTTCGATTGAGCGTCTGCGAGGGTTGCTACAAAGCAAGCGATGGCTAGGGAATTTTCTGGATCTGCTGTTCCTTTCCGTGATGTGCTATGCCGTCCTGATGCTCTGATGGATGTGCTTGACTCGGGGCCCCAGTGGCTGCGCTACCGCGAATCAAACTGTTGCTGAATGAGCGCTGCAAGTACCTGATGACAATCGATTGAAAGGATAGGTAACTGGTTCGCCGTGTCCGAGGATGTGTTGAGATAGGGAATCGAGGGTGATCCAAGCTTTCGAGGTCGTCACGAAAGGAGGAGAGCTAAGTCGGTGGTGGAGTGGAGTGGAGTGTAGTGGCAGAGTGGGTTGGCACTTTTAGTTACTCCTAGTAAAGACTAAAGAGGCTGCGATTCAACAAGGCGGCTGAGCGAGCGAGTGACCCTGGAGAAACAAGGCTTGATTGCGAATTAAAGTGCGAGACAATTTGAACTAGCGAGCTAGCGTCCAAAAACACCTCAAGATATGTGTCAGCACTAGCGGCGTTTTATATTCCTGGATGTCAGCCTCGACAGCTGCCGGCGAGTCGGCGACCGCCAATACGTACAATACAGTCCAGCTACACAGCAACAAGAGCAGCGGTGAAGTAAAGGTCCCATTGTTAACATTGTCAATTACTTTATTAGACGTTTTACATGCTTTAGCTTCTCTAGGCTCTTTCCAGGAGGCAGAACGATATCTGATAAGCTTTGGTCACATTGATCTACTAGCTCTGATCTGCCAATACGGAAATGGAGGACACCGTAGAGTACTAATCAAAGCATACCGAGCCTGTATGAGCCTTTCATATTTTCATCTAGCTTGAAGTCCTTCTCTAGACTATTATTAGTGCATCAGCCAAGTTGATTTGTTTATTTGAATATGTGACAGGCTGTTCTCCTTCCTTTCAGACTGTTCGTCAGAACACCGATCGAACATGAAACAGCCACCACCCATTTGTCAGTACATCACATCACCAATCCGTCACGAATTCCAAGCATGCATTACCAAACGGGGTAATTGCACGTGTCATCCATGAATGTTTTACCAAAGCGGTGCTTCCAAAATTTGACGAAGTTGTGGAATAGACAGATCTCGGAAAACGTGGCACAGGGGTTCAGGTTTCAATCTCCCCCATGTCTTGCCGAATCTCTGGTCTCAATAACGAATGCCTGCTATGTATGATTCTATTCTGAGTCGTCAAACCATGCAAAGCTGCTGAACCCCTACTTCTCATCAACCCTACCATGCATTGCTTCATTTCCCTCATAAAACCGAAAGGGAAGCCAACCTGCCCAAACTAGCAGCCCATCAAAGGCAGCAGCTGGAAGCGTAATTTCCCACAAATACAGGCAGCTGTGTTGAATAGTACAGCCGGCTTCGAAAGTGGCTCTACCTCGCGATTGTTACACCAATACATGTGCTTAGGACACTAGCCTGTCATCTTAGTAGATCACAGGCTACTCGCATCCCATGTCTTAATAGTAAAAGGTAGGGTATATGGTGGTGATGAGTGTCAAAGTTGCTAATCCCCTTATGGAATACTAGTACATAAAATACATTTTTTATCTACACGCCATACAAGATATCTAGAAGTATTTCGTCATCTCAATAATCTCGCACTTCTCACTCTTATCCTACTTAACTTAAGAAACCTTCATTTGTCTTTACTTCATCTAAAATTCCTCGTCCTACAACGGCTACGTGCACTGCCCAAATATGCTCTTTGGACACCACTTCTTTTCCTACTAAACACAATGTTGAATTCAAGGCGGTAGTATCAATATCTAAGTTTTGAGCGACTTTAAATCCATCTCATTTCTTACTCTTAATATTGTGAATCGTTTACCATGTATATATTCGATCGGTCTATTACTTAGTCAAAACATCGTCTGCATGCTCAGCTACTGGCATATGTTCGATTTATATATTGATCAATTTCAAAGATATTATATAGAGTAAAAAATAATGTTAATATATTTGGTCTAGATATATGGTATCCTGTATGCACCAGTGGCTGTCAACGAGGATCTTATTGCGTAGATTGGAATAGCATCTCGCCAAAATTCGTATAAAGCCGGATGTTTCGCAGTGACAGGAAGACAGGAAGACAGGGCGAATTATCTTGAATTGGTTGGTTTGTACCGAGAGGATCTGGCTTCGTGAGGTCGAGCTTTCCCCTTCCCCCTGACCCATGATTCAAGCATAAAAAGTGCCACTTGAGTTAAATTTGGAACTCGTTGTCAAGACTGTTGAACGACTTTCCAACGCTTGCTAACTAACACATTGGAGCTGAGGCCCTTTCGTATTTTTGTCAACAAAAAGTCGAAGAAAATTCGCTTTCCGCTCTTCCTCCTCCGATTGTGACAGGTCCAAGGGTTTCCAAAGGGGCGGTGACCGGATTATCAACGATACTTTGTATGCCGGGTGAAAAGTTATCCAAAACATCAACTGCTGCAAGAGTTAGGGACAAATCGACAAGTTCAAGAGTGAATCTAGAGTTCGAAGGGTCAGTAAAGTCCATGTGATATCTGTCTATCCTAGGAGCAAGATAGGTCATCTCAACAAGTCCAAGGATAGTAGTATAGAGAGGATCATGATGTCTCGAGTCTACTTACACGCCGAGAAATGATCCAAACGGCAAAGATAATTGTCAACATTAATAGGGCGAGCTGCTCCTCTTTCTCCGCTCAATAATTTTTGGCAATCGACTTGACCGTAACCAAGTCACCAACCGCTTGCATCATGAACTCTTACGTGACAAAGTCCAGCTGCCGTCAATCAAGTCGGCTAAACACAATCAAGTCTTGTGATTGGGGCCATTAGAGAAATTAATAACCGTATAGCTGGTTTAGTCTTTTGTTCTCCCTGTCCAACGCATTCCTCTCGTCTTCTGTAAGTAGGCTCCCCCACGCTTCCATATATGGCATCAACATGCCGACGCAATAATCACCAGCAGGAATCAAAAGTCCATACGCGATCATTCGTGTGGAGCTCCAGATTGCAAATCCGAGACGACGAAAACGTTCAAATTTAACATGCTGCAATGGAGAAATAGGATGTGCATCATGATTTTGGTAAGGCCCAGACAGGTAGTAGAAAAGCGTCCCTACATAAGTCAGCAATTATGCTACAGTGTTCAGACTTTTGACACAACAATAGGCTTCGAGCTATACGTACACATTTCCGAGAAGTCAGAATGATCTAAGACGAATCTATCGCCTGGGACGAATCTATCATCAAGACTTGCTGGCGCTGGAACATTGGCACTCTCTCTCCTAAGGACCAGATACTTTGCCTCACTTATTCTTTCTGGCGACTCTCGAATATATTGAGTGATTGAATCTATTAATTCCTCCTCTAGCGTAGTCTCCCTCCACTCTCCGCTATCTCGCAGCATCTCATCTCGCAAAGAACCATATGGCACCTCACTCAAATCTTTTGGCTCTAACCTGTCGAGCTTCCAATTAAACTCGTCGTACTTTGGCCAGGTTATACGTGAGGCACGAACTATCGCTTTTATGTCATGGGATAGCTGTATTCGCCAAAGGATCCGGTAGACACGCTGCTGCTCAAGCCATGTTGGCGGACCAATATCATGAGTAGGATAATAGAACTTGACATTAACTGGTTTCTGTCCCCATGTGCCTAAGGAGTATCCCATCCCATCGTCGAGAATCCAAGGCTTGCCGTCATATCGAAAGCCAGCAGAGTGGTAGGGCCTCAACACTCGAAACCGACCTAGGTAAAAATCAAGACATCCGAAAGTCAGGCGGAGAATTTTGCGGTTTGTGGCTAATATCCCACGCAAAATTGAGGGATCTATGTGTAATGGCAAGCAAACGGGAGTGTGTTCCCATAGTGGCGGCTTATATCTAGACGGAGTTGTCTCGTGTACGATAAGATTCTTGAATGTATTAGAGTCATACACCTTGGAGGGATATAAGGGGAGCAAATCTGCGCGAATAAGTGTAATTATACGAATTAGTGCGCAGGAATATTTGTGAGTAGTGCCTGGTGATAAGACTGTTTCGAAAATCGTCGCGCTAAAATCTGCATTGTCAAAGACACGGAATGCGGCTGGCGATGCTCTAAGGACATTGTCCAGTGACTCGAGATCTGGCAAGTAAGTCAAGATTGGAGAGAGTAGTTCTACAGGTAGACTCTCTATGTAGCATTTCGAGGAGGCCATTATGAACCTGCGCATACAAAACTCCCGAGGAGTGGTATTAAAGAGAAAGAGCGTTGGAATTCACCTTTATAATTAACTGCTAGCATGCGAAAACTAGCTCCGAAGTGGATACTATTCCGAACTAGAGCTAGTCCCGACCTAGAAACCGTTGTTGGTTGCGCCGCTCTATATGACTGCTTATCAACCCATCAGTTCTTAGTAACGCGGTGCACCTTCACAAAACAGAGGTTTCTCACAAATGTAACGGGAAGCGGACGTCATTCTTGATACAAATCATCATTTTGCGGTCACTATCCGCAGTCCAATGGACCGCATGATTATCTGTCCATGATATCAAATCAACTCCCGTGACCCCAAGCAATGCATATTCTGCTGGCCGCTGTTTGACTCCCAAGATCGTGAAGCAAAAGAAACAAAAGAAGTCCGTTAGTTGCGCATTTATTTGCAGCCCCATCCCTATATGCAAACCAGACCCATGGATATCAATACCCTTGTAAAGGTAGTTTTCGGCCCCCTTAGTGGCGACCCTAATCTCTTCCTGTCTAGTAAAAGGGCAATAACCAGAGAGATAGACACCGCAAAAGTCAAGAAATGAGTCATTCAAGCAAGATACCCGAGCTCGTCATCATCAATTCGCTCCAAGTATTCCTTCTCTAACAAGATGTCTATACATTTCTTGATGTCGGGGACCTTTGGTACGAAACGAGTACGGATTTGGTTGATGCACTCGCCCACAAGAGCTGTGTGCTTCATCTTCTTACGAGCCTTCATAATGCGTACAATAGCCGACTAGGAAAATCAGCAAAGGTCACTTATAGTTTCTCAAGAGTTTACTCACCTGCATCAACAGCTTCCGGTCCTCCTCAATTGTCTTATGCGTCTCGTCGGCTTCTTGCTTCTGGTCGGATTTGATAGCCATGTTCAAGTTGATTCGGATCTTCTTGTTCTTGAAGTCATAATTCAAGGAGAAGGTCTTTCCAGGTGCGACCTTATCACCACCCTCACCGCCACTAACAGTAAGAACTCTAGCCTTCAAGAGAATAGCGAGCGAAGGATCGAGTTGGTCCGCAGCCAATTGTGTAGTCTCCAAAATGGCCTCATAAGTGTTTTTGTCGTTTTCGTTGAAGAGCAAGAGAATTGCCATTTGGTATGCGGAAACTTGGAAAGTATAAGGCGTCTTTTGATTTTTGCAGTAGTTTGCCTTAATCTCTCCTTTGCAAAGTTGCCAGAGATATGTAAGCTTTCTGCCACTATGCTTCTGACCATAGAATTGGCCAAAACGCTCGAGTGCCTTTGCAACCTCGGCGGGTGGGGTGAAATCGGTATTAGGGGGACTAAGTGGCCAGAACCCAGTACCCAAAATTGAATATGTAGCATCAATTGGTTTGACATCCGACTCGAGCCTACTTTCAAACTCTTTGAAGCCGGCGTTTAAATCCTTTGAAATTTGAATATCCTGGAACATGCGCTGAAGCTTATTAGTGTACTCGTATCCACAGGCTTCCTTCAATTTGCTGATCATGCTCGTTTCCGCGTCATCAGAAGATGAGTTTGTGTGAACCAATCTTCTAGCCAACATACGAGAGTAGAATTTCTGGAACACATCCTTATCCTCAATATACTTGAACACAGTCATGATTTGAGTAAGAGTGTTCTCAAGATCGCTCTCTTCTGCACCAGCTGCACTCTTCTTAAGCAAGGTATCGCAGTATTTCGCGAGTAGCTCAGGAGACTTGTTTGAGCCAGATTTGCATACTTGGTTACGGTTGACGAACTCCTTGCAAGCATTATCAAGAGATCTGGTAAACTCGGGTTCATCCTTAAAAGCCTTCGCAACTAAGCCTTGATATTGGGTATGAATTTCGAGAAGAGCATCGACGTAAGTCTTCGGCTCAAGCTTATCTCCCTCGGATGCTACCTTTGCAACAGCGGTCAAACCTGCCTTGCGAACGTGGGCTTCGAATTTGGCACGGAGCGGGTCAAGACCGTCGGGAATTCGCAAAAGTAGGTTGTACATCCGCTCCATGTCTTCATAGCGGTCGTTATCGAGGAGCACTTGGAATTCGTCGCGAAGGATTGCGGAATGGTCTGCAATAAGCGCAGTATTGCAAGTCTTCGTCAATGGTCCTAGAATATCCGGGTGCAGATACATGTTCACGCGCTCGGCTTCCTCATCTAAACGCACTTCAGCCTTTTTCATGTACTCCACAATACTATTTTCTGCGACAAACTGTGCCGACTCGCTAGTGTAGAAATTCTTGGTTGCTTCTAAGAATGGACGCTCAAAGTTAAACCGGTAAACGTCAAGCGTAGACTTCGTAGGGTCTGACTCATCCAGGCCTAAAGATACGAAAGAATCCACGATAGACTTGATTTGGCCGTGCTCGATAGTCTCTCCATGGCGTTGCTTCTCAACCATCTTCAAAACCGCATCCATAACCTTTTCGTGTACAGCTTCGAACAGGGTGAGTCGCCATTGGACCAAATGTAATGTATAAACATCGTAGATGTTCTTCTTGCCTTCGTCCATCTCACGCTTCACCCAATGTCTGTTGAGATATCGGAAGAGGTGGTTGACATACTTCGCCGATGTAGTGAATCGTTCCCATTCACGAATATAAAAACTGAGGAGAGCCTCATCAGAATGTGTCTTCGACTTTTCGACTAGACCACTGAGGTATTTGGTGAGGTAGGTGATCAAATTTTGGTAAAGGTCTTCACCAAGAAGATGTGCTATACATAGTTAGCCTCCAATTTGACATAAAGGTAACGAGGCGCCTGCATACCCCCGCGATGTGCTCCTCCAATCTGACCAGTGGTGCTGGTGTTCACAGCCTTTTGTGATGTACAGAAATTGTGTACTGCTCTATAGGACTGTTAGTTAAACGCTAGGTTTGCAAGATTTGCCATGACAACTTACGTGTAAACTCCCATATACTGCACACCGAGAAAAAGGCATTAGTAACATGCCTATAATATGAGTAAAAGATGATCTGCTTACCGTATTCATATCAATACCATCTGCCAGGTTGATCATGATCTTGCTGACTCCGGTCTCAAGGTATTTCCATCTGCAATAGTGAGCAAAATATTCCACAGTTGTCACATAGAATCATAGCACATACGTTGCATCAAGATCCTCCCGATTTGGAACGGGAGGCATCATAATGACGGGCCTACTTGGGGTCGCCATCATATTGTGGCTCTGTGGTGTGGGGTTGTTAGACCTTTACAGGCGACGGACGAGGCTACTCTCGTGTTTTGTACTTCTCGCACACAACCTGGGTGAATAATAGAGCCAGATACAGCTGCAGAGTTCGAGATCTTGGTGTACTGCTATTATTGATCCTTCGTAAAGCCGTAGGCAACTCGCAAGACTTAGGCTCCCGGGTGCTATTGAAACTCCAGAAGTAGTGTTGCAGGTTTACCCAAGACTCAAGATCTGATACGGATTCTTTCAAGTACAAGCGGCCTGGCTATGATTTGGTATGCAGAAAGATTGAGTACGTGATAAAAGAGTGAGGATGGCGGGCTTTGGGGTGGGTATAATTTGGAGGTGAGCTGCCTGCCTGGTGTTGTAGCGAAAGTCAGCCTCACCCACTCTTAGCGTATTCGGTATCGGTTTTAATCTACCTGTACTCAAGAGTATTTATGCCCAGACAAGGCTATGTAACCCAGCTTTGTCTACAGAGTCTATCTCTTGAAGTCTTACTTTTGCCAAAATGTTCTTATTCAAAACAGTAGGTGCCAATGAATATCTGCTGTAATGAATGTATAGATATCGACAATTCTATAACTGCTGATCTATATTTGGAAGGGAAATATAATAAGCGGGTTAGAATTCAAGCCAGTTCATCAAGGTGGACACGATATCAGCTTAGAAGGCTGTTAGTCCGTTATAGTAGCCTCCTAAAAACACTACCGAAGTTGGTAGATGCAGGAGAAATGCTCGTCTGTAATCTTGATATCCATTTCTTTGCTCTTTTGGCCTTTTGGATTGAAACAATTTGGGACAGAGTGGGACCAGTAACATTCTCTCGAACATCCCTCTTGAGACTTCATTTCTATCTGCTACTCCATATAAACCTACCTCATTTCCAAAGCTGGTGGTGTTGGGTAATAAAGTGAGCATTATACGATCTGCACTTGGAGAGGCATTTTACTTATATATTAGACTATATATACCTCAAAGACATCCAGCAACTATTTTCGACGGTAATATCTTCTCAATTGGGAGGATGAAAACATGATGAGATATTACATAATGGTGATTTGTTCCGGTCAGAAAAATCCAAAGTATGGTTGGAAATATTAAGCTAAGACACCAGTGTTTCATTAACTGATAAGAAAATGGGAGGCTCCAAGTACCGCCACATTTGATAACATATTCAGATCGCCTAAATCTAATTCTCCAACTTCAAACATGCCTTTCTCATTTCCAATCGAATGCTGTTTGTTTGCCGTTTCATCCTCAGTTGCTGTAATATCCGCCCGCAGCTCTGGATATACATCCAAAAATTCATTAGTCATACAGAAACTACTTAGGTCGCGACTACACTCGTCAAAGGATTTCGAGAACATGTAGTGACCTGTCTCTGAATCGCGAACATACACATCTCGAAACTCGTAATTCCATGTAAAGCGGAAACACTTCCAGAACAAAGCCGTGAACTCTGCATTGCAGTAACGGTGGGGTGTGAAGACACAGCGTTCACGGAGACCTGGCCAAACAATGTAATCGATTAAAGATTCGTGTGGAAAGAGGCGTTGCGAAGGCCGCTCATGAAGATAATATGGGATAGCATCTAAATTTTGCTGGTTGGGATTTGAGCGATACTGAAAACCAGTTAGGTTGCAGGAGGTAAAGGAGTAGTTGGACTAACTCGAAGCTGCAATACCAAATTACGCAGAACAACAAGTCGTTCGGTAGCACCACATTTCGAAAATATTATCTATATCAATATCAGCATCCTAGTGTTAAAAGACACCAAAAGCTATATTCAGTTGCTGCTCAAACACGAGTACAACTTAGACATCATAAACACAGCTCTTGTTAAAATAGAAGGGGAAGGTTGTGAGAATTGACTACCTCGTCCGCATGCCGAAGCATACTCCATAAAGGGTCTAAAAGATATTTCCTGGTTACCGCATGCCAACCATGTAGTACCGCTCGGATGGAAATATCGGCATCTCGTAGATTCTGGTTTGGTGTAGGTTTTAATGGTAGATTGGAACATTGGCTGAGTAATTGGCTAGTGAAGTTTTTTATTTTAGAGCAACTGCATTGTGTCATCTGCGAACACTGGTCTCCTGCTCCCCAGTGAGGTGTATCCTGGTCGGGGCTAAAAGCTGGATCTATACCGACAGTAGCACCGGAGGAGAGGTGGTACATAGGGTGTACCTGTAGGTTTGGTACAGTTGCACCATGCACTATTGTAAGTTGCCTATCAGTAATTTGGTATGCCTGCTCAACAGTGCTGCCGGTAGACGAGTTATTACTATCTCTAATCCCCCCAACGGGACCCATCTCTATAGGAGGATCAAGCGATTGAGAATGTTCCATTTGTTCCAACATTATGAAGTCTGGATCACACTTCTCTACGCCTGAGAAAGGTTCCGGAGGTTTCACACTCGACTTGACACCATTCTCTACATCCCGATTAGCTCAAAGCCTTGGGGTGTTGGCAAGAAGCACTCACCAGGTATCACTTCGCCAACGCCAGTCACTAGCTTTGCGATACTTCTCAGTTTGGCTTGAAGCGCTTCATTTTCTACCCTCTGTCGCTCTATTTGGTCTATCAATTCCTTTGTATTTCCATTGTCATGCAGCCGGGTCAAAGCCTCAATTCGTGACTCGAGCAGAGCGATATGATTTTTGGTTTTACATCGCGAGCTGCGCTGGGCTTCTCGGTCTAAGGCGCGCTTCCTAGCTAACCGTTCATCAGAGAGCTTTTGAGTCGACCGACATGGTTTCTGATGCTTGGAATCTGACGGCTCAGGGAGGGTTGAGAGATTGACCATGCTTCTGGATCTAATGCTCAAATAGGCTTTGAAACAGTGGTCAACTGTCAGATGGAGAGTTCAAAGGCAGGGTAAGTACGAGGCGAAACAGGGGGACCAGCTATGGCATGTATAGCTACGAGCAGCGTAGTGTGCAGAGAGTAATACGGTAGGGGAGGCTTGCTTATCCTTCCCCGTCATGTTGGTAGGCTCATGGTTCGGAGATGGAGCTGAATAGCCATGGAACTTGAGTCGTATGGTGAACTGTGCCGCTTATTCGGGGTATGCTCTTTACCCCGCTGTGCTTTCTCCACATTCTCTCTAGGACGAGTTAAGCCTTTTTCATGCTTGGCGTGCTATGGTTTGTTTTTGCGGAGACGAACATGTCGAGGTGGACGCGGCCGGAGTCCACAATTTCCCCAGAAAGTCGGCATGACGACTGTTTTGGGCGGACAGCAATACCAATTGATACTGAACGATCGCGTATTTGCGATGTTCCGAGAACTCACTCTGTTCAGTAGCATACAGCCTGACTCGGGATGGAGTAGGTGTGAAGGCCATGTTCGACTGTCCTTGCTAGTGTCTATCTGAATACTGAGTCGGTGGTAATAGAGAGCAGATTCAAGTATTCTTACTGTATACTATCATTCTCTACCCCTTCGGAAAATCTAGGTTACCATGAGCGAAGGATGGTGAACATGTCAATAAATCGCATTCATTGGACAAACTACTCGGTTTCACGGATCATCAGCGCTTGATTCTCCCTTCTGAATCTAATTAGCATATCTCTTAGAATATGCAAAACCATTATCTCGAAGCTGCTCCCGTGAGAAAGTCCTACTTCCCATCTTATCATGCATGTTTGCTTATTTTTCGGTCTCAGTAGACTCGCGGTCCTTGGAATATCTAGCACGTCTGGTACTAACATTTTGTTCAATCTTCTTGGACCTCTCGCCGCCACACTTTTCCAATGCCCTTGATGGTGTTACGGCTTCTCATAGTACCAGTACTAGTACCAGTGCCACTGATACGTTTGAGGGATTTGCTGGCGTTCTTTCCCATACCAATCACCGCATCACCTGCTCCAAGACCAATATCCTTGACTACCTTCAGATCACCCTTGCGGAAGCACTTCACTACATTACATGCAATCCAGACGGCATCATCCAATCTCTGAGACAAGGTAGGAGCAGGACGCTCGGGATGAGTTGTTTTCAGTTTCGGAATAAATTCCGTGTAGCTATTTGCCATTTCGGTATACCCTTCGGTTTCTGGAGTGCCGGCAGAGACAGTATTGGTCATGAGGCGTTGAATCTTTTCTGAGATAGAATTTTCGTACTCGATCATAATACTATTTGCGACTTCTATTGCGAGGGATGTTACAATTTTTCCTGGGGAGATGTTAGTTAATGCGTTACATCTTCCGTGAACGAATTGCTTTTACTCTTGCACACTCCATTAAGTGTCTCCTCTTTTGATACGGTGGCTGAAGTCCTGCAAGTTGAAGAGGTATGATCTTGTCCAGTATATCTGCCCACTCTCTCGACTGTCGAATGATGGTTATTGTGATTCTTCTTATTCACTAGAAAGACTGGTCTGGGTTGAAACTTTGGCTGATTCTCTTGGGTAATCAGGATCACTGGATCGAAGGTGAGCACACGCCGCCGGATCTCGTTCATCTCTATGCATTTGGTTAATTGAAATTTGAGCACATGTTGCCTCTGAATAAACATACCCTCGTCACTGCGGTAAAGATCTCCTGCCCTGAGAAAAGGACGTTCACGGACTAGAGAATGTCAGTACACACACGGAAGATAATAAGTCAAAGCGTATTTACGAAGCTCTGAGTCTCGTCTATTGATCTTCTTGTTTCTTTTGTCCTGATTTTCCATGTCTGCAATATGCGCGAATTGTGTAATGCCAGCTATGTTGTTGTGATTGCTAACAGGAGCCAGCATCTTAATTATCAAAGAGCCTGTCAAACGCGAAGATTAAATTTATAGATTCAATTTTGCAGCCGATTTAAACACAAGAGATTGGCTGGAGGCGGAACTTTTATTCGGTTTTGGCTGTGGCTCGCTGACTGAGAAGATATTAGTGAATGTGAGGTGCGGCAGAAGTCTTACTGATTGCTCTACCAGGAAAATATCGACGCTGTATAATAGCAACCATGATTCATCATAATATAGTTAGTAAACACAGCCTATGATCTCAGCTTGCAACCTTTGCATAAAATTCCTTCTTCGCTTACAGATTACATACCACTATGCTTTTTCATCACTAAGATATACGAGGAAGAGATCTTCCTAGAAAAGACTTACTATTAACAGCCACTCGCACTTTTCATTGACTGTAATGTCTGGTGTTGGCTAGATATATGGCATTTGAGAAGAAATAGCATTGAAAGTCGTCTTTACTATCTGATTCTTCCAATGCCTCAAACTCTGGCTCTAATGCTCCTTGTACCTTCTCTATTAATGATTTATGGACAGCTTGCATGTACTGCTCCGCAAATGGCACATTTTTAGCCTCCCGATTCAGAATCTGCAGTCTGAGATCTCTAAATGTAACCAAATAAGTACATGCTCATCCAGATATGGTCTGTTATATCAAGATCATTAAACTGGTCACCAAAGTTCACAGATCAAAACAGACTTTGTTTTACATGCAAAGACCTCCTTTGAGTTCCGAATTAAGCGAGGCTCGGTTACGTGCTACACCGGTACAATGAGGGCAAGGAGTTATTTGTACCTCGAGAGTTAAGATTCGTTTTCAAGCTATATATGTATAATTCTCTCTAGACAACACGCAAATCAGCGCTGGGTTTCGTGCTACGATAGGACCTAATGATGAATAGTAGAAAAACACAGGCTAGTCAACCATATGGGGTCTAAGTAACACATCCAACAAGCCAAGGTTCAGCTCTTGTACCTTGGCCCTGACCAATACATAAACTAGTGAGGACATCGGAAAGCACTAGAGAGGGCTTATAGCAGCAGCAGCAGCATGTATTCTAACTTATGTCGACTGGCACATTGTATACTTACACTGTTGCGTTACCCATGGCGCGTACTAAGACTTCTATTCTTGTCTGTATAGATTGTAAAAGTTAAAGTTAAGTAGAATGAATAGTCATAATAAGGAGCTCGATTGTAGCAGCAGAAATATACCAGGGAACGCCATTAGGATTTAGACAATAGCACAATCCCAATGAAGGTTTCAAGGCAACGTGCTTTGAAACGAATCGAACAACTTAGCCAGGTATCAAAACTAGCAAAAATTGCAAGGAAAGGCGAGCTTAACAAGTGCTAGCAGGAAGCCGGGCACGAATCGTGGGCAGAATGAAAACGTATCAAGCAAGGCTTATTAGGCGACAAGAGCCTGTAATAGATCCAGGGATATTGCTGAATGATTCTTAAACTTGAAAATAGATATCAGGGATTGGCTGTGTGAAAGCTAACCGTATTAAAGAGTTCTTTTAAGAGAAGAGAGTCTGCTTGGCCAGGAGCAAGTCCACTGTGCTATGTGACTAGGTGGAAGGCGTGCTGAAAAACATCACAAAAGGATATTGGCGACATCATCCAAAAACATAGTTCATAGCATATCCTTCACGCTACGATTTTGCATCGAGACACTCGTGGTTCTATATTTAGAAAATTCCTTATCCACACCTGATCACCCAAATTTGGTCATTTCTTATCATTTCATTTGTACCCTCGCAGCACGCAAAATCCGTGGTGAAACAGCATCGCAAGACAGAGGAAAAGGGAGGAACAGCCCGTAAATTCCCGGGACTGGCTTTGTCTATAAACGCATCGCTTGCAAATCGAACCCAATCAGACTAGACCATCGTATAGAGAGAGCGCAGACACGATCGTCTCATCCCGCTTACTACCTTCCTTGAATTCTTCCATGTCCAAGCTACCGTTCTCGTCCTTGTCCATCATACTGAATATTTTCTTAACTCTTTTCTCGGGTGTATCTTCATCTGCCGGAAGTTTGACCATGGACCCGACCTGCAAAGATTGTTAGCATATAATAGATTAAAAGTTCGAAATCTAGGAACGAAGCAAAGGGATTCGGTTCATATGAAAGGGATCTGTAGGAAAAGTAAGCAAGCAACTCATACCATCTTGTAAATAGCCTCAACAATAGCTAGCATCTCATCATAACTGATCTTGCCATCACCATCAATATCATAGAGTTGGAATGCCCAATCGAGCTTATCTTCCATTTTACCTCTGCTTGTCACGCTGAGTGCGCAGATAAACTCTTTGAAATCGATGGAGCCTGATTTGTCGCTGTCGAAGACATTAAAAACGTAGTCTGCGAACGAAGATGGATCACCAAATGGAAAAAACTGGCGGTAGATTTTTTGAAATTCCTCTTTGGTAAGCATGCCAGAGGGACAATCCTTCAAGAAACCTGACACAAGTCAGAAATTGTTACAGTAGATGATTGTGGAAAGCGTACCCTTGTACCATTGCTGCAGTTCTTTCTTATCAAAATGGGTGGATCGTTGAAGTTCACTGAGCTGCTCCTGAGAGAGCTTGGATTGACTAACGTGATTTGTTAGTTTAGTATCGAGGAATGTTGTGAACTTTCGAACAGTGGGAAGATGAAGACAAGTTAGGTACGAAATCAGCTGAACGGCTTGCGCGAGGATAGTTTCAACGCATATTTAACCCTCTGAGCATTGCTGATTCTTGAAAAAAAAAATAGCAGTCATGCTCTAGATTCCACGATAATCATTGATAAATACCAAAGCCGTGCGGATGTTCGCAGGCTAATGGATCAGTTCAAGGGGAGAACTATTACGAGACTCGCTCATTTGAGAATTGGCGACGCAAATACAGAGAACTCGAGATATTGAAGATCATGATAACGTCCAGCACCAAACAATTATGTAGTGTGAGGTCTGGCCGTTTCAACCTCATATGCCGCATGTTCCACCTTACAAAAACAAACTCCAATTTTAAGCCCGGACGTTTGGTCGCGAGGAAAATAGCGGTATGCCTTGTAGAAGGTGTGATCTAGCAGTAAGGCTCCAATCCAATACTGGACAGCAAGGCCCAAGCCCTTACCGAAAGGTCCTCCGACGGATAGGGCAGGCAATGTTTCTCCTTGAATGACACCTTTGATACTCCGCGGAAAAAGTTGCATTGTAAGGAACTGTATCTACTCACGACTTGCCCATTGTAACTTTCTCCCACTATAGTCGTCAAGAATATCGAGATTATGCAACGAGTTGAACTAGCGTCCGGAAGCGCCAGGCTGGCTAAAGGCTGCTATGGTGCTGCATGGGACAAGTTAGTTGATGATGCCCTAAAAGCGCATAAGAAGATTGGCACACCCTCTTGATCGGCAAGAAATGAGGTAGCTGTGTAATACTGTTTTATCGATCTGTTATTGCTGTAGATTCGTTGGTAGCCAACTATGTGGAGCGACTGGTTTCGTAATGTAAGGCCGGCGCAAGCCTTTGCGGCAGAGTCACAGCTGACTTTCGAACCGATCGTACCTAGTACGATAGAAGGTCAAAATGTTGTTCGGTTATTCCTGTGGTGCAGAGGTGGAATGGTAAATCGGTGTAGGATGATGTCGTCGTAGTGAGGTTGAGCGACGGATGAGGATGCTCGATAATGGCCCAGCTCGGAGGGGTAAATTTTGGGCGACCGTATTGAGGCTGTGCTTTAGACTTGGCTGGCGACGCTTGTCACAGCCAAACGACATACCAGTCTGGGTAATAATAAAGAGAACCAACTTGGAACTGTCCACCTGGACGAATGAAATCAGGGTGATTCTTAATCGCGACACCAATACTGAAACTGAGGTTGAAGTTGCAGCTACAGTTGAAGTCAAGATTACACCCAATACTACAGAGCAGGGAGGTCTTTGCTTATGTCCGCCTTTGCGATGTACGCCATGGCGCTTACATGGCTCGCGGTAGAGCATTCCAGGACGACAAGTAGCACTAATTTAGCCTCGACTGTACCTGCGCAGTTCCGGTATCTTGGGAATGGGCAAATACATCTATGGCCATAGCGTGTCTATGCGTCAAGTATTTCCCCATAGGAAATGCTCACCTGTTGGATTTCGTCACTCTACAACTCCACATGACTTGGCAATCTCTTATACTCTAGGAACGGAGACCCTTTCCTTGATGAGGTAGAGGGTTCTGTGTAGCCTACTGAAACTTGATAACAGGATTCCTTTCTTCTGGGCAAAAGCCTAGGTCAAAAGTCTGCAGGTAAAGGACATCCATGCGAGTGGTTCACGTTTAAAGAGTCGTACACTTAAGTCGAACAAAGTATTTACATTCCTGACGTTCAAACATATGGGGTCGGAAATTTTATAAACAACCACTGGGAAACAAAAGCTATTATTATATTGTGCCAGGATGCTCAAGACAATGAAGGTAGGTTCCCATCAACAAACCCTAAGTAACAAATCCATATTCAAGACACCAGGAACGCGAGAGAATCAATTTAAGATTCAACAGCTGGTTGACATATAATCAGCAGCATCGCTACACAAAGGGAAGATCTTTCGGGTAGCCTCTCGAGTTACACGATGCAAATCTCCACGCTCCCGAATGCTTTGGTATGTAAATCCAATGGAATATTTCCAAGGCAAACCAAGGCATTGGAGGCCAGATGTGAAGTGGACGTTCGAAAGTGACGTCCATGTTGCATATGGCGAAAGGAATTTCGTACTCCTGACGACGATTTAGTAACGAAACAAGAAGAGGTTCAGATTATACTAACCTTGTCGCCTGCTTTCACTGCTTTTTCTTGCATCTTTTTATTCCAGTACGGCCAATCAATCTTTTCGGCAAATTGCTCTAGATCCAAGAGAGTGGATATTTCTTCGGTCAAGTGGCTTGTGAAGACTTCCCCAAAAGAATCTATAATTGCCTGGACTTTCAAGCCGTCAAATGGTATCTCTCCAGCCCGAATAGCTTTAACATAATCATCGAACGCAGTCAACCCAGGTCCGAAGAGTTTGTGTTGATCTACATTCTTTTCCATATATCCATCTATTCCAATGTCCTTTTCCAATAATGGGAAAGCCACAGACTCCTCATTATCGTGGTGCATGTGGACTAGTAGAGACCATGAGTACATGTATGTCAGGAAGTCGCTGATATCCTTTTCCTCTTTGATCTTTGGAGCTTGAAGATAGACACTGTTAAGCCCTCGGATGATCATATTATGGACTAAAGCCATCTCATTTGCAGCCGCAAATGCACCCGTCTCCTTTTTGGCATGCTTGTCCTAAATCATATTAGATTGCGTTTACAAAGTTTTCTGGAAAAGCTAAACGAACGCGAGATTCACTCGCAATTTTTCGAGGAGTTTCCAATAGTTTAAATGGAGCGTCAGCCCATGGCCTTCCTGGAGCGATCTTGGCTTGCTGATTTCCCATTGTGATCTTACTTGGCTAGAAAGAGAAGGCCGGGATGATGAGATTTAGAGAGGACCTATTTGGAAACAAGAGGGGATTTTAATCATATATGCACCTGGAAAATCCCACAGAGAATCTTCCGAGACTGGACAAAGATCCCATTAACCATAAACTCAATAAATAAGTAGATACAAAGCCTCCCCCAAAAGCTTAAACAATATTGTATATGGCGAATTAAGCTAGTGCTTACTACGCACTACCAGCATGCTTCGTATAGCACCGTATTTTTCAAGGGGCTTTCACTCGAAGCTGTATGGCCCCCATTTGGACCAACAGGAACAAATATAGAGCTCTGATTACTAGAACTAGAACTACTGGCTAGTTGACAATGCGAGATTTGTTAGTGGTTCAGCCTCAAGAATATCATTAGCGAGTCGCCTATTCGGAGTGGCTTAAAGCGTGAGCTTCACGTCATCATCTTAGTCAGATTTCGAGTGCTGAACGGCGTCTTTAACATTTTAAAATGAAATGGAATCGAAGTTCTACAAAATGAGGACAAGGCTACTTCACGTGATCAGGCCAAGGCTAGTCTACCTTCCTATTCAACCAGGTTGACAACCTTCATATATACACCTATGAGACTGCATAGCCATGGATAAATTGATAGACAGTAGATTTGAGCGCGTTGAGAATGCCCTCGCGAAACTGATACAGTCGATTGCTTCATACAACCCTTCGACTACTCTGGCAACGGATTTGGTCACAGCGGACGACGAGCTAACCCTTGGCCTCCAAACATGTCAGCCCTGCTTCTTCAGACCCCTAATTACCTACCAACTGACTTTCCTATAGTATCAACCCATCAAGCAAACTATGCTAAAATATTATCTCTGCGGGAGGAGGTCATCAAGCTGGACTCTACCATTCGTGATGCGGCTTCTCTTCTCATCAACACACGCCGGGCCCTTCTCGACACCCCTGCCACCACCTTTTCCGAAGATACAAATCGGGTATCGTACTCAGAGCTCCTTTCGTATGCCCGCCGCATAAGTAAATTCACCCTCCCACCCAACAATATCCACGGGGGAGTACCAACTTCGGAAGTCGCAGAACAAGATGCAAGCCAAGATACTCATACACCAAAAGATGGAAAATCCGGGCCGCCTACGAATGGAGTCTCTACGCCAGCAGCTGTTACCAATGGCACGGACAAAGATATACAAATGACTGGAACCGGACTTGCCGTCACCGCCGATACTGGAAATTCCTTCCAAGCGCAGCTTTCGCAAAATTCAAAAGCTAGCATGCCCGAACACCTTATTCAATTCCTTAATTATACTGGTTCTGACCATTTCGTACCTTGGCCCACGGACGACGAGATTAGACGAGGAGCATTGGGTAAAATAAAGCTATTGCATGATCAAGGTATTGATCCTGCTACATTTGATCCAGCTGAAAGCGAAGCTCTAGAAGAACAGCGGAAAAAGATGATAGAAGAAGAGGATGAGGCGAGAGTGGAGAAGCAAAGAGTGGATGAAGAGACGAGGAACCAAGATAATGAGAGAAGGGCTATGGCAAGAGCTCAAGCTGCTGGACAACCCAGCGGAGCGCCAGAGAAGCAGAAAGTGTTCCAGTTGGAGACTTTTGATGATGATGAGGATGAATCTGACTAACCAGATGGGGAACCAGTTGCAGGTTTATTAAACCCGTTCCCGCTGAGTAGAAAAGGCTATCTACAGTCTGTATAATGAATGCAGCAACTCAATAGATCACCAGGTTTAGTTCCTTAAGTAATACTCCAAGGATGTTGTAAACCGTTTCATTGCTACACAATACCTTCAATTGAACCAATCAAATCACCTTGGTCTATGTCAATATTCTATCCTCGGTTGTACTAACAAATAATTCATCTCTTCTAGAGAGAGAGACTCTGCTAGAGAGCGGCTTGCTCTTGCGTTCGGCCAATAGAGGCGTGTATTGAGGAAGATTTCACCATTGTCAAGTCGTTATTCAGCTTCGAAGCCTACAAATTCCTCATATACAATATGGTATTTAAGTATCAATTTGTCTATCAACCGGTGACCAGCAGACGCCATGCTCCTATTATGATACATTATAATATAACACCATTGCAGTCTTTCTTTTAATGTACTCTCAGCTAATCAACTAACGACTTTAATCGATCTTGATAGACCCATAAATCTTCTGCACAAATCCCCAACTGGCGAAAAAACCAATGGATCCTATAGCATAGTTAGCAAATAATCTTGGGCGTGACATGTGAGCAACATATGAGCACTTACCAGTAAGAATGAAAAAAAGGAAAGATATTAGGGCACTATAACCGATGTATAGCACGCTCCCGGCTAACCCGCCAAGTTGAAGTTTCGTGAGCCAGTAAATCATTGCGTTTGCAAACACGTATCCAGCGGATGCACCAGCAGTCATAAATGCCCTCCAGTGCCAATGGTAATTCTCACTGCATAACAAAAAGTATACCATGAGAACCGTAACTGCGGCGCATGTAATAATCATAAGACCATAGCAGAGGAATAAAAATCCGAACATGTAATAAACCTTGCTGAACCATATAGATGACATGATAAAGTATAGTTCAACGAAGATAGCCCCGAAGGGCAGGATACCGACCAGCAGCATAGATGGAATAGGCCGCATGTATGTTGAGCTCGGAGGAATCTGTCTGGGAATCTGATTTGTGCGAACAGGAGCTGCGATCGCGGGTTGACGGAATCCGACCCAACTGCCTGCAAATGATAACGGAACGGAGATCAGGAACCATATTCCAACAATGACGAGCATTGTAGTGAAAGGTACCGCCCCAGACGAACCTTTGGCCCACAGGAAGAGGTTTAGTAAAAAGAACACCGAGAACACGATGCCTGGGACCAACAGAGGGGTGAGGCCAATATTTAGCTTCCATCTTTCGCCACTAAAAGCTTTATAAACTCTAGCAGAAACGTATCCGCCAATAAACCCTAGAACTGTATACAGTAATATCATCAATGTACCAAGGGATCCCCGGTTCGACGGCGAAAGGAATCCAAGGAGTGCAAATGCAATGGTGAAACCCGTCATAACAAATAGTTGAGCTCCATTGCCCAAGAATACACTTAAAATAAGGGGATGTGTCGGAGTACGGAAGACATCTCCATGTACTAGCTTCCAGCCAGAATCTTCTTGCACGCCATCTTCAGCTACAGCAGATGTGCCAGACAAGTCATCTAGATTGATCGAGTCTAAGCGGTTGTAACGTTGTATATCCCTACGTAGCGCTCGGAGAAGAATCGATATCACCGTTATAGTCAAGAAGACAACAATGACAGCAGAATTGATGAGCGAGAACCAGTGTATCTTGGGGTCGAAAACGTGTAAGTATTTATCCCACCGTGTGGCCCAAGCCGTAGTCGATGGTCTCCAGTACACACTGTATGAGAACTTCACTACTGTTTCGGAGTTCTCCTGGAGGACAAGTCGAGGCCCTCCTTCTCCGCAAGTTCCATCTCCGCCAGCATCATTTCCTCTCTCCCTTGAATCTGGTTGAACTATAACCCCAACAACTCTGTACTGATTTGGTGACACCTCGTGGTAATCGATCAGTATATCGTAGTGGTTATTTAAGTGCATCTCCTTCTCGTCGTTACTCCCTAAAGCAAAGCCCTGGCTGTAGAACTTTGACTTGGTAACCTCATCTTCAATCAGCTGTCCAGCTGGGAGCCCATCAACCAGCCAGTTCAGCGCGAATCCCTGAGCTATCCTGCGGTTGACGAAATGCGCTGAGCTTTGATCAAACTTCTTCTCTTCGCACAATGATTTGCAAGATTCATTCAATCCCATCTTTAGTTCGAAGGGCGATGTCATAATACGATCTCCGAAGATGATACTACCCAAACTTTCCGAGACATACTTTGGCTCAGGCTCTGGCCTGCAGAAATGGAAAGCTGGGTGATAGTAATCGAATGAGACGACTGATCGAAGAGTTCCGTCGATATTAGAGCCTACGGGGGTGAGCCGATTGACGTTGAGCGGCACTAGATCACCACTATTGTAGGAAGTTGGCGCAACACCAGGAAGGTAGAATGCGTTTGTAGGAGCCGCCAGTAGAGATACGAGAATGGCCGCAGACGGCGACAAATCTCTCACACGCATGCTGAATGGTCCCTGTAAAGATATGTCAGTTTGGTGAAAGAGTATTTTGGGAGTTGTTGGTGAGGTTGTTCAGGAGGCTGAATTTGGAGGAGCTTACGGAAAGGAAAGCGCGGATTAAAAGGAATTATGCTTATAAAGTTACAATTCAATGGGCCGACTCATTCATCCATGAAGCAGCCGATAACTGTGAGAAGTAGGGCAGCTTATCAAAGGGATTCGTTAAATTTTGAGGTTGTAATAGGAGAAGCTCATAAAATGTACACGAGGCTTACTACTAGCTTTCCCTTCGTTAACTCGTCAGCTCAGCCTGCAACCTGTCAACACACGGGAGAGGCCCACACATCGGCGAAACGTTTTCCCCCGAATTCTGAGATCCCTGTCCACTATACTTTTTTTGGGGCAATCTCAAGAGAATTTCGGGATGATTTTTGCAGCGAACTCCATCTTTCTACGAAACTTTTCTAATTATGGCAATCGCAACGTCTCTATCCGCATTGCTTAGCACTCTTACACAGTCGTTGTCCGCTGCGTCCGAATCTGCAGAAAAGATACCTTCGCTTCTGCCTCCCAAGGACGGCATATCGCTGTTGGATACTAAGAATGAACTTTTCCTGACTTACCTCCAAAATCTCGTCTTCCTGATTGTTCTCAAGTTACGCACCCGCAAATCCTCTGCAGGCTCTGATAGAGACGAACCATTGGATAATCTCGTGGTCAAGAAATTAGTTGAGTTAACAGTGTACCTTGAAAGAGGAGCATTGAACTTAGAGGGGAAGCTCAAGTATCAGATTGACAAGGTCCTACGGGCAGCACAAGATGCTGAGAATGCAGCTAAGGTTAATGGAGTTGTCAAATCGAACGGAATTCTAGGTAGTTCAGCTGGTAAAGCGGATGGCGATGAGGATGAGGAAGAAGGGGATAGTGATTCTGCTTCTGAGGAGGGAGGCGTACCTCTGAAAGCTGCGGAGATCAATGATCTGCAGTACCGACCGAACCCTTCCGCGCTTGTGAAGCCCGTACAGTCGGGACACGAGGAAGAAAACCAGAAGTCCGAGAATGGGCTATACAAACCGCCTCGCATTCAAGCAACAGCAATGCCAGTTACCGAAAGGCGCGACAAGGAAGCAAAGAAGCCAACTAAATCTGCTACCTTGGACGAGTTCATTAATACAGAACTGTCGACTGCACCTTACGCGGAGCCCAGTATCGGAAGTGGTATACTAGACGGCGGCAGACGAAATAAGAGTGAGAAGCAACGAGAAGACGAAAGACTAAGAAGAGAGTATGAAGAAGCGAATTATGTGAGATTGCCGAAAGAGAGCAAGAAAGACCTGGCGAAGAAGGGCGGGAGGAAGGATGCTGGTTATGGTGGTGAAGAATGGCGAGATATCGGGGAAGGAGTTGATCGGATAGAGAGATTGACGAAGAAGTCTGGGGATGGGCGAAACTTATTAGAAAAAAGCCGCAAGAGATCGAGTGAAGAGAGGCCCAAGACGGCGGCTGGACCAGATATGGCCGCTGTAAAACGCCAAAAGGTCCAGGATATTGGTCGGCGAGATAGAGGAAGAAAGTAGCTGGTGTATTACAGCGAAGATTCAAAACGAAAGGCTCAAGTGTACCCCCTCTTTATCAATCTAAACTAGTGCGTGAAAGCTATGCGCATATGTGAAACGAATGTGTTGTGTCTTCGCCTCGACCCCCTCGACTAGTCCAAGCAACCGGCAGAATTTGATGGTCTTCGTTTACGACATAGCAACATCCCCACGTTAATCTTCTCGAGTCACTAGACCTTTCTGGTGTGTAACTAGCGATATCGATCATATTAGCTATATTACAAGAACAAACCTTCACTAGTTGGTCAACCTGTTGGAAACAAAATCGCCCCTTCCGAAGCTGTATCTACGTTCAGTGGCATATGATTGGTTAAAGTACTCGTCGGGCTGGTAGCATAACTCGTGGTATCATTCGTAAGCTTCTCTGAAATCCCTAAAAAAGGTGCACTCCCATATCCTACAAATAAGTGTTATGTATTTCCAAACTCCTCATCCGATCAACCAAAGTGTGTAGTGTTAACCTTTCCACTACCACACCAACAACTAAAATCACCCTCCTTCTCTACTTGTACTACGGCGTCCATACCACGGCTGAGCAAATATGCTCTCGTCCTCTCTCGTACCTCTTCCAGATCTGATCCTCGTGTGGCAACAATGTGGATCACACCTTGCACTTCTTGACTATCTTTTTCAACATTCTTATCACCGAGCCAGAACCGCGGCACGAGATAACGTTGGACCCCACGAAGCTCTGCTACACCTCCTAGTGCATCTCTAAGATTGTACTCAACCGTATCCGGGACCGTGAGGAGTAGATTCTTGGCACTACTCTTCAGTAGTGGGATTGATGACATGAAGATCAAGATAGCAATCACACAAGAAGCAAGTGGATCCCATCCATTCCATCCAGTAAAATAAATCAAGGCAGTCGACACTATGACAGCAGCACTTCCCATGGTGTCCGCAAGAACATGAAGATATATTCCTACCATGTTTTCATTATCATGTGAGTGACCACCAGGAGCATGCGAGTGGGCAATGGGCGCAGGCTTTTGGTCCAAAAATGGAGATGTATGAATATCATGATCGTGATCGTGGTTATCATGGTGGTTGTGCCCCTCGTGATGATGCGCCCCTGAATGAGAGTGGCCGTGGTTATGTCCTCCGTGGCCATGATCGTGGCTGTGGCTATGATCGTGGCTGTGGCTATGATCATGGCCGTGGTGGTGTCCATGATGACCAAATGCGGCCATTCCCACCAGGTTAACTGCAAGCCCAAGACTACTAACTACAAAAAGCTCCATAAGACGTTTTGTTTCCCGACCTTCAGCAAGACGCTCAGTTGCCTCGGTGATGATTTCAATGCTTATAAGCCTAGAGTGCGTTAGTGTCAGGTCTCGTGTCAAGTTCTTGTCCGAGTACTTACATAAGAAACACTGCGTTACCAAAACCTGATAGACTCTCAATTTTCCCAAAACCGTAAGGGAAACGTTCACTTGCAGGCCACTTGCTAGCCACCGATGCAAAGAGCCCAACAGATAGAGCTAAACAGTCGAAAAACATGTGTATGCTATCACTCAGTAGTCCCAATGAATCCGTCAAAAACCCGTAGGTAGCCTGCACAATCATAAAAGCAAAATTTAGACTTGAGGAAATATTAGTTTATTCTCCCTTAAGTGGGCAAAGACCGTACCTCATGAAATAGAATATGCGTCGCGAGTCTTTATCAGCCATGATAGTATGGACAAGTGGCCAGCGGAGCACAAATGGCAAGAGAAAGGTTGTAAATCGGGACCTTGGGCCGACTGGAGTGGCAGTTGAATTATTATGTCTATGGTGGTGATCATGATCATGATCATGATTGTGGCCGTGATCATCATGGGCATGAACCTTGACACTCAGTGGATTCTGGTAAGAAGACAATGGAGCCGGCTCATACGTATCATCAACATATGGGCTGGGAGAAGGCGAACGTGCATCATGCTTGTGCGTTGATGGGAGATAAGGTGATGAGTCTCGATGATGGTCGTGTTCCTCATGACCGTGCTCGTGTATGTGAGGAAGATGCGATTCGGACTGCGCTTGGCCATGCAAACTTCCATTAGCTCTCTCTTGCTTCAATGACCGGGCATGGTTCGTGGTATGGCCACGAGGGGAGTGCGAAACCGATTGGGAGTGCATGTGGTTGCCATGATGGCTATGGTGAATCGCGGAGGCTGGCAAAGCATACGAGGAAGCCATTCCCTGGCCGTGTTACTATGAGGTAGCCGCCCGAGTACTAGTAACTGAATCCTGCATAGATTCCTCAATTGCTGGCGAGTTGATGTTTCTGGGATGTTGTCGCAAGCAAGAATATGGTCGGGTAGGTACGTCTTTTCTTTCAGGTCTTGTTCTTATAAATTGGCGATCAGCTAGAAGGGTGCTAGAGTATCGTCTTATATCAAAGCCAACTTCGTCATGACTGAGGCCAAATGAGCGTGGTGGTGAAGGAGGTGAAGTGTGGTCTGAATTGACATGATTCCCTGTGTTTATCCCAGCAAGCCTCGCGATAGCAATTTCCTTAGTTCAGGGGCAGAAAGTAAGACCTGCCATTGGTCCCAATTGCGCTTCTAATTACGTAAGACCGTTGACAGCACCAGCCTGAAGCCACAAGGCTGAATCCTAACTGATTCAGACCACCTGGTTCATAAACTACCACCACAATGACCTCCCTCTTCGCTTTCTGTCACCGATTTCTTTCAACACACCATAATGATGTGTCTTTCGCGGCAGAGCACAATGATCCCTCGTGGAGGCTCAACAAGGTCGTTCTCGCTACATGTGAGTTGCACCTCAATCTCACGAGGCTGCGAAGTTTTAATAACGGGATATAGCTGTTGCGACGCTCCTTATTCCTCTTGCCATGTACTATATGAAACCAAGCCGATATAATTCTCTTGCTCAAACTAGACTTCCGGAGATGTCCGAGTCCACTATATCCGTGCAAGTGGTGGTCCTTGGAGATATTGGGCGAAGTCCGCGAATGCAATACCATGCCATTAGTATATCTAAGCTTCCCGGGACGGTTGATTTTATTGGATACACTGGTAAGGCAAAATACGACAGGGCTTAATATCTCATTCTAATATAACTTCCAGAGTCTGAGCTTCATCCGGATGTTGCGAGGAACCCTTTGATAAAAATAAGGCCCCTTCCTCTTCCACCATCAATTCTCCGATCGGGTTCTCTCCCATTTATCTTTGCGGCCCCATTGAAAGCGTTATGGCAGGCCTTTTCGCTCTTCTACACTCTAGCTTATGCCACTAAGCCAGCTAAGTGGATGTTGGTTCAAGTATACAATATCTAGAAATATTGAGTCTCGTTAACTAATCGACCTCAGAATCCTCCATCTATACCCACTCTACTCCTCGCAATGCTTGTTTGCTATCTGCGTAATACACGCTTGATAGTTGACTGGCACAATTATGGATGGTCCATTCTGGCTGGTACGCGTGGTCCGAGTCACCCGTTTGTAAAAATATCTAAATACTACGAGACCTTACTTGGCCGTATAGGACCCACGATTTCGTTGACAGTAACCAACGCCATGAAAGATCAACTAAGAAATGAACCTTATAATTTCAAACACCTTTTGGCTGTACACGACAGACCTGCAGCCATCTTCCAGCCTATCTCAAGCAAACAGGCTCGAAGAGAATTCCTTAACCGGTTACCAGAAACAAACAGAGTAGCTGATGACATTATGGAAGGCAATATTAAACTTCTAGTCAGTAGTACATCGTGGACTCCTGACGAGGACTTCAGTATCCTCCTTGAAGCTCTCTGTGCATACTCAGCTTCTGCGAAAGCATTACCCCCTATACTAGCTATCATAACCGGAAAAGGTCCCCAGAAACAAATGTATCTCGATCGTATAAAGACCCTTGTCCGCTCCTTGGAACTCAAAAATGTCACAATATCTACTGCTTGGTTGACTACGGAGGATTATGCTACTCTGCTTGCGTGCGCAGACCTTGGAGTGTGCTTGCATACCAGCAGCAGTGGAGTAGACTTGCCTATGAAGGTTGTAGATATGTTTGGTGCAGGATTGCCAGTTGTCGGTTATGGCAACTATGTGAGCTGGAGTGAGCTTGTTGTGGAAGGTGTTAATGGACGAAGCTTCGTATCCAGTCAGGGTTTGACACTAGCGTTAGAAAACCTTTTCGGTGAAACAGGAGGCAGCGAGCTAGCCAATTTAAAAAGGGGTGCTATCATGGAAGGTAGTCGACGCTGGGATGAAGAGTGGGATTGTGTTAGAACACTCTTTCGCTTTTGGGATTTGAAAGGTGTGGAAATGAAGAATGTGCTAGACACTGCAACACCTGAAGAGCTGAAACAAGTACTGAGTGGAGAAAATATGGCCGATAGCTCAAGTAGTAGGAACATAAGAGAGAGCCACTCTGAGCTAGTGGAAGCTACATCGAATAATAGGACTGTAAATGATATTTAGCTGTTGCGGAATAGATTGCAAGATCTCACGAGCACAACACTATCCAGGAGATGTTTTATATAAGCCAATTAGTCTAACGAAGTGTTAGCGAAGAAACAGGACGTCACTGAAGTGACTTGTATGGAGCGAGTAGCTCAATTAAAGTCATGCCGGAAATGATCATACCAACTTCCAGAATTAGCTGAAAAAGCTAAAAAGATGATAAAGTGTTCCGTCCAAAATCAACCTGGTGTGGTCTATAAGAGAGGGAATTATAATTCAGTCTTCTACCTGGAAAATGAGACTGATCTGCTGGACTTTAACCTCAGTTGTTGCTCTCCTCGATTGTTGCATTTTACAGACCACATAGCACGGACTGCACCATAGAATGGCTTCTAGTAAATTACAGAATACCACTATTGAGCACTATAGAGGAGATATAGAGCATCAAGATCTAAAGCCGTTGCCACCTTATCCTAAAATGATAGCTGGAAATCAGTAAATGTGTTGCAATAGCAAAAGCATGATTTTAGATATTGTGAGTTGGAATTGGCACGGGATCAGAGGTTTGACGCTCTTCAAAATTTTCCTATACACTACTAATCCCAAACACTTCAAGACTGGCTCCCTTAACTATTCGATCACTATACCTATAGAATATAGGGACAAGATAGTCAGTCGTCTGATGGTCTTTTTCAACATTGAACCATGAATTCTTAACACCTCCTCATGACTGCTTGACTTAGCCTCGCAATAAAAACGGCACTCTGACCTCGATTGCCCAAATTGCATCGACATCTATTACTGATTGCTATATCATCTCAAGAAGCGTTACAAAATTAGCAAGCCGTTGTACGATTAATCAATTGACTTACGATATACTTTTCTAGCACCTATCTCGCTTAGGACTTCTAGGGGCTCGCTAATTCGAACATGTTGATTGATGCCAAGTCACACTTATGGGGCTAAACAAAATCTGCAAAAAAAATAGGAAAACTGTGAGCGCAACCACAAATTTGGATGTTATTCTGTCTCGCTATCTCGCCCAGCCTAGATTGTCTCGAAATTTGCAGGAATGGGCAAAAAATTAATTGCAGATGTGATCACTACGAGGGTCGAACTCGCGACCTTGGCGTTATTAGCACCACGCTCTAACCAACTGAGCTAAGCGATCTGCTGGTTTTGATGTCTAGCGTTTCGGTTTCAAAACTATATAGTGTTGCAACATTTCGGAAGTTCAGGTAACAGTTATACCAGCGACCGACACCGTTATTGTCTGCCTAACTCGGAATCATGGACTGGACAAGGAATATTTTACATCTTTGCTACTAAATACAATATCTAAGATGACATTTTCCCTAGTAAGAATATTTAGAGAAGCTTAGGAGTCTAGAAAGTATTTTACAAGCAGTGGTAAATTTTTATGAACGGAGCTCAGAAGTACATAATTTCCATAAAGATGATATAGTTCTATCTCTAGGAGTTCTCATTCAACTTTACGGGCTCCACTCTACAAGCGGTCGCATATACACTTAGTTTACAAGAAGCTACACGGTAGTTTGCATCGCAGAGCTAAATCTCAAATTTAGTGCTATTCCCCAATCATTTAAACTGGTACTCGTTATGGAAGAGATTCGCAGTCTATCTCGCCGGCATCACGTATATCACACAAGCTCTAGTGCTATTTTGAAATCTGGAAATTGCTATAAGAGTCTAGAATATATACAAGCTTTTAAGGAAGCCCTTGCAACACCTAATGCGTGAAACGAAACCTATTATTATGCATACAAAAAGCGCACTTAACTCCGATTTTGTGAAAGGACTGCCCTGCTATCATCCAGGAGATGCTAATGCCAATCAGGGAATATCAAACAGAGGCTTCATCTTTTTGATGAGCGCCCAGTCATCGTTACTCATGTCATCTCGATAAAAGTCCTTCAATACATCGATGCTCTTTCGGCTGATCATGGAATAGAGTTTATCTGTCTCTTCTAGATGACGGCCGTATGTTGGTTGAGAGCCTCCCATTTCGATCTTGACTGCCACAGAAGGTTGGCCCTTCTTACATAACGGAACCGTTTTCTTGTCGCGTTCAATAGTAGACACTCTCCCAAGCTTGACAAACTCCTTCACACCTGTGACAGAATTCGTCTTCACGGCGACTATTGGGGTAAGCGGTTTCAAGGCACCCTCAATAACGTCGACGCCAACAACAATAGGGCCAGTCTTGTTAAAAACAGCAACTACATCTAGAACGCAAGGGAACACTGCATCAAGCTTAGCTTCTTCTTTCTTCTTTTCTTTAATGAGCTCCATGTGCTTGGTGAAAGCATCGAAAAGATGGTAGATGATATCAGCAGTGAAGATCTTGATGCCCTGGTCATCTGCGTAAGCCTGTGCTTCTTTGTCGATCTTAACGTCGAAACATAGCATGACAGCGTATTCCTTATTCTTCTCCAACATAGTACCGCAGTTCATAACATCACGCTTGAAGACTGGTCCGATGCCGACGTTTGCCACAGGAATCTTGGAAACCTTTAAGAAATCCAATAAGGCCTCTAACGATCCAAGTGTCGACGCTTGTACGGTAACACCACGTCCTGACTTCTCTACTCGGTTGAATAGAGCCCCCAGATCGGATTCTACTTCCGCCTCGATGTCAGATTCATCATCATCAGGGCCGACGACCAACAAGCGTGACCCTGCAATAGCCCCTTCAAGACCCGGCGCACTGATCTTGACACCAAGAGCTGCTTTGACTTCTTTATTATGAACATACTGAGACTTGAGTCGAAGTTCTTTCATTGCGGCTGGTGTCAAAAGTGCTCGAATATTAGTTGTAATGGCACCCTCAACACCACAAAGAACAATACGATCACCCTCTCGTAAGATACCATTCGACAAGATGACATCGATGGTCATACCAAATCCTTCAATAGCCTTAACTTCCAATACCGTACATTGGACTTCTGAAAGGTACATCAAAGAACCAACCATTCTTTCTTGAGTAAGCTGCAAAATCAACTTCAGCATATCCGGAATACCCTCACCAGTGTGAGCGGATGTGGGTACCAAAGAGACAAATTTGGCCATAGACTTGTTTTGATAGTAAAGTTCAGAATTGAATCCTTGTTCCGCAAAAGCGACCTTGGTCCTATCCAGACGATCTGCAAACTCCTTTTGGACGCTAGACTTTTGACGGGTTAAACTGTCTTGGAAACCATTGTTATCAATTTTCTCCCAGCCGTAAAGACGATCGATTTTGTTTAGCGCAACTATGAAAGGAGTCTTCCTGTCACGAAGTAATTTCATGGATTCTAAGGTTTGCGGCTCGAGTCCGTGCATAATATCGACGACAAGAATGGCAATATTACATAGAGAAGATCCACGAGACCGAAGGTTTGAGAAAGATTCGTGCCCAGGAGTATCGATTACGAGCAAGCCGGGGACATTAAATTCAAAAGTGTTGTTCTTGTTGACCACCTGTGTCTTTTGCTTGATAGCTTCGACCGGGAAGTAAGTGGCACCGATTTGTTGAGTAATACCACCTGCCTCTCCTTCTTGTACGTTGGTTTGTCGGATCTTATCTAAAAGCTTTGTCTTACCAGTATCGACGTGACCGAGAATGCAACATATGGGGGATCGAAGGTTGTCTGCCGACCGGGCAGCCATGGCCGCTTCGTGGGCCTTCTCACGTCTTTCGGCAGCTTGTTTCTTTCTCAATGCTTCGGCAGCTTGTCTGGCGCTTGCTTCCTCGTCGTCAGATTCTGATTCTGACTCTGATTCTGAATCCGAGTCTGAGTTTTCTGCTTTCTTGCCCCGTGATGGCAAACTCAATTGGTCGTTCTTCTTTGCAGCAGCCTTTTCTCTTTCCTCTTCAGAGTCAGCGTCCCAACTTTCCTTTATATCATCCTCGTCAGTCTCGTTTGCCGCTTCCTCCCAGTCCTCAAGCTCGCTTTCCTCTTCTTTGTTGGCTTTAGCAGCAGCTAGCTCAGCAGCCTCTTTATCAGCCTTCGCAGCAGCTTCTGCAGCAGCTCTTTCAGCTTCCTTCTTAGCTCTCTCAGCTGCCTCAGCCAAGGCCTTCTCCTCTTCAGCCTAATTAACGTTAGGGCCAAGTCATTAACACATAATAGCACTTAGAACAAAAAAAGAATATTGGTATACATAGAACTTAAAAGCAAGAGATATTGGTAGGGCACGTACCTTGATTTCTTCTGGGTTTCGCCGAGCTCCCTTTTTCTTCTTGTTATCATAGACAACTTTTTTCTTCTCGCCCCCAGCAACACCGCCTACTTTTGCACCGGCTTCGACCATCTGCTTCAATTTCATCTCATTCTTAAGTTTCTCTTCCCGCTGGGCCTTTGTAAGATATGTGCCTTCTTTCTTCTGTTGCTCAATCTTCTCTCGTTCCTTCTGTTTTTTCACTGCCTTCGCTTCCTCTCTCTTTTTCTCTTCCTCTGCCTCTTGTCGCTCAATCTCCGCAAGGCGAGCCGCTTCTGCAGCCTCTGCCTTAGCCCTCTCCTCCTCCAACAGACGCCGTTTCTCCTGCTGCGCTTGAAGCTTTGCGAGTGCTGGTGTAAGCTTTTTGGGCTTACCACCTGCAGCCGGTTTTGTTTCCTCGGTTTTGCTTTCTACGAATACTTCGGGTGCCTTAGCTGTAGCACCGGGAGTCTTCTTCTTGGCAGCCTGGATTTTAATTAGTGACGATAATAGCCTTTCTCATAGGTATGTATTGCCTACATTTTCCTTCTTCCGCTGCTTCTCTCTCTCTTTCCTAGCCTTCTCCTTCTGTGCTTTGGTCATAACCTTGCCGTCCGCACCCATCTCATCGTCTTCGGCGCCATCGGTCTTCGCAGCTCCACCTTTACCTTTTCCCTTCTTGTCTGGCAAGGCGAACTCGTCGTCAAGGGACGCCTCGATAGGAGCTTTCCCATCCAAATCTTCACCATCTTCTCCTGCCGCCTTGTTCTTCTTCTTTTGTTTCTTGCGCATCATAGCCATTAAACCTCCAGCGGGGAACTCCTCCTCTGCATCTACTTCCCCTTGTTCATCCTTGGTATCTGTTGGTAATGCTTCTGCTACAGGGGCTGCTTCCCCAAGCTCTGCCTCCCAACTATCATCCGCCTTGCTATTCGACTTCTTCTTAGGCGGCATTGTGTTACAAGTGGTTTGGAGGCGGTTGTCGTGGATGTGGGCAGGGTTTTGAATTATGTGTCTATGGTTGGGTAAGGAAATTTCGTCTTAAGTCGTGAATGTCTATTGTGAGAGACTTCGTACCATTAATGAAAGGTTCTTGTTGTTAGAGACTACTCATATCAGCTATGATACGAAAGGGTGGCGCGGGGTATTTCTGAAAGTGATAAAAGTTGACGACGTTCGCTTGCACCCCGGAGTTCTTGGCAGTTCTATTCAATACCAAATAGGAGAGAAGGCACTGATTTTAGTCTGATGCCTATTTGAATTTAGAAGTGAGCAAAGTCTACTGAAATTCTGACTCATGGAGAGAATGAAAGTGCCAGGCACCTTTCTCAAGCAAGTCAGAGAAATGTATCTTGTGATGTACATTGTCAGTTATGACTAATGATACAAAATGTTCCCAGTCAACGTAGATTTCCTTTAACAAGTCGTAGCCTGTTAACACTACGCCAAGACTTAATTTATTCACGAATGGCTAAAGGCACGTAATAATTCCTATTGTTTCATTGCTCACTGATTATTCAATTGGGATTAATGCTAGATTATTATGTACTTCTGCTAAACTGAGTACTATGAAAAGAACCTGCAGTTTATTGTTATAACTTGTATTTGGTGTGCAACAAACAGTGAGTATCTATGAGATCGAACTTGTAGCTCTATAAAATAGGACGGAGGAAATGCTGCAGGATTTTGTAAGCTTGATAGACCATTTGCTCCATCGTCTCGGGGTCGGTATTGCCTGGTGCCGAGCTATGGTCACCAACCCCATTAGAGCCTCCAATTGAGCTGTCCCTGACAGATGGGTTTTGCTTAAGATCTACTGCAAGGGCAGGTCTCTTGGCATTTCCTCGAAGCAAGGTATACAACAATGCTCTGAATGATCCATGGATCTTGGCCGCATTTTCTGTGGTGGCTTCAATTTGAAGAATGTCTTCTAGTAGTTGACGCTCGAGGCACTGCTGTAAGATATCACCATCGACGTGCATCATGATATGGGGGGCTGGAATAGGCTCAAGCTTCGAAGCATCTTGCTTGGGCTGAACAGGCTCTTCAAACATATGTCTTTTTGGATTCTGCATAGCAGTTAATGACTCGCAATATTCCGGTGATTGTAAAGCCAGATTAACTAAAAAACGCATGAATTTCCAGGCATCATGATCGAGTATGGTAAAATGTGACAGCGATCCGTTCAGAGAGATTCCGAGCACCTCAGGGTACTTCGCAGATTTAGGAAGGTTCGACATATCATTAATTGCGTGGGAAGTCCACGATGAATCCCATAGTGGGCGGCATTTGCCATATCTAAGCTTGAGGATCGAGTATGGAAGCTGTGCCTCGAATAGTGTTTCGAGAGTGTCAGCCTTGGTATTACTAATGGCCCATAATCCTGTCACAGAGGCTTCCCTATCTGTAATCATGTGAACAGCGGGTTCCAACAAAGTAGTAGACTTGTCATCTAGTGATGAAGGTTCTAATATCCTGTGATGAAGAGGAGTTCGAGTGACCTGATCACCATGAGTCCGGACGAAAACCTTTCCTCCATCTGGAGATGTAACCAATTTCAAGATCTCTAACGAATGAGAACTAGTCAGCACGTACACACCACCGCCCTCTTCGTAAACCACGTTGATCGCGGGTGAAGGAAGTTGATATTCAGTGAGTGGCTTGAATTTTCTTGCCTCAAGATCTAGAATATCGCAATGCAAGGTAGTCCCAGAACAATATATAAGTCCTTCGGAGAAAGAAGTGACGCAATAAATAGGCTTTCCGGTTTTGAATACATGTCTCATCCAGTAGCGTAATCGAGGTAGCCTTGTTTGCATATTATCAGTATGACTCGGTGGAGCTCGTTCTTCTCGCTCAGCTGAAACTAGGACAAGTCGACCTGAACTAGTACATAGGATTATAAAGTTCCATGTTTTGCCATTCTTCACGAGAGTCCAGTCTGTCAATCGAAATATCTTGTCATTTGCCATACCAAGGCCAGTGATATACTCCACTGTATCATTGGTTTTCATGTCGAATGGCCTTGAAACGTCTTCTCCTGTTTCTGGGTCGATGAAAAGAAGTGTGGATCTCTCTTGTCCAGAACCCTTCTCAGTGGATCTCTCCTTCTCTTGTCTATTTTTCCCTTTCACGTTAGCGGCAACTACTAGAAGATTGAAGTTACGTGAATAGAGTAGCCTCGAAGGTGTGCCTCCAATAGGAATACGGCGAGGAACAGGTTTTGGTTGCAAGCTTAAGCCAGCCATAATGAGGAGTGAACCTGCTGTAATAAAGATACTATCATCAATGCCACCCAAATTATTTGGCAGAAATTTTGCAATTGAGTTGAGGTCCGGTTGCGTGTAATTTGAATTACGTGCGTCAGTGAGATAAATACGATGAATTGTTCTCTTTGGGCGGTCAATCCGATCACCAGAACCCTTGATTCGAAAATGGCTGATTGTAATAGCATACAACTTCGAGTCACAATTCCCGTAGAACAGATTTTTGGAACCAGGGTATTCGTCTTTGCGGATATGAGCTGTTGATAGTCCAATTTGGTCATACGTAAAAGACAAACAGCGTGAAGAGACGGTGTCAACCTCTGCCATAACCATATATCCATTGCTGGTACCACAGAGTAAAAACAGAGCGTTACTGTTGAGCGTGATTGTTGTGAGATTGAGAATCATACCTAGATCCGGATCTCCCAAGGAACCAGTGACCATAGGTAGCGCAATTTCTAACTCAAGAGCGCCATCTACACGAACAAACAAGAGCTTCGTCGAATCTTCAATCGATACGACTGCAATTGCCCAGCGTTCCAAGCCTTGCACGCATGTAGTTAGACATGTGATGTTCGAAGGAAAACTTGCTAAAGTTTGTACCATTTCATGACCCTCGGTTCTATTGTTGGCTGATTCGGGAAGTGTGGGCTTGAATTGCAAGAGGTAGGTGTTGCCCTTGACCTTTGTTGTGAAAAGTACGTTATTATCATATATTACTGCGTGAAGTATTTGGTTTCCATAGCCAATTAGGCACCCTCCATCCGATACTCCAAGGACATCATTTTTCCCTAGCTTGAGTCTGTTTTTTCAGCAAAATTAGCTCTCATGACTGATGTTTAGAATTTGCAGCTAGAGTTGGGTCTATAATAATGTAGTCATGGGGGCTTGCAACTAGCGATAACTTACATGTACTCCCCGTCAATAAACACAATCGAATCCTCCGTAACTTGTATATGGCTGCTCTCATACATGCCAGCTGTGATAGTTCGAGATCCGAGGTCAAAACCGGTTTCCGACTCATCAACTGCTCGTACTGATCCTACATCACTTGACATATGAAGCAGTGCTGACCGGGCCCCTAGGGACAGTAATAACAGTGATCCAGTATTGTCATCAAGTGATACCAGAGGAGTCAATACCCAAATGTTCTCAATAGGAGCTTCAAATTCCATGTCCAAACCTACATGAGCCTCTAGCCCATATCTATGTTCTAGAATAGCTCCACTGGATCCCTTTCCGGCGCAGGCATATACCTTATCTGGTTTTGAATAATGCTTGGTCGTGTTACGACCACTGGAAATAGAATCGTCAGCTTTACGATCCTGACCTCTAGATGTTGTGACAAAATCACTTGCTGGCGACCAATTTGGTATAAGTTGTTGAAAAACAGGAAGCTCTCGTGCTTTTATCTGATGACCTAGATTAGCGAAACCAGCTTTAAGACTATTCAGATCCCTGCGATTAGGAGCGGATATTAAGCTCTGTTTGACGGAGGAGGAAGATACTCACAAGATATGCAGCACCTGCACCTGAATCGCCACCGGTAATAAGGTAGTCTCCTGTCCGGGGCCCATGGTGATGATAGTCCAGACTAGCAAGAGCAGTGCCGCAATTAGACTGGATATGTCCGATGTTCATCTCGGCTTGTATTAAAGAATCGTCGTTGTGGATTTCTAGGCATCTTATAACACCGTCCTCTCTGACAATGTAAATACAATCTTGATCACCCTTGAAGTATGGGAACCGATAAGGACGCGTCCAGGCAGTCCATAGAGGTCTGCCAGAGCCATGATGAAGACCAGTCGGTTCATCTTCTTCAACGGGAAATTCTTCGAATTTAGGCTGGCCAATTAGGATGTCTTTGCACACTGCTAGTGATATCTCAGATATCAAAATGAATGAAGACTTAATTGGTAAAGGAATTAGTAAAAGTGGAATCTGGCGAGCTGGTGCCAACATGTGACCTTTCCCGACATCCTTCTTGACCCTGCGTAGGTCATCGCCTGCCATCCAGTCGTATACTAACATGCGTGTTCTACCCTGGAAGATATGCAGAACAAGAAGAATGACATGGTCTTCATCATTTGCTGATGGGTAGAGGAATTCCATCTTATGAATAGTCCCACTGAGAAGAAATTGTCCTTCAGATTCCACTGGACAAGGTATCTTTCCTTGGGCATATTGTCTCTCCAATTCTTTCCTAGGATGAAGAGCTAAGACAGCGAAAGTGCCTTCTTGAGGCCCAATAGCGACATATCTAGAGCTTGGGTCCACTGTAAGGTGCGTTCCGGGTTGGTACACACGTATGAACTCTTCGTTACATCGATACCGAGATGATATAAACTTCCATTCACCACTACCAGTCTTCCGTAGCATCAAAAATACCATATCCAGGTTCTCTAAGTAGAGTATGATTAGTTGGGGTGGCATCTCGGAAAGTTGTGAATCAGGATATGCCTTTGACTCAGCATGCCTCATGTTGATATCGCCGTCTTCATCTTTAATCTGGGTATCCAGCGGCCCATTGCCATGAATGGGCGGATTTTTTTCATATGCGTGCAATGATCCCAATACCCGGGCGTTGCGTATACGAGCTCCAAAGTTATCCCTACGGATGACATCCCAAAGGTGTCCGTCTGGACGAAGTTCCTTGATCTGAACAAAGCTATCCTGTTAAAGATTAGCAAACTTATGTGCAGAGAGCCTTGACTATGGACTCTGGATAAAGAAGCAGTAATTCCAGGTGATCCAAAACGTAACAAGGTGCTGTTCGAACCAAAAGTTGCATTGCAGCTTTTGAAGAAAAAGATGAAGTATTTGTTGGCTTATATACGGAGTTGTGGTTGAGTATTACTTACACCGATAAACGCCACATCATTAAGATTGAAATGTCTAGCCTTCACTGGGATAATCCAGTGCGCTAATGGGCTTTTGAGTACTGTCTGAGACAGTATTCCTAGGACAGGGACTGTCTCAACCTTTTGAATTTCTTGCTGGGCATCCTGTTCGTTGTAATGCCGCAAGACATCATTGACGTCCACCGTGCGAGTTGTCCACTCTCCATCAACGAACTGATTCGTTGCGAACGCCATAGTTAGAGTAGAATTTCAGGCGAGCGACATCGAGAGTGTCGAATTCATGAAGTCAACATGCCGTAGACGTAGGGTTCATATCAGCAAGTCCAACGAAAAGGTCACAAAGAGGAGTAGTGCCCAAATTATGAGAATTATAGGATGCTGTCAAATTCGGTTTAGGCAACTGACTGCGCAAGCTATATTAAAATTTTTTACAACGCAGACAGTGTAGAAGTAGATGCACTATGGAGGTTGCCGGGGAGGGGAGAAGCGGCATAGCCAGCCTTGCCGGGAGCTGTTTGTCAAGGGATTAGCCTCGTTGTTGTGGTACAAGGCTGACAATTTAGATAAGTTTTTTGAATGCAGTGCGATATAATGAAGAAGCACAGAACGGAGACATTTTGAAATCTGAGAGATAGGGCCGGCTTTTAATCTGAATTTCTTACCGGGTATATATATCGCGCATGTGAGAACAAATCTTATGGTTGTACAAACCTCCACTTGATCTATCATTTTTTGATTCTGACACAACTACATGGACCCACTCAGCACGTACTGTAACAACCTACGCCAAGGAGCGCGGCTTCACCACCTGTCAGTGCTATCAACTCGCTTTCTGATGTGATGTAACCTAAAGGCCGAGTATTCTCTTCCATAAAATGGAAACCCCCAGAAAACCCCTAGGAAAAGATTCCAGAAGCTCTAGGGCAAGATCAGCATCCATCAGTCCATCACCGCAAGAGAAAGCCAGAGACGCGAAGGCTGCCAATATACTGGAAGCGTGTAAATGGAAGGATATAGAGAGACTGCGGTTTCTGGCAACAAATGAGGAAGGACTGGTCTCAGACCATGTCAGACGCCAGGCATGTTCGTGTCACTGAGTAGTTTGCGAGGTTAAGACTGACTCTTGAGACAGGGCCCTTACTCCTTGGTAGCAGATGTTATGAGCGCGAAATACCTGTGCAAATAGGGTTAAGTCCCAATCGCAACTGGGAGGACCTGCCGAAACATAGGGATGAGGACCAGGTACAGTTGGACGTGGATAGATCATTCATATATTATCCAAATGGTAATCCAATCCAAAATCATGTACAAGAACAAAGCTAATGCTACCTTGAAAAGATGAAACCTCACAAGAAATCACTCAACGGAAGCAAGACCTCTCTGACCTCATACTCGAAGTACTACGCCGGCAGCCCTATCTACATTATTTTCAAGGTTATCATGATATTTGCCAGGTTTTCCTCTTGGTTCTCGATCCCCCAGATCGTGCGGCTGCCGTAGCTCGGCTTTCTGTTCTCCGAATACGGGATTACATGTTGCCTACACTTGCACCGTCATTAGCTCAGCTGCGATTGATACCTTCGATCATTCGTGCTGTGAATCCCGATCTTTATGACCATCTTCCCTTAACACAACCATTCTTCGCGATACCCGGTATTATAACCATGTATGCCCATGATATACAATCATATGGCGAGATAGCAAGGGTCTTTGATGTTTTACTAGCCCGAGAAGCTGTATTCTCGGTTTATATGTTTGCTCAGATAGTGCTACAACGAGCCGACGAGCTTTTTGAGATCCCGTCCGACGAACCGGAGATCCTACATTCAATTCTTTCCAAACTTCCCAAACCTCTAAATCTAGAAGTGCTGATTGCAAATACTATAAAACTCATCAAACAACATCCACCTGAAAAGCTCAACACGTGGCGAGCGATATCAAAATCAAGCGTGCTCAAGACAGCACGTTGGCCTGACCAAGTTGCTGACCAGAGTCTAGAGAATGGCTATATGTATTTTGGACGGCAGGTAGAAGAGTTGCATTGGCAAGAGCGTCGACAAAAGTTTTTGGCTAGGTTGTGGAGATATAGAAAACCCGCAGGAACCGTGGGACTGGCTGTGATGGTGGGAGTTCTGGCATTTTGGCTACGGAGATCCTCAGGAACTCCTGGAGTATTTGGGGCATTTGGGAGATATTGGTTAGGTTGTTTTAGGCTTTAGAGCTAAGATACCATGAGGTGATATTTGGCGTTACTGTGGTATGGACTCTTTGTACTATGTATCAAACATTAATAGAATAAGCTTCAATTCAATTATGCTTCTTTGCTTGAGTGTTTACTTGTGCCATAGCAGGACTGTTGAGATAGGCTGGACAACGTGTCCCATTATTGTAAGATCTCGAACAAAAACTGGCCATAGAGTTCACAGAAATATATTATGTTGTATTCTAGAGAACAATTCATCACTGTCTACTCCCCAAACGCCTTTTTAAGACCCTCAAAATGCTCCTGTTGCTCCAATGCCAGCTTCCCTTCCACATCTCCTATAATCGTCAAGATCAGTGAGTAATTGTTAAACAAAAATCTCTCTCTCTTCCTCGGTTCTCCAATCCCTTTCCCTGTTTTCGTCAAGAATGCTTCCATCTCACTCCGTAACCTAGTCAAACTCGTCGAGACAGGTTCATCATCTCCTGCTTCTGTGCTGAGAGCCAAAATTCCTTGCATGAATTGTCCGAAGCGTTGCGTCATGAAATGGGGTGCCGCAGATTGCTTTGCTGATTCGGATGCTGATGGTTTCCTCGTAGACACGCCGTTTGTGGCAGTCCGAACCGATTCGCAGTGTTGGTCCATGACCACCTGGAATCGAGGCCATAATAGCATGCTTGTACCATTGATATAACCATCTACAGCGGGTATTTTCCGCCGCTGAAGCTCAAAGGCAAAGTGCTGGGTAAGTCTCACACAGAGAAGTAACCCTAAGCCGTCAACTGTTTCATTTATAAGAGCTCTTGTGAAGCTTTGGCCCAGGCTAAATGTTGGTTCAAAGATGTAATTAAAGTGTTTGGATATAGTGGAGTAAGATAGAGAGGGCGAGAAGAAAGAAGTGAGAAACGAGTATTCGGCGGAGGCATTGTCCACCAGTGCAAGATTAAAGTTTCGGAAGGGGAATTCGAGATAATGCGTTGTTTTGTCTTCTTCTGCTAAGAATGAAGAGAGCGCGTTTTGGTTCGAAGTTTTCAAGAAGTCAATTCGGCGACCTAGATTGAAGGCATCGTGTGGTGGGCCAGAAGCTTTTGACGATGTCAACAGGTTCGTTTTCCTAGTCCCGTCATCGTTCCCGAGAACATCGTGCTTGTCGAGAATGTGAAGTTTCATTTTCTCCAAAGCTTTTTGATAACGGGTAAACTGATTTAAGAAGTACCATCTCATAGTGTTCAAGTAGGCTTGACCAATCTCTTCAGCCAATTTTGCATGATGCTTGTGTAAAAAGGCATAAAGGTCCTTATAGCGTATGAAATATTGCTGCTGTATGATCTGGGCATTGATGTTTGGTGATCTTAGAGCCTTAACTTGTGCAACAAGGAAGTCTCTGATTCGTTCCATGGCCTAACCCAAAATTAGCAGGTTCCTTAGATTATGGGAAGAGACTCACCTTGTTTATGAGATTTTCTAGTAATGGCCTTAAGTCGTTGATACCCTTGATATTACGGAGTTCTTTGGATTTAGCATCCATAGCCTTTGATCTTTTCTCCACCTCTGCCAATGCTCTCACCCATGCTTCATCAATTACACCATCCACGATCTTTTTCACCACAGAGGGAGCTATGCTGATCTCTTCTACTATAGGACCCAATCCGTTCTCTACTAGTTTTCTATTTTCCAGCCTAATACCTAAAGCCGTTGATCGAGCTTGCAGTGTTTCTATCTCAGCGGAAACAGCTGCTAAATCATTCTGAAAACTGGTCAAGTTGATTTCGACAGAATTCAAGACATCATCGCAAGCACGTATTGACCGATGCAGCTCTTCGAATTTCTCTTTATCACAGCCATCTATGATCCAAATAAGCAATATAATATACTTTCGATTGACTGTACGTACATTCTTCAATTGTTTGCGATTTAAGCACAGGTACTTCTTCGTCTTCGCTGGAACATTGCAGCAACAAATCGTGTAAGTTTAAACCTCCAAAATCCAGTTCGAAATCACCCTGCTCAATGACAACATGACCTGTGTTCACTCCTGACTTCGTTATTTTGCTGAGCTGCTTCGTTTCTGAGCCGATTACCGCCTGCAGTACTTCAAGAGGATCAGGAGTATTAGGTATTGTGTTCGCTGGCTTTTGACTATTGCCATTGGGCCTTTTCGAGGACAACAAAGAGTTCGAGGAGTCATTGGATTGCAGTGAAAGTAGAGAGGAAGACCGTGGGTTGAACGGCCGCTGAGCGGATGTAGGAGGTGCAAGGCTACTTTGTCGTCTAGGGGAATAGGATCTGTTCAAGGGCGGGGGAGGAGAACCAGAGGGTGTCGAATGCGACGACAGACGGTCGAGCCACATTTCCTCTGGCGTTATTGTTGTTTAAAGGTGAAATCAACCTGCTCTATTGCTCCACCACTTGTGATGCTGTTGTGTGCTGGTGTATACTGAGATATTCTGCTCTCCGCTTCGCGGAAACCGTCCGTAAGCCGAGTTAAACCCCTTTTCTCTTAGTTGTTGGTTGAGGTAGCCTGGATATCTATTCCTTTCTTCAACCTAAACTTGATCACTGTTTCCGTAAAAGCCTGAATGCCCTCTCTTGCCCTGGGCCTATCCCTTTCTAACCCTCTACTTATTCGGACGGGAGAAGCTGGCGTGAAAGTCGTAGAATCATGACCGGTACACGGGATTACTTTGGTGAGGTGCCCAATGGACTAGGAAAACACCACTCAATGTTTGGCTATCTGCTGGACCGTTCTCACTATGTGCTTCTCACAACGCTGTAGTACTTACCCGAAGCCAGAAATTATGGCGAGGCTTCAGCGACTTGTCTACTTGCCTGTGAATGGCTGGTAAGGCGGGAGCCCCGCTTTCTGGTTTAGCCCACAACAGAACCTCCAAATCCAGGCTTGGACTGAACCGAGATGCCAAATCTTTCCTTTACAAAATCATCTCCGTCCCCCATCCCCAGCAACACAAATCACTCCGGTCACCACCGTCATCACAAATCGTAAATACCCGCCCGCAACTCAACCCATCCTTACTTCCCATAATCTCAAAATGGCGGACGATGCTCAAGTAAGAACTCCAATTTTTCCAAAGCACCCCGCACAATCCCCCCACCACAGGTTGGGCGCATGTTCAAGGCTCCCAAACCATAGCTGTGCACACAGAAAGTACGTCGCTGATTTCAATGTCTCTAGCATGAACATACCTTCGATGCCGCAGCAGATGCGGGTGCGTCTGCGACGTATCCCATGCAGTGCTCTGCCTTGAGAAAGAATGGTTTCGTCTGCATCAAGAACCGCCCTTGCAAGATCGTTGACATGTCCACCTCCAAGACTGGCAAACACGGTCACGCTAAGGTTCATTTGGTTGCCATCGATATCTTCACCGGCAAGAAGCTCGAAGAACTTTGCCCATCCACTCACAACATGGACGTCCCAAATGTTATCCGCAAGGAATACCAATTGGTAGGTTGCAACACTCACTGCTATACACATCCCTTTGCTAACACACCCGCTAGCTGGATATCTCTGACGATGGATTCCTTTCTTTGATGGCCGATGATGGTGAGACTAAGGATGATGTCAAGGTCCCAGACGGAGAGGTTGGCGACAAGATTGAGAAGCTCTTCACCACCGAAGAAAAGGATACCAGTAAGTTTTGCCACCGAGTACAATATCCTTGGTGAAAAACCACACACTTACACTCATCTAGACGTTATTGTCCTTACAGCCATGGGTGAGCAACTTGCTATCGAGGCTAAGGAGGCTCCCCGCAACTAGATTGACGTGTGCTTGTTGCGATACCGACCTCTTGATGGCTCAGTGTTTTGTTTCTGCCTCATACGAGCGAGATTTCGAATTCTGTGGGCCATCAGGATTTTGGGACGTATACTCATTGGTCATTCGTAGGAGGACTCTTTCTGGACAGCGATTTACTGGTTACTTCTCCTGGGCTTTGCGATCATCTCTCTTTTGTCATTCTCGATACTACAAGATCACAAATGGCCGGCGTAGTCAAAAAGTGAGCGCCTTAGGATGTGGCGAAACATATCCCGTAGAAATCGATCCTTTTACTCGAAGTAATCTACCTGTCTATTTTGACATTTGAATTTGTAGCTGAGTATGACAAGTTTCATCGTGAAAACATTATTTAAAGTCGTGTTCAACGACGAATTTCAGGCTTTGAATCAAAATGATATTGATTTGGACCAATCTGACCCACAATGTAATTCTAATGTGGGATTCTGTCCGTAATCATTCAGTATTCTCCTCGACCAGAGTGTAAGATCTATTACTTGTTAAGGTTTGGCAATTTGTTCTACAGCATAGTTTGCCGAAGGGCTTTTGGTAGACTATATCGAAACTGCCATAACAAAGAAAATTTCTCTAATCAACGAACTATTTTGAAGCGTCTGCATTTTTGTGCTCCATACTGGGTGAATACGACCTCAAACTTCATTGACCTAGATAATCATATCTGCCTCGAGTGGTAAGGCAGTCTGTGGTGAAATCATTGGTGATGCTGCTTATACAATTCTTATTAGAGCCGAGTCTAAATGAACAGATACTACACTTATCACTTCAAATCACTCGATTTTGAATGTGGCATTTGGTATCAGCTTTCTCTCTTATACTCCCCATTATCTATTTCTTTTACAAAAGCTAGGTGAAGGAAGCAATGATGTGAACCAATATGGTTTAGCTCACATATAGGAGTAGGAAGAATCAAAGCATAAAGTGTAGTCGATCTTGAGTTTGTCAGATTATAGGCGACAATTTTTTTTGTTAGGCTTTTAAAAATTCCACTTAGACGGAGCCCTCTCCCGACCGTCGAATCTCGATAGCGCTGTTAGCAACCTCCACTAATAACATCAACTATGTACATCCGAACGTGACCCTAAGTACAACGTTGGTCAGATGGTGCCGCATCTGGAATACAAACGGTTTCAAAAAGGGGACAGCTGCACCGAGGAGGGATGCAAATCCAAAAAATGGTACATTGACGCTAACGGGCGGAAATATTGCAGGAATGGCCATGAACAAGTAGTATGTGTTTCTTGTTCTTTTGGATGATTTGAAAGCCAAATAAATCATTGAAGCATTTGTTGGGGTACTTTGAAACCATTACAAAAGGAGCCTCTAATCCAGCTGCTCTATTTTGGCCTTGCTTCAAGCTCTTGTGCAATCCACAGCGCAGTTGCCACAATCATTTGAGGCATAATGATCAATATCTACTGAGAACAAGGCTCTGACGCAACAGAAATAGGGATTTACGCAAACTGCCCAGGATGATGATGATTGGAAGAACTCGGGCCACGGTCGAACAGCGAGGAAAAAGCGAGAAGAAAAAGAGAAAGTACATGTCGTTTACAGCGGCAAAGATGCAACAAATCTCTTCTTGGAATGCTATCAATTAATACTGTGGAAACAATGCCACTGGCTGGTGAATATTAAAGGTTTCCCCTCTGAGCTTGAGACGGTAGTCCGTGACCTGTGGGGATTAAGGGTAAAGATTTCTTACGGAGAGAAAGATGAAGGAGATGGGTTTGCATCGCGAACTGGTACCGAAGGATTCAGTTCAACGGAGGAGGGTGAAACCACAGATGGAGCTACAAGTTACTCCTCACGTTGGAGTAGGAAGACCGATGGTAAGGGGAGAGACCGTCTCCCAAAGTTGTCCGAGACATTAGCTTTGTGCTACTTGGGCATATTGTTGCTACGACTGCCAACGAGCTTAGGTGATATCTGCAAATGGGCTTCTCGGGATGAAATCATATATACACGAGCTGTGGGTCTACTTTCTCATTCTGAGTGACAAATAGAAGCTAATTCCCCGACAAGATCAAGGAGATACCTCTAGAGATGAAGCGACGACTCCCTGGTCACTTTCATGCTGCACTAGAGATTCATGCACCTCTGAAAGGCTCTCAGATATACAGTGCTGTTCTCGAGCTGATCGAATTTTATAATATCCAGATCAATATGGTGTTTCCTGCACTAAATGCACCACTACTAATAGAAAGACATATACGGGAGTTGGGACTTCCAAGTAAGCCTCCAGATGTGAGCAAAGCTCCCAAATTCTAAATCTTGAGTAGTTGAAATATATCCTGCGGTTCGTCGACTAGCCGACATTCTCAAAGTTGATTTTACATATCCAATTATGTATAAACGAAATTATGGTGTTCTCGCATATCCCGAAATTCAATTAATGTGTTTGATTATTGTTGCGACAAAGCTGAGCCAGCCTTTTGACGACATAGTGCGCCACCCAGAGAGTGATTCGGATCCGTCAACTGCTATGATTGACTGGCGCAAGTGGAGTGAGATTATGACAGAGAAGCAAGTTCCTGGTCTAAGAAGAGGTGAAGAGATTATGGTCAAGGATTTCGATGTTCTCAGTATGAGTAAGGAGGCTATGGATGATTATATGAACTGGTATCAACGCACGTTTCTGGATGATCGACCCTCGAAAAGTAACACTTCCTTCTCTTTCTCACTATAGTTCAGAAGCTAATAGACTTCAGTGCCCGAAAGGATTTTGGATTTCTTCCCACTTCCACATTTATCATCACAAGAACAAGTTGAACACGACAGTGAAGTGATACGAAAGCGATTAGAACTTGTTCAGCAAGATCGAGTTGTTATTCAACCTGTGGGGGCTGATGACGGATTCGAGAGTATTAAACGACCAGGCGAATTATATAAGCGGTACGTCATTGTTGTTCCCACAAAGTTCCGCGTATCTGCTATGTGTTATCACTGAATCCAGCAATCCTCGTTGCTAGCACTTGGACTTTTTATCATAATACTGAACGGCACTTCTTCAGTCCTTACTGACTTTCTGTAGATATCGAACAGTTGAAGAATTGCCGGAACTTGGAAGGATACTTTACGAGAAGGCTAGTCGGAATATTGGTATCAGTTTAAATGGTCTTGTACGGGGAGTGTTCCAAACTGAAGTTGGTTTAGAGAACTGGCGCCTAGAGGAAAGAAAACGGCAACTCTTAATTACAGTTGAAAAGTAGTTGGGAAATATCTAATAAGAATCCGAAACGCACTTCAAGATTCATATCAGCGAGTCCCTTCCTCAAAGATGTTATAATGTATTAAAAAACAACATATGCAACCACATTCTCCCATATTTTTAAACTTGTTTTTGGTGTAATCGGTTTTATATGATGAATAAGTACTTAAAAATAATACCTACCCGAGAATACTTATCAGAGACGATTTCTGAGGTTTAAAATCTAGTAGTCAATTTAGAAGATCAAGACCAAGAGCCTGGAAAAAAATTGACACGAAAATCTCGAGTATCTCACTACAATAGTCATTTACGGGAAATCTGGATAGGGAGGACGGGAGCTTTTATGGGTCATTCACGTGATCTCGGCTCGTTCGATTGTGGGTCCTTGGCATGTTTGGCCGCACTCAACAGCTTCACAATTTTGAAAACAGGATCAACGACAAACGACGAAACACCGCAACCAGTGAGTACATTCCTTTGGGCTGGAGAATTTATGGTACCAGAATTATGCTAATCATGTTCCCTTTTTAGTGCAGATGTAAGATACTCAGAACACCCCTAAGACGACTTTGTCACGGCGTGCGCCGTCACCATCAAACACAGGACTAATGTTAGACTTATAGCTTCGTCAAAACCCTTACGGGCAAGACCATCACCCTCGAGGTGGAGTCTTCCGATACGATTGACAATGTCAAGTCCAAGATCCAGGACAAGGAAGGAATCCCCCCCGACCAACAACGATTGATCTTCGCTGGAAAGCAACTTGAGGATGGTCGCACCCTTTCGGACTACAACATCCAAAAGGTACGCATATGAGAATCTGGGACTTGTTGGAATCATAGAAAATATCGGAGGAGCGGCCTGGGTTGGCAATGAGGCCTTGCAGAAGCGGGGACATGAAGGACGTTTACTAACGAATCACCATAGGAATCGACTCTCCATCTCGTGCTCCGTCTCCGTGGTGGTATTATCGAGCCATCTCTCAAAGCGCTTGCCTCCAAGTTCAACTGCGACAAGATGATCTGCCGAAAGTGCTATGTATGAGACCCCCCTCTTCGCCTCTCCTTGTAAAAAGAGATCGAAATGGCAGACACTGACAGGAGAATATAGGCCCGTCTCCCACCCCGTGCTACCAACTGCAGAAAGAAGAAATGCGGCCACACCAACCAACTACGACCAAAGAAGAAGCTAAAGTGAAAGGTTCTCTGGTCAGGCGTTTGGTTCAACTTCGTTGGGAAGAAGGCAAAGCGGATGGTTTCTTTTACATTGCCGGTTGTATTCGAATGATAACATAACAGGCAATGAAACTATGGCTCAGCAATGCAAACAGTAAACATCAAAAGATATTGAGCCTGAACGACTAAGCCTAGACACATGTGATCAGTGAACATTTCAAACTCCATATTCTTTTTCTATAAATGGTCATTCAATGTATGGTCGATAGGCGCGCTTTCCCTGCTGTCAGGTGCCCAAAAGTGCTGTACCTGGCCGACATATTGAGGAGAATAGTGAAATTTCCGAAGAGATATCGATTTAGATGTACTGCTTATACCTAGTGGTCAATCAAAGTAGAGCACCCGAACTACGGAGTGTTTCAAGGTAGCAAGCACATCTCAAGTATTTCCGACACAAGAGTCCTGTGGAGCTAGAGAATGGCATCGCTGCTCCTATCGAGCATGCTTTGTCCTCTGAGCAAGGCCTACCGAAAGAACTTTAAGCGTTCAGTATATTAGACTGAACCTCCCGTAGATTCATCAATAAGTTGGCTGATATTACAATTCAATGCTAGACATAGGGCGAGCTGCTAGTAAAGGGTTGAAGAACCCGGGAACTATGATGCCTTAAACTATGATGTCAAATGCTTTTGTTTGATTTTGAACTTCACCTATATCAATTGATAATTTGTGCTACTCGAATTCATTGTTAGTGATCAAAACCATTACCTTAAATCATGTTTCATATGTATGATAACAAAAGGGCAGATCAACTCTGACCCAAAGAGTATGGTAGCTGGACCAACCATTATCATTGCCACATCAGGTTTTAGACTATAGTTCACCTCTTCTATACAGACTCGGTTTCCCCTCCATTCTTCTCCCAGTCTAACCAGCTACCACTATACTCGCTGATCTTCTCCCATCCCCCCTGCCTCGCCAACTCCGCTGCCGCCCGGCTTCTCACTCCAGCCCGACAGTAGAACACGACCTCCGTTCCCTTGGCCGGTCTCTCAATGCCAAACCTATCTGCAAATTCTTCATCCGTAATGTGGAAGGCGTCTGGCTGCGACTTGATGGGGATGTTTATAGAGGTGGGAATCGTGCCGGTGGATCTCAGCTCATCCGGTTCGCGAGTATCAATCAGGATGCGGTCTGGGGATGGTGATTTGGAGAACTTCTGGATCTGGTGTGCAGTTTAGCAGGTGATTCCCCCCTTCGGAGCTCGGAGTCTTACGTCGGCAAAGTTGTATACAGGTACTCTGTCGGGGTTGGTGTTGAAATACGCTTTAAACTGAGAGATGGTGGGGTTAAGTAGTCGGCGGGGTTGGCTTGGTGAGACCCTTATCAAGTTTCGGGCTGTATGAGGAACAGAAGACCTCGAGGTTCTTAGCAGCAGTGAAGCTGCGATACGTGGTGCAGCCATTATCGAATATCGAATATTTGTGTTCTCGGGAAACTCGAGGTGAAGGAGATGTTGAAAGCTACCCCGGATTTTGTTGATCCTTGTTATTTAACTTTCCTTGGCCAATAGATACATAGCTGGATTGGCCTCAAAGTCTTCTTCATGTCATTCCATAACACAACTCGCTCAAACAGGAAGACTCAAGAGAGAACAATTTAAAATCTCAGTGTCTCATTAAATCTAGTCCTAATGGTGTCACTTTGCTATCTTACAATCAATCTGCAGTAATCGTTTCAGAAGAATCATTCGAGAGGGACAGTGCGAGCCCCATAAACCATATAATACACAGCTACTATTATCCTTGCCGTGACACCATATTGAAATAGTTAAAATCTAAAGAGCATTGCAGCTTCACCACCCGCAGCAGGCGACTTGGAATCTTCTGGTTTGACCAAACTTTGGTGTGCAAAGAACAGCCACTTGATAGCAATTGCCAGGCCTGCGTGAAGACAAACCACTATTATGAGCAGAACTTTGCTGGTCTGTTTATCCGTAGCACTCAGAACAGGATATAGGTTTCTCAGTAAAAAGGCCACGCTCAGTCCAAAGCCAATTCCCACAAATACCCAATTCAAAAGCGTGAGGTTTGACCAGGATATCAAGGCGACTGGAATCCAGATAAGATTTGAATAACCATAAAGAGCCCAGCATTCAAGTAGGTTCGCAGACTCGCTTCCGAAGTATTTGAGGGCGAGGAACAATACAACCGGGATGATCAAAGTATATCCATATATAAGTCCAGCGGCACCTAAGAACTGTTAGAAAAGGAAATATCTCCCCCTGCGACTGCACCTAACGTACCACTCAGAAGTGTAAAGTCATATGCGAAACGTGTGTCGTGTTCTCTTGCGAGATACTGGCTAATGGTTCCTCCCAAAAACAGAATGAACACCACAGTTGTAGCGATCCAAAATGGGCCATAGAGATCAGGGTTTCCTTCTAGCACATCGAGAAAGTTTGCTCTGGGATATAATGCCGCCCAGCATCTTGACAAGACTGCGTTTGTATCGACGTCGAAGAATTGTGCGTAGAAGGAGAGGGTCCACAACAGGCGTTTGGAGGAGCTACTGCTGGCTGTAGCAGGAGGAGGGAGGCCAGCACCTCCCGGGCTCTTACGGGTTGACGATGCGCCTTCGGTATTGAAGTTCGAAGAATGGAATTCAAGATCGTCCTGAAGGTCAGTGTGTCCAAGGTCGCCCTTTTAATAGTTAGCAGCGTTCACGATATATCTCGCGCAGTGCAGATTTCTATCGTACCTCCTCGTCAACATCAACTACTACATCATAGCCACCTGCCGACATATTCTTATTTGATACTGAGACGCTAAGGCTTCTGGAGGTGGTTTGCAAGATTGATGTCCTATTGTATAGAGGAAGTGACACCTTTGCGTATCGCTGCCAGAGCCGTGCCGCTAGAAGACAGGGGTGTGTGAGGATATGCGACAACGACAACTTCAAGCTTATAATATTTATTTACTGTAGAGGCTCTCATTGTACTGTGTCTCCAGCGATTTGCATCCCCGACCACTCGAAGGTTCAAAGTAAATAATATCAAGATCTTCAACGACTATTGTCTGCTAACCTAGAGGTCTGTTACAGAAGCTACAGTACGCAATACCTTAAAACTTCATCTCTAGAATTAGGATCATGTATTCCT
>Ga0247810_10000338_pt1 | contig 60610 bp, 52 predicted proteins | sample UWRJL119311C1_FD_179918 | JGI IMG/M metagenome (GOLD analysis project Ga0247810, IMG submission 179918) | Plant litter microbial communities from Arlington Agricultural Research Station in Wisconsin, United States - UWRJ-L119-311C-1 | ecosystem: Environmental > Terrestrial > Plant litter >...
CGATTTGGTGATGATGATGATGGTATAGTATACTTAGTACAGTTACAGTACAGTACAGTACAGTACTAACCACTGTATAGTGTATAGTGAATAGTACTGGATGTTACTACATGTACTGCAAAGTAACAGCAAGGTACCGCATAGTATCCTTCTAACTACGGTAGACTAATGGTGAGTACAGTCAGTCAGTCAGTCAGTCAATCAATCGATCAATCAGTCACCACCAGCACACACACACACACACACACACACACCCCTTACACTGGCTGGGAATCTAATCATGGCTTGCTCCCTCCTCCCTCTTCACTCCCTCCCTCACTCACTCACTCACTTACTCAACAGCAAGAAGGGTGTGGGGTCGAATGGTCCCACCTCAACTCACTCCCTGACGCTGCTTTACTGTGTATTTACGCCTTTTACAGTATCTTGCCGACGCAGTCTTTCTCAGCTTCCTCGATCGTTCTATATTCCTTTGCGGGACGCTACGCTACGGTACCATTGCAGTATTGCCAATTGGTAACCCCTCCATCGCCAATGCTTGTTCACTCACTCACTCACTCTTTCATTCATTAATTCATTCCTTCTTGATTTCCCGCAGTGCAAGCGAAGGGCCTACCAAAGCCGTCCGTCCCTTCGAGTCCCACGAATCTCCTCGCTTCCAGGTCTCCGTCCACCTATCTCACAATGCAGTGTCGTGTGGGTGCAGCACTCGATGGCCGGTTCCTGACCTGACGACGGTGCAGAATAACCACCAATGATGGGACTTGCATCCCTCCGCGTGCTTGCATCGGTAGCTGCTCTTGGTCCCCCCCGATGGCTGCGTGCGCTGGTGTTGTACGGGTACGGGTCTTTTGGAGCCTGCGTAACGTACAATCAAATCCGGTCGGTCGTCTCGGTTTGGTCCTGCTGATGCTTGCTTGCTTGCTTGCTTGCTTGCTGACTCGACTGGGGTGCTACGTTTGGCTTCGTTTGCGTGCTAATTTTAGGCCGTCCAGCCTGGAGCTTTGGGTTGGGGATTTGCCAAGCGGCCGGTCACGTTTTACACACACGACTGGTGTAAATGTTGATGATGTTGGTCTACCGTGAAGTTGTTCTGTTGTTGGAAAGGGAGACCCGAGGGTTGGGGATTCTACGCCCAGCGGGATGAGTCTTCCAGCAGAATTCCCAGGTCCCAGATCGTGGGGATTGTGCAGATCAACAGGACCACATCGTGACGTCGATCATTTGGCGGTAACATTTGTTAGTGCAAACCCAACAACCGCATATCAAAAGGTCGAGCTCTAAGGAAAATCAATCAAGTGAAGTAAATGCTGCTGCCGTTCCTATCAATCTATTCTTGTTATACCAAGACTTTCTTCTATATACTCCTGCTACTTTGCACCTCTACCATGGCAGCCAAAGCTCAGCATCTGAACGGTAGGTTTTGCGCTCTTGTATCAATTAGCTACCTCAGTAACTCATCTCGCGATTAGTTCTTAAGAAGCCTCTCGCACTGTTTAGCAAAGAGCCCATGACTGGTTTTTACCGGAACGGATACTGTCAAGTTGGCCCTGATGACACCGGAAATCACTCCGTAGCCGGTTGGTCTCTTTTCTTCTCTCCAGGCCCCCGAATCATAGCCTCAACGCACACCTTTCTCTTCTTGAAACTTCCCACTCAGCTCCCAGATATTCCTTGCCCGTTTCTCAAATCCAAACTGGCGCTCCAACTAACCACCCCAAAGCAACCCTGACCGACCCTTTCCTAGACTTTAGCGCCTCGCGTGGCAATAACCTCCGTTCCATAGGGCTGACGGCAGGCTGTAAATGGTGTCTCTGCGCCGGACGTTGGAAGGAGGCCTTGCTGCACGCGCAGAAGCAGGGTGACACGGCAAGTAAGGGCATCGTGCCCAAGGTGGATTTGGGGGCCACGCACGAGAAGGCCTTGGGGGTGGTTGGCTTGGAGGAGCTGCGAGGCTTCGCGGTCGATCGCGAGGATAAGTGACGAGCGAGTGGGATGGGCTGTCTAGTTGCGTTGGCTGAGATTCGACATGTACCCGACTAGTCTCCAGAGCAGATCTAGATTGCAGCTCGCACCTCTCCTACGTAACAGTGCTCGGAGATGTTCAAAAATGAAAACACCAAATTGCCTAAATTGGTTGCGGCCTAGCTATTGAGTCTCTATTGTGTATCATCGCCCTGAAACCAGCACAGGCGCAATAGAGAAAATTCCGAAACCTAACTTCACAAAGGGCTTCTTTGTTCTTGGTTGAAAGCGCGATGAGAAGATGATGTTTTGGGATATATGATGTAAGATATGTATATAGGACGGCGAGATTTTCTTTGTTCAACGAATGCCAGCTCGCTATCTTGCAGTATGTTGTAGTACAGTATAGTATAGTATAGTATAGTATAGTATAGGATAGTAAATGACTTATAGTAATGCACCATACTAAAAGAAAAAAGAGAATGAGATACTCATCTGCTCAGCCACTACCATAGATGAGTATCTAACTAATCTTATCTATACGTAAACTTGAGCAAAACGGAAAGAGAGAGGACAAGTCTGAAAGGAGACAACATCAGTGTTTTTGGTTCTAGGTCTTGGGTATATGTTTATATATATATATATGCCTTGAGTTAGACACCGAGATTGAGATGGGCTTTGAGCTTGACTTTTTTCGGAGGTGTTCTATTGAAGGTTGCTTGATAGGGTAGGATAGGCTAGGGGTATTTTCATGGGGTTGGGAACCAAAGAGGGCGGAGGCAGATGGAGAAGTCGAGGTACAGTTTTCTGCTTGTTGTAGGTAGGAATTTGCGGAACGGGGTTGAGATTGGATGGACGGTGGATCGGGACAGAAAGCAAGCCTGTCTGGGACGAAGGTAGGTGGTGCTTTGGCTTGGTAGGTTGGTTTGCTTTGGAGAAAGGGAAAGAAAAAATAAGAATGAAAAATGAGAGAGAGAGATAGATAGAGAGAGAGAGAGAGAGCGGCCACATCATTCTCAATGCCATTCTTGGAGGGTGTGCTCAGAGAAACTTGGTTGATAGTTGAAGAGTACTTTTCTGGAGCTGCAAGGCTTTGACAATAAGATCATAAGAAGATTACTACAACCTTCTTCTTTTTCAATTTCTTTCCTTGCTTTGAGGAATGTTCAATAACAGAAACTGCCGACTGGAGACCAAACCACCACCTCCTGCCCAAGAATAGTATAATTTCCATGTATGAACAAGCTACCACCTCCAATCCAATCGTACTCCTCCCAATATTACTGAAGAACAAACCCCCTTTACAAAGATGCTCCTCCTCCTCTTCGCGGCGGCAGTCCTCTGGTCACTCTACGACTGGCTCCTCCCAGCCTTCTCCCCACCGCCCCTCACCCATCGCTCACACCAGCCCGGCAGCTACACACCATCCAGCGCAACCGCGTACCTGGCAAAGCACATGCAGAGCCTCTCCGCAGGCCCGCTAAGCAGCTACCTCGCAGCCCAGCCCTGCGGCCTCCAAAACCTCTCTTTCTGGGCCGCGCACCTCTCGGAAAACACCCCTGCGGTCCTCCACCGCTATTACCGCGCCTTCGACGCCGTCATCTTCTCGGGCTCCCTCGAGGGCCGCTGCGTGCTGGAATATATCCCCGTCTCGGACCCGCGCTGGGCAGACGGCGATGAGGATGGGCTGTGGGGGCGTACTTGGTTCTTGCGGAGAGGCCGATGTGAGATTTGGATGTATGAGCAAGAAGAAGAGGAGGGGAAAGAGGAGGAGGAGAAAGACAAGAATGAAAGAGAAGAGCGAACAGAAGAGAAAGGTGCCTCTACACGGCAACGTCGCCTAGCCCGCTACATTGGCACCTTGCTGCATGAGATGCTGCATGCGTTCCAGCACATTTACGTATGCAAATGCGTGACGTGTAGTGATGGTAGGAGAAATGGCTATGCAGGCCTGGGCTTTGGGCATGGCAGGGCGTGGCAGGTGTTGGCGAAGGAGGTGGAGGATTTCGTGAGGGAACAGCTGCGGACGCCGGTTTCGCTCATGAGAGCAGCGAGCTTAGGCGCGGAAATGGCGTTGTGTGGAAAGAAGTGGACGGGCTTGGAGAGCGGCGAGTGGGAGGAGTTGGGGCTGGGAAGAAGAAAGGAGGTGGTGGAGAGGTGGAGGCGTTTCTATGCAAAGAGGTTGGAGGAAGGACACCGAGTGCTGAATTAGCGATATAGATTTGCTTTGATTTCTGTGGATTCAGAGACGCTGTAATGTGATTGTGATCTTCCATGACAACGCATAATAGGTCATCTTACAAAAGAAAGAGCTGGTAGTGGGGAAAGAGAAGTCAAGAAACGTTCTAATCTGTCTTCAACATGCATGACATTGGATAGACGTGTAGAGGTCTGCTACAGTTCTGGTCACTAGACAGAAAGAGCCCATACAGCCTGCACCAATTATAGAAAATCCATTGCAGATACCCAAAAAAACACGTTCCGAGATATCAGTCTTAGCTGCTCTTGGAATGGCCAGTTGTATTCATTAATCAACTCATTATCATTTCATTCGCCCTCCTTATGATGTTCAGAGCACAGTATCCATTTTTGTCGCACCATCAATCTTACTTTACTATCCGTACACTGCAAATCCTGAAAAGCAAAGCGCCAATAAACCGTAGGACCAAAAGCAGAAGCTCATTCTTACTGAGTCTTGAAAAGGAGGATTGCACAATGGCCGAGGTAAAAATATATAAAGTGTTTGGTTTCGTGGGTGACAAAGGAACCGAAGTTGCGGCCTACGATGCAGTGCCAGGTTGGGCCTTTGCGCTCATCAAACTGTTGGTGGATTAGAAAGTAGCTTCGCCTAGGAGGAGTATTGAACCGTACAGTTTTCTTGATGTGCTGTGCTATATCCTGAGATGATGTCAGCTAGTTTCCTCGCGCCTGGATTCCATAAAGGCAACACTTACTTTTTCGACACTGAATTTATTCATCGCCTCTTGTGCTTCAGAAAAAGGTTAGCCCTGTCCTTGCGCCCAATTGTTTTATTGCCTGCTGAACCCGTTCAACCGCTAGACGTACCAACATCGATTGCTTCCTGTTGCATATCATCTGTCTTGAGCATAGTCAGTCTTTCTGTTGCATAAACTTTCCCGGTATAACGCGAGGGAAGTCTATGCTAACCATATCGGCACTCTTGATTTGAGCTAATCGAAGGAGTTAGCAGATATACACAAGTCATGTTGTCCATGAGCGCGCGAGTGAGACGCTTGAACTTAAGCTACGATATGATGCATACCCTCTAGCTTCTCCTTTCCGGTGACTTGTTTGTCAGACATATTGGCACTTGTACGAATCAAAGACGACTTGTTTTGGTGGGATGCGTGGATTGGGATTGTATATATCGTGATTATCTGCTTCAAAATCGAATGTGTAGAGAGGAATGCTGGCAAATTCTTCGATTATTGCTAGGAAAGGCAGAAAACTACCTATGCGTGTTGTGTATTTGGTAAAATGATACAGCTTTTCCAAACTTGCGTTGCCAAAAGACGTTGTTTCATGTTGTCGCGTTGCGTGGTTGCTAGCGCTAATTTAAGGTTTTGGTGGGTTAATCCTTGGCAAAAGTTTCTACTACCTCTTTTTTTTTCCTCCCAAGCAAAATCTTTGTTACCACATCCACAAAAATAAAAATGCTACTCTAGATCAATCCTAACCACCTATGAAAATGGAATCCTCACGCATATTTATCAAAGGTCTCCCGCCTACCATTTCTGAGGATGAGTTCAAAAAGCACTTCAGTGCAAAGCACGAAATCACAGATGCCAAACTGATATCCCACCGAAGAATTGGCTATATTGGATACAAAACGCCGGAAGATGCTGCAAATGCTGTTAAGTACTTCAATAGGACGTTCATACGAATGTCCAAGATTGGTGTAGAGTTAGCTCGTCCGGTATGTTACCAGCAAATCAATCTCAATACAGCTGGCTAATCTTTTTAGATATCCGATTCAACGCTTCCGGTTTCCAGAAAAGCCCAACGAGAACAAGAGCGGGAGAATGTCAAAGCAAGCCGCCAGCAACGAGTAGAAGCTGCTGCAGCTGCACAACTCAACGCTGGACAAAAGAGAAAGCGTAGTGAGGTGGATGAGTCGGACCCAAAGCTGCAGGAATTTCTTGAGGTTATGCAACCAGGTGCAAAGTCAAAAGCATGGGCTGCGCAGGCGGAGGACTCTGAGCCCCCAACAAAGATTCAAGCGATTGAAATACCTGCTGAGGAGAGTGACGGAGAGTACGAAGCGATTCCTAAAAAGGCAAGGGCGAAGAGTCCACCAAAGCCAGTTGTCCTCCCCGAAGCAGCTGTTGCAGTTGTCTCAGCCGACGTACCTATGCAAGTCGACGAAATTATGGCAGAAGCAAGTGGTAAAGCTGTTACGGATGATGAGTGGCTACGGAGTCGCACGAATCGATTGTTAGACCTAGTGGATCCTAACGATATTGTCATCGAGCAAGGGGCCCAACCTATGCCGATGACTGACGTCGCAGTACAACCTCTCATAAATCAACCAGAGCGCCCAAATAAAGATGAGCTCCCTGTGCCCGAAACATTAGAAGTTGAGGAAATCGAGGAAGAACAAGAAGACGCAACTATCGAAGCCATCAGATCCAGTGGAAGATTATTTGTGCGCAATCTGGCGTACACTGCGACGGAGCAAGACCTCAGGGAACATTTCGAGCAGTATGGCTCGCTTGAAGAGGTACGCATGCATTTTATTATCGTTTCTTTTGTCTATGCTTTCATGATGAATATCCAGATAGGGACAGCTTATGCTTTTCAAGCATGTGATGTGAACTGGACGAGAATTTTAGTAGATGCTTCGTGTTTTCTGATAGCCTTCATACAATTTCATGTACAAGCCAGATTATGCGATATCAACTGCTAATGATACCCAGATACATCTACCGCTGGATCCTGCGGGAGCTAGCAAAGGATTTTTGCTGGTGCAATATCAAAACCCCAATGATGCAGCGGAAGCTTTCCACAACCTAGATGGCGAGCCTTTCCAGGGTCGTTTGCTACATATTGTCCCCGGCGCTGCAAAACGCGAAAATAAGCTAGACGAGTTTGCCATTGCCAAACTTCCTTTGAAGAAGCAGAGGCAGATTAAGAAAAAGGCTGAAGCCTCCAGCTCAACTTTCAACTGGAACTCGCTTTTTATGAACCAAGATGCTGTGAACTCAACCGTAGCTGCACGTCTCGGGGTTTCTAAATATGAGTTACTGGATCCTACATCCGCGGACGCTGGTGTCAGACAGGCTATAGCGGAAACCTCCGTCATTCAAGAGGCAAAATCATTTTTCATCAAGAATGGCGTTGATCTTAATGCTTTTAAGAAGAATGAAAGAGGCGACACAGCCATTCTCGTGAAGAACTTCCCCTATGGAATGACAATGGAAGAGCTACGAAAAATGTTTGAGGAGTTTGGGCAAGTCCTTCGGGTGCTCATGCCACCAGCCGGCACAGTTGCTATTGTCGAGATGGCTCAGCCTGGTCATGCCAAAGCGGCTTTTGGTAGTTTAGCTTATCGGCGTGTCAAGGATTCTATTCTGTACCTTGAAAAAGGACCGAAAAACTTATTCACTGGAAACAGCCCCGGCCTCGACTCAACATTACCAATTAGCACCACCAGTGGTGGACTTCTGGCAGACCAGAAGATTTCGGCATCTGATCTACTTGAGAGTGATATCATAGAGGGCAGCACAACAACATTATTCGTTCGCAATCTAAACTTCACCACAACTAGTACGGTCCTTACAGATGTGTTCAAGCCATTGGATGGCTTCATGTCGGCTCGTGTGAACACTAAGACTGATCCCAAAAAGCCTGGCCAAGTTCTTAGTATGGGCTTTGGTTTCATTGAGTTTAAGACCAAACCCCAAGCCCAAGCTGCACTCAAAGCCATGGAAGGATATGATCTAGAAGGTCATAAACTTGTTATCAAGATATCACACAAAGGTCTCGATGCCGCCGAGGAAAAGAAAAAGGAAGACAGGGTGAAAAAGATGGCTGGCAAACGTACAAAGATCATCATCAAGAATCTTCCGTTCCAAGCAACGAAGCAAGATATACGAACTCTGTTTGGCTCATATGGCCAACTTCGCTCGGTGCGTGTTCCACAAAAGTTTGATCACTCCACTCGTGGCTTTGCCTTCGCCGATTTCATCACGTCTCGTGAAGCGGAGAATGCACTAGAGGCACTCAAAGACACACATCTCCTTGGGCGTCGCCTCGTCATAGAATTTGCTGCCGCGGATGCAGTCGATGCTGAAGAAGAAATCGAAAAGATGCAAAAGAAGGTCGGCAATCAAGTCAACAAAGTTGCCATAGAAAATCTTACCGGACGAGGTCGTAAGAAGTTCAATATTCAAGGTGACGATGCCGACGAGTGAAAGGTATGTTGGAATATCAACGATAAATATTACCCTAGAATATAGGGAAGCTCCCTTACTGCAGGATAAGGAAGTGAAACCCTTGCCGAGGTACTTCCAGGCAATTAATATGGAATTCCAATGTAACTACGTTACTGAACTACCAATAATCCCCCACAGTCTACTCCTTGTTAGTAAATACCAGCAAAGGAGTCATGTACCAATCTGTCTCAGGATCTCACCCTAAATTGGAAGTATTATCAATGGGATAGTTTTCTTCACGTTCACATTGTACAAATTTCTCGCGTTCGAGATTTGGTAAGCGCGCATACCTTTGGCAAAGACCATTCCTTCTATGCACTGTCACCTTCAGCTCCTTGCATCAGCCGTTGAAGGCCCGATCACGACCGTTCTTCACAGTTTGTCTCTCTTACTGTGGCTCAAAAAGAACAATGAGGAGTGATAAGGTTGGTTCAGATCTCACTTCAAGGCAACCCTGCATTTTGGTTCCACTTAGTTTACCAAGGTCGTGGTGAGGGCCTTCCTTTATATTAGTGAAATTGCTCCTTCATTCTTGAGGTCACCGTTGACATTCTTTCTCTAGAAGTCATATGTTGAACATTCGCACATTTACATAGCCATTCCTTCAAGCATTTTTTATCACAATCCTAATCTTTCCAACCAACAGTCGTTCTTGACTGCCTGTGAATTGACGTCCAGGTGACGAATTGCAAGTTCTTGAATACCGCAAAACATTCTTAACATAAATGTTAATCCCAATGAATCACAGACCCCACGTTCTCCCATCTAATTACCAATCTCCACAGCCATCACTAGAGAACCATAGCGGCTCATCAAGAATACTGCAGCCTCTATCTGACGCTGCAGGAAATTCTCAATTTCCAGCAGTGGCTTCCGTGAGCCATTACGATGATGCGAAGAGTGCCCATGTACAGGACATGCCCGGATACAATGTCCCGGCAGTACCTGTCCAGCCGCCGCTTCGACAGCCTCGAGTAGGTTCAAACTTGGATTTACGCCGTCAAAGTGTGCGCAAGCAACGCATTGAACGATATGTTAGCAATCGTAACCCGATTTATGATTCTCCTCAGTATCTGTCATATCGGCAGCGGCAAACTAGGGAGGGATCGAGTGATGTTGATCAGAAATGGCCTGACGTTCTTGAAGATGCCTTCCTCGATGGTTAGTAGGTCCTGTCGTATTACTTTAATACTTATCCTCGTAGCACTCCTCTCACTCCCACCCATGGGCCGGCGCAAGTTCTCTATTCAAGGGAGACCACATGGGCGCAATGAGCTAATTGCTGAATATCTGTGGATTGCGTACTGTTCCAGTCTTGAACCCGGCCAACCAAGAGATGAGAACATGAAACGCACCAGGAAACAAGTTTCAAGCCATATCCAGGTCCTGAAAAGCTTTCTTCGAGAACATCCAGCAAGTGGGTTTCAACGATCTTGATATCTAGTAACTGTCTAATTCCAAGCTAGGCTCACGACTGTTTCCACCCAAAAATCTACCCAAAAACGGATTTGAGGACTCATTCAAAGACGATCCTTGTCTAAAGGCTATAGCTGAAGGCCGACTCCCTGGTAAGCGATATGCCAATTTCCAGATTGGCCGTGTTTCTGTCAGTCCAGCCTCGCTCTACCTCCTGATCACCGATTCACCAGATGATGAAGGAGCCGTGTCTCACAGGTACACTCGATTGGCTTCAGAAAGACCAGCAGCAAACTTAGACTATCTTCCAGATTGGAGACAGAGATTCCCATTTCTAGAACGACTTTTTAATTCCAACGAGCTGAATTGCGACATAATTCACATGGATGCAGTCCTAGAATTAATGGATAGACATGTGCCGAGTGGCTCATATCTAACTGCAAAGACAGAAATTTCTATTCCTGGAAGGGAACTTGAGGGATGTTTATGGAAAACTACCACAAGTCTCAACCGACCGCATGAACTCTATCGCGATCATATTATAGATCCACCTGGTCTAATTCATGAGAACATGAATCAAGTTGTGTTTGTTAACGATATCGAAACGAGAATCAAGCTTCCCTTTCCACCAACCTCATGGGCACACATCTTTACAAGTCTCACACAACTTCAGACAAAATATAATGAACAGGAATTGGACAGTATTTATGGTGAAGACACCGGAGGTGGTGCACGACCTGCCAAAGAATATCTGGAACAGATATCTATGTATCAAGAAGTCAAATCTGCTCGAGGCCATGATCTTCCATACGTGCGAAGAGGTATTATCATTTGGACATTTCGCAAAGCTGGGCAAGGAGAGACTGGCTCGACGAACTGGAGATATATTTCCCGAATGCCTCCACGAAGCTCATGTATGTCGCCATCACCTCACCCAACTCAACATTACACAGCAAATATGAATGAGAATTTAAACTCTTTCTTAGCTGGCTCAATTTCTCTCCATCAGCCTAACCACCTAGATTCATTTGTGCAGAGCCCTCTTGCCTTCACAAGTCATATAGGCCTTCAGTCACCGTTCGAAACATTCGAGTTTTCGTTCAACCATGATATGCCAATGAACGTGGGCTTTGCATCTCAGTCTATAATGGATACTCCTTCCACTTTAGAAAATGGAAATTTTAACGTAGAAAACTTTTTAAACAACGGGAACATACATCTTGGAGACTTTGAGAACAGCTCCACACGTTGGAATATGCAACATGATGACTCAATCACTGCTGACTCTTCTTGGTCAAACTACGATGGAGTCCTCCCTAATGCAACACAGGTTGAATGGCAACCGGGTTCGGAAAGTCAATGGCAGACAACTTCCCACATGAGACAGGATATCTGGACGGATGGTTCTAACGAAAAGACTGGCGGGGAGAACCTCGAACATCAGGTCGAAGAGCCGATCAAGCACACGAACTGGGACGAGAGTGCTGGACACTCACCGGGGCAACAGGATTGGAAGAAAAGTCCTGATGTCAACAACGAAGAAAAGGAAGATGCATGGACTCCCACTCAGGAAATAACTCCGGAGCAAGAATGGGAATTGATCAATCAAGATAATGGTAGCCATAACTGGTCCGGCACCAGTCATTCGCATCAGAATGCAGAGCAAGACCACTGCGATCACGCCTTTGGTAAAGATCTCCCAACTTGGGTGCAACACGAGACCGAACGACAACATGATGAACCCGATGGAGTCAACACTATTATCCCTGAGTTGGAGGCTAAAGCAGGCTGGGAGAGTAATAATGAAAACTATGATTACCAGCAGGTTGAACGACTAATGGAGTAGTGTTTAAGGGCTCATCTTTGTTCGTTACGCATCTCTCATCATAATTCAAAGTATGCCGTCGCCAGCGGTCCACGCAGATCCTAATATTCTTGGATATAATATAGTTTAAATGGCAATGAGATCTAATGGTAGAAACAATGTGTTAAATTCCTACTTTTCAGTGATAATTTAAAGAAGCTAGCGAGCCCTTTCGCCGTTTTGCCCTTTCCCCACCTTAGTTTGTTTAGGGATGTTGTATAGTTATCAACTACCTCACGTTGGTCCCATATCTCCTTCGTTCCTAAAAAACCTTTCCTTTTATCCACTAGTTTCATTATCTAAGAGGTAGTTCATGTATCCTATTTCAGAAGCCAAATCCTGCGGAGACACAGTTTGAAATTGCAAAGCCCCATTCAGTATATTACTGCAGCCGTATCCTCAAGCACTTAACAGCTTGTAAGGGAGGTTAAACCTGTATATACTGAATATATTCTGTGCTCAAGTTGTGGTCTTAAAATACTTCCCTAACACGGGCTCAAATTACAAATGTGTTGTTTAAAATTAAATATTGTCATAGTATTTTGGGGAGAATTAATAGAGACTCAAGCCCAACCTGAGTTATACTTCATTCATAGATGCTTATCAAGTACACATGTCTTCCCCCTTAGCTTCATGTTGAGCCTTTGATGGCTTATGAATATTGTGTGTGACACCTTCGTCACCAGTATCACCAGTATCACCAGTTTCACTAGTGTCACCACACATCACATGAACATTGAGGGTGCGTATGTCAAATCGCAGACCTCAATTTTTTAGTCCTTTCCAGAAGCTATAATAATTATGATTTCAAGGCGACTGGAACATAATCTAAAAAAAAATGTCTGTTGTTTTCACCCTCTGAAGTCACGTGTATCTCGTAAGCCTCGGTCTATTTTTGGTGGTATTTTTGGGAGTCCCCTGAACGTCCTCGTTGGAACCTGAGTACCAACTGCCCGGAAGATTATGCTCATTCAATGATGTATCCAACATCTTGATATTCGTTCTCTACTTACATTTCCTACCGTCCTTTCTATTTAAATTTTGAAATCCCATTTGCAGCATTTAGGACTGATGCGATATTGACTTTGTCAATCAAACAACCTATGCCAGCATAATGGGCGTGTTCTCCTATATAAGGAGCATTTACGCTCTAGACACCATTGATACACGTTTTACAAATTCCTCTTCGACACCATATCAGGCAGTAGTTGATAGGCGTGCCGAATCTGCCATCGCAGATGCAAAACGAGACGACTCGATTCCAGGCACAGGGGGAAAGACAGATCACAGCGGACGGCCAGTCGCCCAACCCTCAAAATGGAACACACCTGAATTCTACATATATTATCTTGTATTTATCATATTTGTTCCTCTAATGTTTAAGGTGGTGTATGATGTGTCGAAACGTCAGTGGAGCCTCTTCTCTACTGCAACCAAATCTAACCATCTACAGCATCACACCCAAATTACCATAAATTCGAGCGATGGCTATCGCCAGGCTGGGTACCAGGGCGCCGAATAGTATGTACCTCATTACATATGTACAGTAAGATCTAACATGTACAGGATATATCTGACGCCCAATATCGAACCTTCAGATTCAATGTACCGTATCTCGCGATCCTCCTAATAGCTCATCCTCTACTTCGCAAGACATATAACTTCTTAAGACCAATTACAGATCGAAACGGCTCTCCTAAATTGAATGGAAAGTCTACATTTGTGTCAGTGGCGGATGGAGAGGCGAGATTAGAACAAAGGGCGACATTTGATTACATATTCGCATTTATATTTCTTGCAGCAATGCATGGGTTTTCAGCACTTAAAATCCTTTTGATATTATATCTCAACTTCAAAATTGCGACCAGCCTCCCTAGAAAGTTTGTGCCAGCGGCAACGTGGGTTTTCAACATAGGGATACTATTCGCAAATGAATTGAGTGATGGATATAAATATACTGGAATGGCGGCATATCTTTCACCTTTGGAAAACGGAGCCGGCTTCTTGAATGAATTAGGCATGTGGATGGATCGCTATGGAGGTATAATGAGAAGATGGGAAGTCCTTTTCAATATAACTGTACTACGTCTGATCAGCTTCAACTTGGATTATTATTTCAGTCTCGATACAAAGACGGGAAGCTTATTAGAGGTATGTTCACTTATGCAATCTGAATATTTTCTAACGAGCACAAGAAGAAACAACTCGACCCTGCCAGTCTATCTGAACGAGACCGCGTCAAAACCCCCGCGTCACCTAAGGACTATTCTTTTCGTAATTATTTAGCGTACACTATTTACGCCCCTCTCTACCTTACTGGTCCTATAATCACCTTTAATGACTATATATCTCAACTGAAATATCCTCCGGCTTCGATCGAAACTGCGCGCACAATAAAATATGGGATCCGGTTTTTACTCTGTCTCCTCGCCATAGAGCTAGTACTGCATTTCAACTACTGCATCGCAATATCCAAAGGAAGTCCGGTCTGGTCTGATTACACCCCAGCCCAACTTAGTCTTATGTCATACTTCAACCTGCATATTTTATGGTTGAAGCTGCTTCTTCCATGGCGGTTCTTCCGATTATGGGCTTTGGTTGATGGGATTGATCCTCCAGAGAACATGCTGAGGTGCTTGTCGAACAATCCGTCAACAGTGGCCTTCTGGCGAGGCTGGCACAAAAGTTACAACAGGTGGCTCATTCGCTACATTTACGTGCCCCTTGGCGGCGCGTCTAACAAGACCTGGATCTCTACTGTCCGTACATGTTTTAACTATGCGTTGTGTTTCACATTTGTCGCTTTGTGGCACGATATCTCTCTCAACCTCCTTGTTTGGGGTTGGTTGATTGTATTGTTTATGATGCCAGAAGTCATTGCTGGACTTCTCTTTCCGAGACGAAAGTGGGAGAACAATTTGACTGCTTATAGGGTGATTTGCGGTATTGGTGTGGTCGGGAATCTTATGTTGATGATGATCGCAAACTTGGTTGGCTTTGCAGTTGGGGTTGATGGGTTGAAGAGCATCATTCATGGTATATTTAGGGATTGGTCAGGTAAGTTGAAGATCCTTTAACAAAGATTCCTTAAACTCATATGCATCTACTCACTAATACTTCTTAGGTCTTATGTTTCTTGTCACGGCATGTTCAGTCCTCTTCGTTGGCATACAGGTTATGTTCGAAGTACGCGAGGCTGAGATGCGAAAGGGCATTTTTTTGAAGTGTTAAGGAAAGAATAGATTGGGTTCTAAAGACAAAAAGATTGGAGGCAAAAATAGAAATTGTATGAACAAATACGGAAACGCAGAATTCCTGTCCAAACTGCTGCCAAGTGAATTCGTTCATCGTAAAGATCAGTCGAGACATGTTTTACAATTCATGGAATGCCTTTGATTACACACTAACCTTTCCAAACAACACATACCACAAGTACTCCTGCGCTAATATAATATCTTTGCGCTTCGTTATAACAAAGATTATACAGCAAAGATATACTCCAAGCTCCTCTCTAGGCAACTATGAAAGCTTCCTTAAGCTGCAATATTTCAGGGGCTTAAGCGAGCTGCCTACGTCCGAACGGCCTCCCCAGCTAGAACTTATTTGAGCTCTTGAATTTAGAAAAGGTTTCAATAAAGAACAAACAGGTTTATCCGTATGCTTCATTAACAAGACCAGCAATTATGGAATCTTCAAAATAGGGGTTGATGCTTTAAACTCTGCTGTAATCTATGCATAAATAACAGCGTGGCTACCGTCACATTTTTTGCTGTGGTGTACTTTCCACGGTTTCGGTTGATAAGCAATTCGTAATTCGCAACCCATATGATCACTGGCATCCCAAACTCTACATTTTCATATATTGTTAGGATTATCCAAAGACCCCATCTATTTTCACGATAGCGTGGCTTACTACTAGATTCATTAATTCAGGCGATAAAGTTTATTGTCAAGATGGGGACGTCTAAACTCGGCTACGGCTACCCGATCTAGCTTTGTTTAGGGATCAAAGAGCTGCCGGTCAACGTCACAAATGGGGGGCCATGATCTTTTCTTTCCTGCACATAACAGTTTAACTAGATCCTATTCACTAAGGCCAATGCTCCTTGCTTCATCTCACAAGACTTAATTATTCATAGAACCTTATCGTAATTATAAAGCGAACGAATGATGATAGCTCCCGCCAATCTTATCGCTCTTGCTTTCTTCCTGAACATACTAATTGCCATTTCACACATCACTGACGGCGTAAAGCAATATGGCTCTCAGCATCTATTAGTTGACAATCAAATCAGAGAGGTAGTTTCGGATGACGAGTTCTTTGGCTTGGGTACCTTTGCAAACCTCCCATATCTGAACTGTTTATCTCCAAGCACGGAAGGTGGTAGATATGATATAGCAATTATCGGTGCACCATTCGATACAGTTAGTAAATCCTCTATTGTACCCAGGGCTTAGCTCATACTCACTGTAGAGCGTCACTGGCAGGCCTGGAGCTCGATTTGGCCCTGCCGGGATTCGAAGAGGCTCGCAGCGTATGAATCCTATCGATGGTTGGAGTATCTACACAGGTATTTAACACACTCTAAGAGCATAGTCCTCATTAACGGCGTTTAATATACGAAGGTGAAAACACATTTATGTCATGGGCAAAAATTGTAGACTGTGGAGACGTTAGGATGACTTTCTTAGACAATACCGTGGCATTAAAACAGCTGGACAGAGCTCACGAGGTAACTTATTGTTATCTCATACAACTGGCAAATCCACTCATAAAGCGTGTAGATCGTTTCTGGGAAGCCGTCAAGTGCCACTGATAAGGGTAAAGTACCTCGTATCGTCGTTCTCGGAGGTGACCATACGACTACTCTTTCAGCACTAAGATCAACATACAAGCATTTCGGCGCAGTATCTGTGATTCATTTTGATTCTCATCTTGATACGTGGGATCCTAAAGTTCTAGGAGGTAACCTCTCCTCGTATGCGTAAGTTCCTTGATCAGTAGCATTTACCTTTACTGATATTGTAAAGTGGATTGAATCATGGTACTTTCCTTCACATAGCTCATGAAGAAGTAAGCTCATTCACGCTTTCCCTAAATAGAAAATTATAGTATCTCATACACTTTCTAGGGGTTGATTCTGAATTCTTCGATCCATGCAGCTGTACGAGCTCCAATGTTACGAAAGAATGGTGATCTGCGAAATGATAAAAGATGTGGATTTGAGATTATCAAAGCCAGAGATATAGATCGCTTAGGTGCTCAAGGTGTCATCGATACATTGAAGCAAAGGGTCGGGGACACGAAGGTATACATCAGTGTCGATATTGATTCTTTAGACCCGGCGTTTGCCCCAGGTATGTCAGATTGCTTTCATTAGGATATTGAAGTGTGTTACTAAAATTTTGGTATAACAGCAACTGGGACATCTGAGCCAGGAGGTTGGTCAACTCGTGAGTTACTGACAGTTCTTGACGGCTTAAAGGGGCTGGAAGTTGTTGGCGCAGATGTGGTTGAGGTTGCGCCAATTTATGATAATCCGGGGGAAACGACAGTTCTTGCAGCTGCAGAGATAGCCCACTCACTCTTGACACTTATGGTAGAAAGGCCTATATTTATGTGAGACACGCAGGGCAATAAGCGGTTTTCCAGTGTAGTGCCAAGCATTTAGCCATTCTTGTTAGAAAGCCTTCTAAAAGGTTTTGCATTTCCTAACTTGGAAACAACTTGTGGATTAATCGCTATGTTCTCGTGGAGTTACACAGAGTGAATTATTCGTACCCACATTATTGATTTAGGTAGACTCTACTAGGACTTCTACCGATCAACCGAATTCCTAAATATCACACATTTATCCCTCCATTCTAGCTTCTCTTTTGCGCGCCGTTCTAATCATCAACTGACAATTAAATAATTCTCGAATTAAACAATGTTAGCTTTAGAGCAAGGAGATACTCCACGGCAACTTTAACGCAGAAATAGAGGTAGTCTTAGAAACTGGAAGGGTTCCAGAGGAAGATCTCCTTCCTACATTCTAGTTTTAGATTTGATATAGTACGCTATCTATAGAGCAAACTTGCAATAAAGGGAATCTAGAACCAAAGAAGCAGCCTCTGTCAATCACTGTATTAAGTTCGCCTCTCTGGTTTCTCTAATATGCTCCTTCGCTGTACAAACTCTCGGAAATACCAGCCCACTACACCTGTTCTGAGTATTCAAGCTTCGGGTTGGACAACCTTCGCCTCCTTGATATTTTTCCATCCCATGCCCAAACTAGAGACAAACACCATGACTCCTGCTGCAGTCACCAGGTAAAAGACGTGGTTGATAGCCTCACTGTAAGCCCAAGCCACACCCGGAATATCCTCCTTCTTGATTATCTCTCTAAAATGCGTGGCTCCGGCCTCGATGACTTGCTGCACGTTGACGGATGGAGCGAATTTTGGAAGCGCGTTCTTGATGCCGGTTGATAGGATAGTCTCGCCGAAAGCGACAAAGAGTGCAGAGCCAAAGCTCTGAGCGAACATTATAATCGACATTGCCACTGACAAATGGGCCACGCTTATATGATTCTGAGTTGCTACTATGGCCATCTGCATTCCAGCTCCGCGTCCTGTACCGGCAATAATTTGATAGAAAATCCACTTAACAGGAGAACTTCTAGGCGTAAGAGTGCTGATCATGCCAGAGCCTACGGTTGCTAAAACACCACAGAAAATTGCCCAAGGAAGGTAGTAACCCAGACGATTTACTATTCATCAATTAGCTCCGTTAGTTGTGGTTGAAGATTGGTAACAAACCAAGAGCGCCAGATAACACAGCTAGAATCAATTGGCTCATAATCGCAGGTAGCACATAGACTCCGCTCAACAGGGGAAGCACTCCTCTCACACTTTGGAAGTAGACGGCCATGAAGTAGCTAGTTGTGAGTAGATTTGCACCCAAAAAAAACATGTAAGATATGCTGCTCCAAATAACCCGTTGTTTGAGTATTGAGAATGGAAACATTGCTTCTTCACCCATTTTACGTTCCCATGCAATCAACACCACAAGTATAGCCCCTGACCCACAAAAAAGGCCTATCACGATTGAACTGTTCCAAGCGTAGGTTGTTCCGCCCCATTGTAGCGCAAGTAGGAACATAACGGCGGATGGTGCAAAGAGGGCGAAGCCTGGAATGTCAAGAGTCTTGAGGATTGCGGAAATTGTAGGAGGGAGGTCGACCTGGGTACGGATGTCGGGAATATGAATAAGGAACAGTATCACTGCAGCGATTGCACCTATGGGAAGATTTATGAAGAAACCTATTCATCTCAGGGATCAATCAAAAAAAAGAAGTAGATCCGAAAGCTTACACCAGCGCCATGTGGCATGTTGAGTCAAAGCGCCTCCAATTAGAGGACCAAAAAGAATACCTAGCTGTGCAACTATTCTTAGTTAGAGCTATGCGGAAAGAGCGAGGATTTACAGTGGAACTTACAGCCCAAAAGCATCCCGAGGTAAGCTATTGCCTGTTAGTATTGACACTCAAACACAGGCATGCTGAGTTCCTTACCGGCCCGTTTGCTTAGGGGAGTACATGCTGAGAGTATAGTAATTCCACCATTTATTAGCCCAGCACCTCCAAGCCCAGCCAATGCTCTACCAACAATCAACATATCTGACGTCAAGTCGTTAGCCTATACACTAGAATATTCCAGAATACAATGCAGGGCTAGCAAATTGTTGTACTGACTTGAATCAACCGCAACACCGCAAAGTAAGGACCCAAGTTCGAAAACACCCAGAAATCCAATAAACATCCACTGATATTGTTAGCAAGGCTCGTTCTGATATAAAAGTACTCTGCAATTAGCGCCTTAACAGAGTATCTACATGAATTCCCAAGCTCAATTGGTGGAAACATGTAGCCTGTGGGGTTTCAAGCCCATGGAAATAGACCCGTCTTGAGAGAGAGAGCTATTCTTCCAGCTTCAATTATCTCAGAGCCTTTGACACCAAGGTTTCTTGAGTGTAATTTCCACCATGAACAGCTGCTCCAAATGTGTGCACGCTATGTCAAACGTGTCGAGGGTAGAGAAGCTATGAAGTGAAGTTAAATACCTTGGAATTGAACTGCTTATAAAGCTTCCCAGTCATAGGTTGCACAGCGGAACTTTACTTTAGTCAGTAATTATCATCTCACCTCATTGCTTGTAATTCACCTAGAAAGAAGGTAGGCTGATCCATACCACCCGATATCATCAAGTGAAGAAAAGTCGCTGGTGATTCTTGGAATAGCCTGTTTGCAACATTAGAACAATCAAGTAAACTCTAGGTGTGTCTAAGCGTACTGTGACAACTATGGAAGTGTCCAAAAGCATCAAGAAAGAACACAAAGACACAGCTCCAATTACAAGTCCAAGTTTCATCCCGGTGATGTATTCAGGCTCATCTTGATTGGAAGACGTTCCAACTGATGATGAAATGTCATCAACCTGTGCCGGTTTCGTAGGCTGCTTCTCTAGCATTATTTTTTCACTATCAGGTACTTTTTCATGGTTCTGAATTTCTGGTGAAGTATTGAGCTTTTCCATTTTCCTCAGGATTTGAGATATCGGCTTGTTGTCTTGGCAGAGAAGTGTAGTAGGTAGCACGAGAGGAGAACCACAAAATAGTGAATTTGGAGTCACTCTAAGAACACAACCAGAAGTGAAGAAAAGGTTACGCGAAGACCATTGTTTAGAAGAAGAGAGGAGTACACACGCTCAAGGTAAGATTATTTAATTAGAAATCGAACGGGTAAGAATCACAATAGTTCATCCACATCCACTCCGGAGACATTTAAAGGCTCCGTTCCCGATCACGTGCACCTGTCGGACACGACTATTTATCAGTGCTGCCTAAGTTTATCTGATATATTATTGCAATTGGCCAGTCACCTATCCCGGTCAACGTAACTGAAAGGATTTGTGAAAAAGAAAGAATCATCAGATTATGTGTAGAACCACTTGACAACAGAGGAGCCTTCGATCGGTCTGAACAAGGAAGCCGGCCCTATCGCTGTATACTTACACTCCATCAACGATTGGATATCGCATATGCGCAATGGAAAGTCCAAAGTCGCATTTAAGCTCCTCTAGAGCTTGTACAAGCTGCGCTAGGGGCAAGGCAAAATGTGTCCGTGGTAATCAGATAGGTGGAAAATGTCACAGGTTTGCTTAGGTTTCTCAATATCGTGGATTGGAGTAGCAACCTAACTACCAAATCTTCCAGGTGTCAACGGCTTAATAAATCATGCGAGCCATCGATGACTACCGCACGAAAGACGAAAAATAAGGGTGAGAAAAAGTGTGCAGTTTTGCCTCCTCAAAGGTTGGTGTGTTACTAAACTATTTCAGACGAGTTAACAGAGCACAAGTTGAGAAGCTTGAGCAAAAGGTCGAAGATCTGGTCACCTTGTTAACGTCCAACCACGGAGCTAAGTCTACAGCTTCTGAATTACAGAAATTATCCAGAAATGAAGATAGATTGCCCAATTCAACATTTCAGGATGAACAAAGCTACCATTACGGTATGTGTTAAAATTTCTGATATGCTCTTCTTTAAAGGGTCTGAAACAATGAATTCATTGAGTTTAATGATGAGTACGTTGGGCATGCCTCACTCACAGATGATTGTAAACAAAGACCGGATACTTTTGACGCTTTGTTGTGTCTGGTAATGAAATAGTATCATCAAATATCGATTGTTTATTCATTCAGTTCAAGTCCATGAGTAACGACGAACCACATCACTTGCTGAAGCTAGAGCTGATTTTAGAAACAGTAGTTCCACTTTCAAACACGCTCGATCAAAGCACAGAGCCAAATTTGAAGCCCGCAATCTGCTCTATTCCCCTTCATAACTCCCATAATTTTGATTCTGAAATCGAATCCTTCGAAGTGGACTTTCAAGAAGCTAATTCCTTACTAAACATTTTTCGGGAGGACATCTATCCGAAGTTTCCATTTGTCAAGATACTTCCTTCGGTATCTGCTGAGGATTTGCACCGAGATCGGCCATTCTTGTATATTTCGATTATGGCGTAAGTTCTCATGTGAGATTTCGTATTCATCGGTTTTTGTTGCGCAAAATTCGAATTCGAGATCTGGACATTTCGTGCACCTAGCTTCAATTGGCCAGACACTATACTAAATGTACTCTTACCCTAGTGTTGCCTCACAAAATCCGAGACAGAAGGTGGCTTATGGAGAACGTATCATGAAACAGCTCGCTGAGAGAATGATGATAAAAGGGGAAAGGAACCTTGACTTACTACTTGGAGTTCTTGCCTATACTGGTTGGTAGGTTTATTCCAAGGATCTACGTACAGCCCGATTTAAGTTATCTTCTAGGTGCGGGTCAAATATTTGGAACGTTCCGCGATTGACAAGCTTGCTTCTCGCATCCATTACTCTGGCCTGCGACCTTGGTTTAACTAGGCCACCTGGCAGTTCAACTACACGGAGCGCTTTTGAAGAAGCGGTCAGGGAAACGAGCTGGGGTAAGCCTTTTGCACTTGTTTTAATTAAATAATAGCTTCAACTAAAATGAAATGCTGATATCCCGAGAAGGTCCTACAGGCTGTATGTCCCTACATGGAAAATCCAGAACAAATGAAGAGCTTCGGACGTTTCTAGGTTGTTATGTTCTGAATTCCGCGTGAGTAATGTTTTGGAAAAGTTGTTTTCTATTTCCTAGATGATTGATTGAACCTAGTTGTCATGTTTTCTTTCGAAGAAGAATCGACTCTTGGATAAAGTTCTCACCCTGGATTGAAGAGTGCCTGCAAACCCTGGATAAAAACAGCGAAGATCCCAACGATAGGCTAGCTTCATCAATGGTGAAGCTCCAGATTATGATGGAACAAATACATCAAAGTCCGTGGCATCACAGGAGTGAAGAATTAGGATCGAATATCCCAATAAGATTCCTGGTTAGCTCTTTCCGAGAAAATTTGCAACAATTCAGACTTAATTTACCACTGGGGCAAGAGAACAACGGTAAGTTTAATCTCAAATTTCTAATTGAGATCAACGGCTTCTGATTTATGGCAACAATTAGCGTATCTGATTATGCATTACCACATAGCGGAGTTATTCGTCTATGAAGTTGGCCTTTCAAGGTTTATTACAACCTCTCAATCTAACGGGCCTGACCTTGACCGTCTCGACTATCTCTGCTCTGCTCTACAGACCACCAAAGCTTTCTTCGATAATTTTCTCGCCATTTCCTTGCCTGAATACTTCTCGTTTTCAGTAGTGTCAGTAAGTAGATCGAAGACGAGACTTACCACCACGCTCAAGAGTTTCGTGGGCTTTCATATTTGTCTCAAGCTAGATTATGTCCATTTCTAGATTGCTTCACTTCTAGACCTATGCTAGAACACAAAAGTGATAGCTCACTAATCCTGTCCCAACATGCACCCTCTACCATATTGAGGAAATAACTAAATTATTATGTTCTAGTGGTCGCACTTCAACTACTTTCTGATGGTCCTGTACCTTCTGTCAAATTTCGATCACCCAGACTGGAACCTAAAACATGCCCGCGAAACAATAGACTTTGAGACAGTCGCAGAGCGTTGCATAGAGAAGTTTGAAAGTACGGAAGCACTGAAAGAATTTAGGGCAAATGACATATTTACGAAATGTGCTAAGCGATTAAAACAAATCAAAGTACACCTAGCAACCAAGAGAAGGTACCCGCAGGTTAATCTCGAGCTGAACTCTGGATTAGAAACAGTCTCGGGCCACAATCAAGTTCCTGATTATCCACCCTTTGATGACGATTGGCTGAGAGACTTTATGGAGCCTTGGGACAATCAGTTTATAGGCATGGAAAACCAGAATAATATTTCTGCAGGACAAGACCGCGCGAATAGTGATCCTGGGTTAGGGATAATAATCCCGAATTGTCAGAATCCAAACTATTAGGCACTATTCCGAAGTCTTAGCAAGATATGAACATCGTCTTCTTACAAAACTTCCATCTTAAACAGTCTCTACACCCATTACCACATCCAAAAATGAAGAAATTACCTGCAAGTCACTGACAACACCTATTCTCTTGACTAGGTGTTTCTATCGATAATTAATACGTTTAACATTGATATCTAATTTAAAAATAAAAATGCAATCAAAAAGGCAAGAGACGTTAGATCATCAGATTAGTATGATTTTCGATGATTCTCGCAACTTCTCAAGGTTAAATTTATGTTGCAGATTCAATTATGGCCTTATTCAACTTGACACAAGTGCGCACGCTCATCTATAAACAGAGCTGCTAATTGGAGATCGATGCCAAGACTACGCCTTTATATGACCGAGTAGAAACTCAAAAGCCTTCAAAACCAATAAGGGGTAGCTCGCCTTTGACTTAGGGGAAAAGAACACTAACAAGAGGAGTGATAAAGACTTTCCCTGCGGAATTTTATAATCTGTTCCTATGCAGCAACAAGCTACATCTGAGCACGAATTCAATTTAGTGGAAGCGTGAGTTGAAAAGTGACCATTCGGATATATAGCTTGTCTAAGTAGGCTAAGAAAGAGTGATGACCCTTGTCCAGTTGGTAATTTTAGTTGAAGCTGGAATCCATCTGGAGTGATTGAAAATGAACAGGCACCCAGCACATCACAATTGAGTTTTCTAAAAGTGACGAAACATCTATAGGGTACAGACATTACGTGCAGGAAAGCCATTAGATCAAATTATTTTAATAAAAGTGCTAAATGGACAAAGAAGTAGTTGACTACTACGACTTGTGATGGGCGAATATATGGTGAGCCTTCTTCACACATGTCTACCATCACCCAAATCAATAGCCATCAGCGCAAAGAGGATCCATACGACGGCAGCTGACCCTTTTTTGACTTTGATTATTGTATGCTTCGGTGTATGCAACAAAACATTTCGCAATAAAATGAGTTTCAAAGGCTAAGTCTTAAGTTAGTAGAAAGATCATACAAAATGTTGTAAAGGAAGCAAACCATTGGACCAGTGGTCACCGAATGCTGTCTTCCGTGGTACTATATCCAGCCTAGAATTGTTTACTCATATCATTGACTTAATGTCAGAATTTAGAAGTGCTCCTGTACAGAATGTTAGGTTAATCTTTTGAAGCTTCAGTCGCTGAAAGGTAAACAGGAAGTAGAATTACACTTAATAAGTCATTTGCTTACATTAATTCTTGCCATTCGCGCGCAAGTAGTTGTAGCTTGCTCTTCGATGAACAAACTCTCGACCATGGTCCCTGCAGGAAAAGTCAAAATCAGCGGGCTGTGTTACATTACAGAGATTTTCAATTGTGTTAACACATTCCTGTAAGTAATTCGAACCAAAGAGTAACTATTAGAGTTAGTATTTTACTTACAACCATTGCTGATGACTTGCAAACGTTCCGGGGTTAGATAAGCCAAGTTCTCAACCCTGAGAACACCATTCAATTGTCGCATTGCCCACTGCGATTGCTCTTTCCAAGGATGATTTGGTTGACCGGGAACTTGGCCACACACATTGCATTTGCAGCGATGAAGGAACACCTGTCCAGTTTGCTGGTTGATGAGTCGCCAAGTCTCAATCAGATCGCACTCCAAGCTGAACTTCGACAAGCTGCCAAGCTCGTTGCCGTTTTCATCCACACCCTTACGATAGTCATCGGCGAATGTGAGTATGGCTTTGAATGGATTCATTGCTATATCTCTAGGTCTAGGGAAAATAGGGAATCGGTTGCGACCAAACATAACTCGAGCTGGTGGAGGGTTGAGCCTGTATTGACGCATAGCAGCGGCGAGCTTTGTCGGGGATGAGGGAGATTCTGGGATACTAGACATGGTAAATGAGTGTCGGATTTTGTCTGGCTCGGAAAAGACGTAATAGGTGAAAACCAAAGAGAGATTATATTTTCCTAGCAAGTCTTTTGGAATGTTGTGAATGAGATTGTAACTTGTTGTAGGTCAGAAGGTTTGGAAGACAAGATGAGTGTATTCATAGCGAGGTGTCAAGCAAGGAGAAGAAATGAAGTGCAGTTACTAAGTCTCCCTATTCAATTCACTTCTGGTCGCGTCGAAATTGTCCAGATATTTATTCAATTTTTTCGGAATATTCTTGTTAGTTATTTTCTCAAATTCACTGCCTCACTGCACAACTTGAAAAAAGGGCTTCGGCTGTTCGCTCAGAGCTAATTAAGTTTGTTACCGATAGCTTAATCACACCTGAACTCACTTTTAAGGGTAAATTTATCAATAACTGGTGATTATCTCATACAAGTTACTCTTCTCTCATTCACGAAATGTCTTTAAAAACACACCTATTTAAAGGCTTTACCATCATGAACAATTTATGGAGTATGATAAATTTCCTAAAACCACTATCTGAACAATACTAGATATAGAAGTGTCATGGGCTTTATGGAACAAGAGTACCAGATAGGTAACCATTATTGATCTGGAGGAAGAACAAAACATTGAACTTGCGTTCCCGAACCAAGTCCCCCTTTATTAAGCGAGCCAATAGAATTACCCTCTAGAAATGGACGATGATAGATTTACAACCTCAAATCACTCTCCACTTATACTTTGCGATTCACTAAACAAAATTAAGCAATGACTATTGCTGAAATAATAGGTCAACCATCGAGACTGTATGACCAGCAGGTCTATTGGATAAGGTACTCTAGCTAACGCTGGGCATCGGTCAATTACTCAATCATTTTTTTCTACTAGGTATCCCTTGCGTCATGAATAGTTCTTTGTTCACCGAAATTAGCTTGGAAACTCGCGGATGCTTCACCATTTTCTACTGTTATGAAGGTTACTATCTAAGTTTCCAGTTTTGTCCGAATTTTGAATTTATTTCTTTCGTGCTGTGATGAAATTAGAGATGGACGCGAAGATTCCAGAGTCTCAAACAAAAATTTGCTGCGCCAGACTCTAAGACTTCTTTATCAGTTCCTGGGGTATTTTACAACCTCATTACTGACTATGAGCGGGTAATATTACTTGACTGGTCGAAGTCAAGCATCGTGACCCTCAAGTCAACTACGGGCGCTGCTAATTCGACAGTCTTCAGCAGCTAGCTCTTCAACTGCAGATTCATTGAACGAATCAAAACCTTCCTCTCTCGAAACTGCTGCAATCATGTGGATTGAAATTGCTAGAATAACACTTGTAGTCATCGGAGCATTGCCCTTTAAGCTTCGGAAAGGGAGGCTATGGCTGCTCTAACCGACATCCAACAAATTAGCGAGCTGACAGTGAGAAATTCAGATGTTGCAAACGCCAGCAAGGAACGCGAGCTATCTGATTATTGCAATCCAAAATCTGGTGTATCAGAGAATTTGGGAAATGTATTAGCTACATAATAACTAACACCTAAAGCGGCTCAATTATCTGAATGTTGAATTACTATTGAACTGTAAATTTGGGATTGCTGGCTGCTACGTTGAGCTTGAACCATTAATCGGTCGCTACTTCCTCGCAATTCAGACAAGTCCGACAAATACAAGCTGTGATAAATTAACTCTATGTTTGACTTCTCAGTTGTTCCAGACCTGAAAACTCGCACGGGTGCCTGGGGTGTATAAAGAGTGGGGTGGTGCATTCAGAGCTTGTCACCACTCATCCGTTGTGACTTTAGATTTATAAGTACGCTTTGCCGCCAGCAATATATCAAATCTGGATCTGGTCTGACTATCGGACTAATCTAGCGATAGTCCTGGATAATTAAAGCAATCCGCCAGACCTGGATAAAAGTTCCTATACTTGTTCGTATAGTGTATGCATAGTCACATGATGCTCGTTCACCCGAAATTGAAAGCTGAACGGTCTATAAAGCAATGGAGTTCTCGACTTCAGCTCAGGGCTACACCACTCAATCCGTCATGTCTTCCATAGCCACAAGCTCAATATATAACGGCTTCACAACACAAGTCCTGATACCCTTTGTGAGCAATGCTGCGAACTCGCCCATCCCATTTACCGAGAAAGTTAGAGTTGCTATTACCATAGGAAGTGGCACAGATTCAAAGGATTTATCACCTAGTATTGATACGGGAACCTGTGGATTTGTTCTATCCACCAACAGCTTCCCCAGATGGCCACCAGCCAACCTTTCCGATTACCCAGTTGGTTGGGAGTTCCTTTCTAGCAGCAAAAAGCTCTACTCTGGTCATTGGATCCCTCAAGACGTGTCCTTTCGTCAGGCTGGAGTTCAAGTCAAATCTCAAATCCCAATTCTTGCTGTCGAAGATACCGTGATATGTCCACACTACCAGGCAACAGATAAAAATGTCTGTCCCACTCCAGTTGGTGAAGAGCCACCAGCAGTAACACACTTGCCTGAGCGTATTTCTCTGTTCGGAGTTGGGTTTGGGAGACAACATGATGGTCAGCCTCAAGGTAACCCTGACAAAAATGCGTTCTTGAATATCGTTAGTATCAATAACACACCGACGGCGAGTGATACCAAGTTTCGCAATGGGTATATAATCACTAGAGAAGGAATTATTATAGGGCTTACAGAGAGCAACACAGATGGATATTCATTCTCCGAATTGAATGAGGGAATGCACCATGCAACACATCCGCTCGATTGGCAGCCAGTTTCAGCATGCATAGCTGTTGATCCCATGGCTAGTTGTGTTGAAGGCACCGCTCTCATCGACACTGGGATTACTCATTCATATCTCACACTTCCTCTAGACTCCCCAATACATCGACATGACACAGAAAGCCCCAGCAGCAAAGCTTTAGTAAAGGCACTTGATGACGGTTCAGTTGTTCATATAACCTTTGGAACCGGTGTAAATAGGGTGGAAGACACCTTCACGGTAGTTAATTCCACGAATACCATGATCACTGATCATACGCCAGATATGATAATTACTACTCTGTCCGCCCCTGCTGTGAAGCCCCCGTTTATAAATACTGGTACCCATTTCTTGAGGACTTGGAATGTTGCCTTCGATGCAGGTGGAGGGAGATTTGGCCTCAAGAGAGTTTAAGCTTGTGTTGATAGCTGATAATAATGTCGGACAAAAATGGCATAGTTCTTGACGTTGCATACTTTGTGAGGTCATAAGAAATTTAATCGGAAAGGATTATAATTAGACACACAATCAACGTGGGGTCAGAGTAACATGTATTGAATAGGATAACATTTGCAACAATTTTTAAAAACAACGTTTGACTCTTGAAGTTTTGAAATCAAAATTCTGTGATGAGCATTAAAGGTAGTAGCGCGTGATACATCTTGTTGATTCAAGGCCCAATACAATTATGAACCAAACTTCAGACTCCACAAAAACCATAACTCCGATTGCAAATCACCATGTTTAATCCTCCCATTTCATCTCAGTATCACTATCCTCCTCGATTTTTAGCTCATTGTCGTCATCACTCTCATCCATATCCTTAAATTCATAATCATCCACTTCTGGCTCTTCATAAGCATAACTCTCGTCCCCCTCGCTCTCATCACCCCAGGTTGGCTCATCCAACTCCCTCGTATAGTCCGGTTTGTGAAGGGGTTTAGCACCAAGGGCTTTCAGTTCCCGCATCAGCTTTTGCTTTTGCTTGCTCATTTGGACGGTTGCCTGCTCGATAGGAGCTGGGGACTTGGTATCGGAGTCGAGGACGATGTGGAATGATTTGGTTCCAAGGAACTCTAACTCCTCCGACAACTCTTGCCTATGTTTGCTTCTTTGGACAACTGCTCGCTTTCTAGGAGCTGGAGGCTCGGTATCTGAGTCAGAGTCGATGTTGATGGCAGACATATGATCATTGAGTGGCTTCTACGAGAAATATAAGATTGATGTCTAGTTGGGATCGAAGATAGACTGATTTCCATCCAAATTAATTATTATTGACTTACGACATCTCCCTCATGTTCATCCTTGATAAGAATCGGATTCTTTACTCCTCCACCCATGTTCGACCTGGTTGACAGTATTACTTTCAGGTGGTTTGACCTAGAGTTATGTTAAAAGCCAATCAGTAACTCAAGACACGAAGTCTGAAAAGAAGTTGAGCAATATTGTGGAAGAGAATGCAGAATCTGTTCAGTCTCCCAAATCACTTTTTATACTCGCTTAAGCGAGCTTTCGCGAATAGGGGGTGAACCTATTCAAAACAAACCTCACAATCACTCAGTAACGTCTCATCCTAGACCAATTGAATTTGAGAATGCTAATCTTTGTGTGGTACCATAATTAGGTAGCTTATATACAATACATACACGAAACATGAATAAGGAAGGTGCTTATCGAGAGACAACTTCATTGGTTAAAAGTCACGAGACTTGTTATATCGAAGCTTGAGGGGACCAATCAGAGTACATAGCGTTACATTTTGCGGCACAGCAAGGTCAGCTGGACATGTAGAAAGTGAGTAGATCCACCTTTAAGAACCAATCGCTGCTCAGAATGATGTGCTTTTTGCGGCACAGCAATTATACTTTTAGATAGATAGGAGTGAATTTAGTTGAGAGAACTTATCTGGTTGAATCCTGTGGAGTCGAACAAGAAAGAGACCGATCTGAGTTGAGGTACGTTGCATTGTGCAAGGTCTGTCATGTCATATCATGTGATAGAAGCACCTTACTGTATCAATGTTTATTTTGGTTTCCACGGCAATGCTCAGTGGGATGATAAGCGGCTACTTACACAAGAGTGGAACTAAAAAGGAACTTAAGCAAAACTTAGGCGTCATAATGGCGTTGATCTCACTAACAAGGTAGCATTCAAAAAGCCTGACTTCGGATGCTGTGTACTTTCGGGTTTTTAAGATATCGGGTATTCTTCTCCCGATACGATCCGAGCCGGACTTTCTTTTTTCCAAACCGGAGCAAGTTCCCAGTTCTTATCAGCGAGCCTCATTAATAGCATTAGCATCTACTTGACCGAGCAACTGCATAGAAGCTTGTCCAAATAGCTAGTCAGCAGCAGCTAAGCGACATTTCAACTATCATGTTAAGACTTCAACCGGTAGAGCCGAGGCAGTGAAGGAAGGGTCGCTCCACCATCAAGCTCTTCACGACTCTTTCTTAGGTCGAGCATTTGATATTATAGCCTTTGAAAAATACTCGTAACGCCTCTTTTCCAAGTTCATATAGACACTGGAAAGTCGGTGAGAGTCAAGAGTTTCTTTGTAGAAATTGGTTTTCTGTGTACCCTTGTATTGTGGTTAGTTATTGTACCACCATTGGAGGGAGCACATGAATGCTAACTCTGATCCGTATATGGGACCATGATTTAAACATTATTAACATTGTTTCTCTCGGTGTTCCTTTTTTTTCGCAGTCCTCCTCAATCCCAAGTGACGGTGCTATGCATTTTTTTCATGCTCCTCCTGCTGCAGCTTCACTACGTGCATGCAAGGCACCATGGCGCATATATTAATTGCGGACACACGTCTTGGTATGGTCGTGAAGTCCAGATTTTCATCTCATATATCCAATATACTGGATCTGTCCATGACCTCACCAACCTGCCATGTTGAGCCATAAATGGGAGAACGTCGGGCAAGCCTTGGCATAATTCCCGTCCCCCGACATTCCGCCCAATCAACTCTCCACGCTTCTGAAGAATTCCGCAACAGGGCGTGCTTGGCAGCAGTCAGGATCCAGCACGTGTGTGAAATTCAACATCTGCATGGATAAGAAGAAAGCTATGAAGCTTCGACAGGGTTGAGCTTCGAGTAAGCTGTTGCCCGTGCCGGAGGATTGCTAGAAACATGCAACTAGTCTCTATCACAGGTAGATATGTAGGTGCTGTGGAGAGGTAAGTAGGGTCACCATGAAAGTATAAAGACCAGGACCACTGCCCTTGGGCTTATGCTGCTCAGTTGACTCTGTACCTGCTTCAATTGCCAATTGTCAATTCCTCCGTCATGCATACCGCCAGCGTTCTCAGTGTCTTTGTCTTTGGTTTGGCCGCTGCCATTCCTGTGGAAGTAAATGAGCGAACAGCCAGCCATGCTGCACACTGGAATCTAAACATCCAGGTTGGGTCAGTACAATTCTTATAAAAGACTCATTTAGCTTGAAAGCTCCCCGTATTTTTTTGTGGTGATATTTCAGCTTATCTGGCAGTTCACTATGCCAAATCTTAGCTGATGAACACGTTCTATTCTAGGATTTCCCTCGTAATCCACGTGTGTACTTGCTAACAACTCTCGCAGGAACCGTCCCGAATTCCTCATTCAGAACATGACTGCTGGTCCGCTCAAGGATAAGCTCGAATCTTGCTCGGAAGGGCCATTTAAGAAGTCCGACTTTGTCATTGGTCACCGTGGAGCTCCTCTTCAATTCCCAGAGCACTCAAAGGAGTCGTACATGGCAGCCGCTCGTCAAGGTGCCGGTACCATTGAATGTGATGTGACTTTTACGAAGGACAAAAAATTGGTGTGCCGTCATTCTCAATGCGATTTACATACGACCACCAACATTCTCCAAATTCCAGCTCTGAATGCCAAGTGTACTACACCATTTAAGGCTGCCGTCAACGGAACTGGAGCGACTGCAAAATGCTGCACTAGCGATATCACTCTCGCCGAGTTTCAGACTCTTTGTGCTAAGATGGATGGGACCCCAAACCCCAAGGCCACAACTGTGAAGGAGTACCTCACCACTCCAGTTTTCCGTACAGATCTCTTCTCTACCTGCGGAAAGGTGATGACTCATCTCGAAAGCATTAAGCTTATCGATAGCTACGGACTGGACTTCACACCAGAGCTCAAAGCACCAGAAGTGCCAATGCCATTTTCAGGCTACACTCAAGAGCAATATGCTCAAGATGTGATCAACGACTATAAAAACCTCGGTATTCATCCTTCCCGGGTATGGCCACAATCTTTCGTGCCAGGTGACATATTCTACTGGATCAAGGCCGAGCCAAATTTTGGAAAGCAAGCCGTATATCTCGATGAACGTGTGGATGTCGCTGATAACTACACCGTCGCAGTAGCATCCATTCCTGATCTCGCTAAGAGAGGCGTAAAGATTCTCGCGCCAGCGATGTTTGCACTGACCAAGGTTTCTTCTAATGGAACGATCGTTCCCTCCGAATATGCCATTGCGGCTAAGAAGGCAGGAATCAAGCTAATCGCCTGGAGTTTTGAGCGATCGGGATTCTTGAACAACGGCGGAGACTACTACTACCAGTACATTTCTTCAGTCATCAAGAAAGACAGTGATATGTACACGGTATTGGATGTTCTCTACAAAGAAGTGGGTATATTCAAGATGTTCTCTGATTGGCCCGCAACTGTTACGTACTACGCCAACTGTATGGGTATAAAATAGGTCATGAAAAAGATTCATGAGACCTGTCTATAATAATAGTAATATAAAGCACCAAACTTCTATAGCTCTTTTCGACTCCAATCTCCACTAATTATGTGAAAGGAAATCTTAGATCGCTTGCTATGTAATAAATAACTTGTCGATAGCTGGCACCATTCTGCCTAAGAATGTCATTAAGGAGATACCTTCTAAACCACAAAAGAAGATGGTTTGACAAGAGAATAAGGCTACTTACACCCTCCCTGCGTGGCCAAAATGTACGTAGTTTATCCTTTTGAGGGAAGTGGCATATCAAAGGGGCTCACTCGTGTAATACGCCCCTGGATTCCAGCTATTTATTTAATTTAGCCTTAACCTGCCTACTGCTAAAGTATTTTATGGTTACTCAAGAGAGCTATCTTTTTTCGTCGTCTTGCGGAGACTGTAAAATATTCAGGCTTCCAAGAGGTGAGCGTGGGGGAAGTCGAAGATGGATGATTCTTTACAATTTTACCCATAAATAAAAGGACTGAAAGGAGCAGTGACATAGAAAACGAGCTTGGGTATTGGGTGCATGGATCAGTTGGATCTCTTTACTATAGGAATATGGGTTTCTTATGACCTCAATGATATTGCATAGCCGTCTATATTAAAGAGATTTGCATACACCTCGTGGATCGCAGTGGTCGAATACTTCGAAAGAAACACGGTTGAATCCAATTTGTCTTTTTCGAGAAGTGGTGAATCCTCCGTAGTAGTACGTGCAACGATGATATGAGAATCAACCACGATCCAGACTTATCCTAGCCCAGGCTACAAAATGTTACTGGGGCGTGGAGGGATGCGCGTATAATATTCGACATAAGGCCAACTCTATGATATACCATTCTGTTATTCCATAAAGCGGTTGTCAATTTTGAGTTCAAGACTAATTGACGACACCGACGGATGGCGTTGTGCCAGGCTCAGATCTCAGAATTTTGAACGATCAATATGATTAGAATCAACAGTCGTCTCTCTGTAGCGACCTAGTCAATTTGAAGAATTTATAATGATCCATTCACAATTCATTAGCATCACCGAAGTTAACATTAGGCTGGACAAGGCTGCCTCAGCCTTCCATGCCAAGGAGACCCTTCATCATGCCAAGGCTAGCTGTGGTTCTAAACATATCCTCCACATAAGATAGTTTCGTGACGTTTACACTGCTTGCACCATGATTGAGGCTCCTGGCCATTATTGAGATATCGTTGTCGAAAAAGATGAGCAACAATGATGGTCTGAGCGAAGGTACGAGAACATTGGCTCGGTCACGGAGGACTTCTGCTGACACTCTAAGTAGCTGCTCTATGGAGAAACATCCCGACTCAGCTTCTTCATGCGGAACTGGCTCGTCGGAGTCGTCGTGCAGAAGATCCTCCTAAGCCAGAATGCGGATCCGGGGCGAAAGGAAACTATAACACTTCGGCACATGTTCTAGCCTTGCTATTGATATTGGCCTTGAGCACTGGGTGTACGCATAGGTGAAGTGCAGACGTGCTGCAAAGCAGGGGCTAATTTACATGATAGCTTGCGGGTTTCCCCTTATCTCAAAGAAAGCTTCCCGAAATACCGGTGCTGCCAGATTCATATTCATATCACAGCATTTTGGCACTGGAGTATTGATTGCAACCGCATTCGTTCACCTTCTGCCTACAGCTTTCACATCTCTAACAGATCCATGTCTACCGAACTTCTTCAGCAAAGGTTATCAGCCACTCGCTGGGCTGATCGGGATGGTTTCTGTGCTGATCGTGGTTGCGATTGAGATGTTCTTGACCCAGAAAGGAGCCAGACATTCTCATTCGCATGGGGAATGGGACTCTGTCCCCGAAGAAGACGATATACATAGCCATGATGCAAACGGCCCCTTGGCCCCACCACGAAAGAAAAGAACTGGCCGCTTGGGAAAACTTGGAGTTAATCGAAGGCCACACAATATTGCTTTGGAAGATATAGCGTCCTCGGAAGGACTTGTTGCGGGTGTCTCGCCTCTTCCGGCATCAACACCAGAGATGAGGCCAGCGAGAAAAGATAGCTACGATGATAATTCGGATTCTGACCTTGAGCTTGACTTGGAGGAATTAGACCCTCAACCATCTTCTAATCACCAAGATGTCGAGCTTCGCTCCCCCGCAAAGAACCTTTCACCAGAAGAACAACAAAAGCGGAAAATTCTACAGTGCATAATGCTAGAAGCAGGAATTCTCTTTCATTCTATTTTCATTGGTATGGCGGTATCAGTAGCTACAGGGCCACCTTTCGTTGTATTTCTTGTTGCAATCTGCTTTCATCAATCATTTGAGGGGCTCGCCCTCGGCTCTCGAATTGCTGCATTAAAGTTTCCCAGCACAAGCCCGCGGCCTTGGCTGATGGTGCTAGGCTATGGGGTGACAACACCAATCGGCCAGGCCATTGGTTTGTTGGTGCATAAGATGTATGACCCTCAGAGTGCGGGTGGCTTACTGATGGTCGGGTTTATGAACGCTATTTCGTCCGGCTTACTATTGTTCGCTGGACTGGTGCAACTTCTCGCCGAAGACTTTTTGAGTGACAAAAGCTATGGCCTCCTGAAGGGCAGAAAAAGATGGGAAGCCTACCTCGCAGTCATTGGCGGAGCAACACTTATGGCACTTGTAGGAGCATGGGCATAGATTTATAGTTGTGTTCGCATTGCGTGGCGTTATGGTTCTGGTAGACAAATTTGGAAAATGTCATCCAAAGGAACATATACATATACATGTATGTATGTTTTAAAATTTTCAACAGATTATTGACATAATATTACTTCCTCGATACTTCACAACAAGAATTTCTTGAACCAAGTTCGTTTTGAGAAACGTACTTATGCCATTTATCTTTTGCTATGTTACATCACAATTCTCCAGCGAGATGTTTTCGGGATTGAATCTCCTTTGAGTCAGTACTAAGGGTTAGAGTGCTAATTAGACGGCGCCTTACCAGGGTGGTATGCTTCTCTTCTCAGCTCTTGCAACGTACATGCACACGGGCGACATCGTTGTAGAAGAAAAGCAGACGAGACTTTCGTGATGGCAGCAGCCAGTGTCTGCAAAGTTTCAACCAAAAAAAAACGCCCCAGTATCGGTCTCAGCTGTATGGTGTTCCGAGTCACAAAGTCCCATAATCATGTCTCTCGTATCCCTCCAAGAGCCTTCTTCTCTCCTCCGGCTTAGAACAGCAAGTCTCGCATAGCACCACACGCAACAGCAGACGCAGCCCAGGATGAGAATCTGGCGCGGGGATCGATGTACGAAGCGAAATATACTGGGTCAATTCTGGATCCTCTGCTTGTGGACTCAGCAGAGGAGAAGCTGGCAAGCGGCCCCAGGGATGATTTTCTTTAAAGAGCTTTCTGAGGGGTAGGTTAAACCAAGACGACATGTGTGATGGAAGAGGGGATACAACATTTGCTTCATCGATATGTGGCACAGCATCATCGACTGTTGTCAGAGATGTTGGGCTTGAGATTTGTGCTGCTTTAGTCACCTCTCTCCGTCTCGTGGAGCGCACATAACGCATAGGTGTTAGCGATTTGTATCCGCCAGACGATCGAGACGATCACACTGAATCTTGTCTGGGGGACAGGGTTGCATAGTGTAGGATAGGATAGGTGAGTTGAATTAGTCACTCTTTAGTATTCTGATCAGCTAGTGGGAGTGATAGGGGCGAGCGACAGAGTTCTTATCGATGGAGTTTATTAGATTTATAGTAAGGGAGAGAAGACGATGAAAAGTACATGGTAGTAGAGGTACTTTGTTGGAACTTTGTGAAGGCTTAACAAGTGTTGTTCACATCTAGACCAACTAGTGTTTGGATGGATAAGGGGAGACGGATCTTGTACCACAAGGAACAGGACAAGGCATATTGCTATAACAAGAGCAGACTTTGTTCGCTTCATACCAATGGGTAGTTGTGTTGTAGCTTTAAGAAAGAAAATGTGATTTAAAGATTTAAAAAATTTTGACTTGTCATCACCTCTCTGTTCAAGATTCATCTTTTTCAATCAAACCACCAAAAATGACAATACAAATAGTGTAAGTTTCCAGAATAGCTGCTTCACAATACCATATTTTGTGAGTTACAGAATTGTTTTGTTCAAAGTCGGATTACTTGATAGGGTGACTGGGTAACATATAAATTTTACAAGTCATTTAGTCTCTTGATTACATTGAGAAAATTAAGTGGTAGTAAGGCAATCGTGAGGGGAGGGGGGTTCTTCACCTAATAGAGAAGCTGACAACATTGAACCAGCGGAGTTTATGTATACCAAGAGACATTGAATCTCGCCGTTATTCTCATCAGAATCTAGCCTATTACGCCTAGCAAAATCAAAGATGCAAAGTGCAAGATGATAGAGAGCAACATCCTCCTAGCTTTTAGCCGGCAACTCAGCCTTAATAAAACAACCAGCCGATTGACATAGTGTTTCCGACTGAGTTGATGCCAATTCAACCCCTCACTCGACAATAAACCGATCAAGAATCCGTATTCAGCTGTTAATTGGCATTACTGATTTTTATGAAGAAATAGATAAAAATAGGGGTGACTAACTAAACAAAGGCCCAAACAGCCTAAGGGAACGCACTGAAACAGCCGCGCGTCACCTAAATAGGTGCGATATTCAACGTCGTACTAGTACGCAACCACTTAAATCGCAGAGCCACTTTGACAGTTAAGCTTATGTACGCCGGCCTTGGCGTCTGACAGCTTTGACCGGATGTATATAACACCAACAGCCCCCTGGTACAATGTTACGAGCCAACATGACTTGAGTGTGTGTGTGGCCTAGCTGGCCTTAGATTCCACGTTTCTGCCGACTACATGCCGCCATAGATCACGATGGCTTTACCAGAGGGAGTGAATAGACGCTATGCGTCGATTGCTGGAATCCTATTGATCATTGTTTGGCTATGGGTGGCTTTTGATCGACCATACAGCTTCCCTAAGCACACTGCATGGAGTCAATACGCCAACGTTCCAGTAACATCTCTAGATGCAGCGGAAGGACCAACAGTCGTTAAAGATATCTTCCATGATCCCGAGGTCGACTCCGATACCATAAGGAATATGTGTGGTGGAACCCAGTGGAATAGCAGCCTGGTCTTCAAGTGTGAGAACAGCGCAGGAACCGTCGGCAACGTCAGGAACTCGATTTTGATATGCGTACGGCGTGCCATTGAAGTAGGGGCCAATCTGATCCTTCCACGAATATTGAATCCAGATGGAACCCACCAGCAGGGAACAACTGTGTTATACTGGTACACCCATCCCTTCGGATTCATGTTCGACGAAGGCCATTTTGTGAATTCGTTACAACAGTCATGTCCAGATATGAAAGTATATGGCAGTAGAAAGGAGGTTCCGTTTCCCGACAACTATGTCCATCCGCCTGTCATATCGGTCGAGTCGGAAAACATTGGTATGCGGGAAGGGGAAAGTTGGCGCTCAGCCTTCGAACGCCTGGTCTCGGAAATGATCCGCCCTGACGAAGACACATTTCCAATTATAATTGAGATGGCGCGCCCGGAACCTAGCTACGAAATTTACAACGATGGCCCAGGTTTCGTGCGAGACTTTGGCAATATCTTGCAGTTTCGTCCTGATGTGCGAGATCTTGCGAACAAATCCCTCCTCAAGCTCTCTAGCACCTACAACCTGACGCTTGATCTTGAAGACTCGACCCAACTCCTGCCATTCTTTGGTGCACATCTCCTAACAGAAGAGGAAAAACTCGGCTGCACAGAGGGATGGCCATGTATTGATCGTGCTTTCGGGCTTTATTCCGAGGAATCTAAGGGATATCTGACTCAAGCGCAGTCTTCTGATCACTCTGTCATTTACCTCTCATCACACCGTGATGATGAGATCGCCAAGTTCAGAAAGGACGCTGAAGAGATTGGTATTAAAGTGCATACAAAATTTGATCTACTATCACGACGAGACAGGGTAGTACTTGATAAGTTGACCAAAGACCAACAACAGTTGGTGGATTTTTTGATCTTGTTGAAGGCTTCGAATTTTGGTGGAATAGGGCATTCGAGTTTCTCATGGAATGTAGCGCTAAAGCGACATGCAATGGCGGAGAAGACTCAGTTCACCATTGGAAGCCATATTTTTGAGGACTCGTTAAGTAAGCTCTGGGGAAAGATGGATAAACAGCCGACACTGTATCATAACATGTGGCCTTGAAAATCGTGACATGATAAGGAGAGCATGATCAAAGATCACCACACTTATATGGGATCCATACTATACATCAGAAATATGTAAATATGAACCCTAGCAAGGCCGCATTCTCCTAGGCGGGAATTGTTATGTACAGAAGGACCGGGCTGTATCTACCAACGATTGTACACATATTTAGCATCGAACTACCATGTTAGTAGTTCTGAAAGGCGTTTGGATAGAAAATCCACAAGGGAGCGTTCTTTAGACATGGATGTTGATGATTTACTGCATACCAATGACAAAATGTTGGTCAAACTACATTTTTCCTGTTTTTCAGCCTGAAAAAGTTAGCTAATAATTTTATAACTATATTTGCTATTTTAGCAGTACAATTGAATGATCTCAACCACCTATCTTCCCCACCCCTGCAGATTCCTCCTCATATACGGTCGTACCCTCTTCTGCCCCCGTTCTCTTCTCTCCTCCGCTGCTTTGCCCACCATCTCTCTCATTGAACCAGAGTCTACCTTGCTACAACCCTGTGCCTATATCTCCAAAACTATACCACTAAGCTCCCGCTTCACCATTTGTCGACCCTTCGCACGGCATTGCGAGCAATGATACCGAGCTGCTTCTGCATTGCGGTCTTGATGGTAAGCCACTGACCTGGTGTTTGCATGCTGGCTTGTACTGTAGCCATGGTCTTGAATCTGGGTAGTTCCTTCTGTCCATATACGGGGGACGACAAATCTGTCTGTCTGAGCGAGCATCCTGTTGGTTGTCAAGGAAAGGGCATGGATTAGTTTGTACCGGACCCGTTGTGAGAATAATGAGAACATTGTTTGCCAACTTCAATAGTAGTTCCTTCTGCACGTTTTTACTTTTTTGATGTGCAGTAATCTAGTATGGATGCTTGTGAAGTTAATTGACTCCAGCAGAACTTTCTTTATCTCGAAATCAATTATATAGGACTGATAAATCAAGGTAACATCCTAGCAAGATCTTTTTCTCATAAGGTATCTCAAAGATATGTCTATGTAACTGTATACTGATTCTGTTCGCAAAGAGGAGAAATAGAGCCTTCCACCCCTGAACTAAGCGAGCCGCGACCCAAAAGTTACGATTCTCACAACTTCAGGTTGTGAACTTCCAGCTGACCAAGCTTCCTAAGGTTCACGAATACTCTTAAAATCTACGGTTGTTCTTGTAGAAGGTCTAAACTCGGTCTAAAACTTTAACAGAGCCCAGACTGAGATCTGGGACATTTCGCAACAAAGCAACACCTATATACATCGCTAGCATCAGTATTGCTGATTCAATACATGATTTACAACTGGGGTTAGGAGGTATTACCGAGCCATGAGATGAATGGTCTAGCATGACGGCGTTATGGGACATGCTAACGAAGTCTACATCATCCTAGGATGCGCCGTTAAGGCAGAAGTCCCAACGAAGTCATCACTGCTTTCAAAGCTTCCAGGCCGCCATCTTCACTTATAGCCCCAAAGATTGCTTCCATGGTGTCCGACATTGTTCCTTTCGCAGCTATAGGGGAGCTTGGATTTAGATTGATAAATCGATCGATGCCACACATCACGCAGATGCGTTGAAGGTTTTCGTTGTTTAACAGTTCCTTTCTTAAACGGTCTGCTTCCACTGGTGCTGTAGCATTAGTCGAGAATGTAAATCGGATGATCGGAAGCAAACAGTAACCAACCTAACTGAGAACCACTCTTATACCAATAAACACGTAGGACCAGTTCTGCAGCTGCATCTCCCATCAGAGCCAAGCGCTTGTTGCCTTTGCCAGAGATTGGTCGCGATCCACTGTTATAGACACCAGATCCGGGTGCTTGAAGGGCTTCCCAAATTACTGACTTATCAGAGAATGTGTATCCCAGAATATTTTCAACACCATGAACTGACTCTATCATTTTAAGTAGCATTGTGTTTGTGGACATGTTTATAGCTGCTCGGAAGATATGTCGTTCTCACTCAACCCAGATCTGTCTTTATTAAGCTGATTTTGATGTTACTAATAACTCATAACAATCTGGTAGGCTCTGTGCGTAGGTGAACTCACATTTTGCGAAGGGCCTAAGAGATGTTGATGCCATAGGACCTTTTACGACATTTTATATCTTGTATAAAAAACGCCTACTCCCAATTAACTAGGGGACATCAAGTATAGACTAACGTAATATACCTAGCAGAGTACCTTGCAGGCTATTACCTAGTCATTTGTCATATATTCTGTGAAAGGATACATACAACATGTGGGTGTTGAAATCATCTGTCCGTTAAAACAACGGTGGCATAGCCACGGTCGCGACCAAGTTTCGCCAGCCACCCAACAACATCATGAAGGCTTCTTTTATGCGGGCAGCGGTTTCTTTTATGGCCTATTCTGTGGTTCGAAAAGAAACAGGCTTGTGAAAAATGCCGGCCTAGAAACCCTAGGGCAAGTTGTAACGACAGTGCTTTGAGCTAGGTCAGAAAGAATTTTATTCATTATGCCCAACATTCCAAGTCAGCCTTTCTTTGGAAGCTTATTACAATTGCCCACCAACATCTATACCTTCTTTCTATAGCTTTTTCAAGTTCTGAACAATCTCATGATTGTTGGTACAGCTCCTCAAACAATAGTTGAGTTGTGTTCCGACGGTCTCCAGGGCCGCCAGGTTGTATTCTATGCAACTATTACAATAACCATTTTGACTGTTACAGGGTGATTACCGGACTTAGAGAAAATCATAGAGTATCCGTTACTAGATAGAAGATAGTAAGCTAAGGACGATCGGGGTTGGTGTAGAGCACAATCTACATCTTGACACAAGCGGATGCTACCACAACAATAGTTCTCATTTGCTTTAGATATCAAAGTTCTTGTCTTGGTTATACAATACATCCATACTTGTACAATTTATGCTATGCGCTACTACACATATGCGATGGGCCCAAGGACTCCTTTTATGAAGGTTATCGACCGGGAAAGAAGTCTACTACCTTTGCAAACACTTCTTGCTATTCAAAGAGTTAGCCGCTGTATACAGCCTCATGAATTTTATTTAGATCCTCAAATTTGTTCGAGGGTTTTCAGATGTACAAGCTATGTTGAATCCTACATTTCCACCTGAAAATTTGATATTGCGGTAGTAAGTAGAATAGTGACGTTCATTCACGACTGGATAAGACGGAGACGAAGCTTAGCTGCAGTCCATACCTAAGCTATGGGTTAATATAAAGCTAATTAGTTATTCTAAATACCAATTTAGCGCACGCTTCTTTCTTCGAATATTAAATAAGAGTTTGCATAATGGAACAAGACTGCAGTTTCATGATTTATGGTCATCTCGTATAGATTTAACTTAAAGTATATCGAGGAGAGACATGAATATTTCTCATGCGTAGAATGCCAGAAATGCAGATTCTTTTAAGCCATACACCACAAGATCTGGAACTGCTCAATCATTCCATTCATTTCCATGCTTGGCACCCTTAGCCCCATCAGTAGAGGTTCCAGGTAATACCCCATCATCGTCACTATCATCATCCTCTAAGATCCGGGCTAGTTCGTCCGGATCGCGCATCTTTGCATCCTCGTCTCCCTCAGATCGGCCATCAATGATGCCTTCCTCCTGCTCTGAGAATTCATCCTGTCTTGCCCTTTCCCCTTCCAACACCTCACTATCAGCACTGATCGAGATACCTCGCGAACCCCAATTCGAATTACCAGTCCGGGCCGTGGCAGATCTATCACCTCGTCCTAAAGCAGGAGAACTTTCCTCATCTCCATCTTCATCAGCCCCGCCACTCACGGCTTTGTGCCCAAGCACTCTTCTCAATAACCAGCCGCTACGTAGGTCATCCGAGTCGACCAGGCCGCCATGTCTTAGTTTTACTCTTTGTCTGCTATAGTATACCCAGGCAAAGTCTGCGTAGAATGCCGTTTGAATGATTCCAAATATGACGGAGAGGGCATCAGGCTTGCGGCTGTTTGTGTCAAGCTCACGTAAAAACCAATTCAATATGTAAAATGCGCGATAAGAACCGAGCGTGAGGAGGTAAAATGAATCAATGACAGTGGGGACTGTTGTTTGTCGTAGGAGGAGTAATTGGGGAAGCACGCAAACCGATTCGAGGACGATGGAGAAAATCCAAGACAGCTTTTAGAGAAGTTAGTATTGCTACAGAAAGTGAACACCGAGATCTACACACCTCAGTAAAGCTCCAGGGTTGTGATTTGTCGTTCTTTGACCGGAATATCAGCATTAATATGGGTGCTAGAATAGCACTCGCTGCTAGACAGGCTCCTCCTAATTTCCATGCCTTCTCCCTCTCCCGCGTGCGCGCATATATTCTCAACATGATCACAATGATATAAACCGAGGACGAGACATAGAACGTCTTAAGAGTGTTGTTCCAGGCGCTGAGATGCCATGCGCTAAAGAAGTCCAAATAACGTGCCAGAAAAACGAGGCAGTAGAAAACCTGAGTGATGAGAGACACGCCTTCTGCGCTTGAGTTGGAGTGGATTGCCCATATCAGGATGCATTTAGAGAGCGTGTGTGACACGTCGCCCAAGATACGGAAAACCTGAGGTGGTATTAGTAGCTAAGATGGTACCTGGGAGGTGGAGGAAGCTCACATTCATGTGTATACCCATGATCGCAGTTTCGCAGGTGATATCTGCGAGCCACAAACTGATTTCCTTGATGTAATATAGAGGTGATTTAGGTAGATATATCTCGGCTTGAAAGCTGATTACGCGTCGTGAGCCAGGCACAACGTTGCACCATTTCAGGTGTTGTTTATCTTTAGGAAGAAAACCAGTCCTGTCGTCTGGGTCGTTGTCTAATAGAAGAACGTGGTAGTGATGTTTAAAAGAGAAGGGTGTTTGTGATGTCACTGTAAGTAGGGTTTATGACTTGCTGTCAACTTCGGATCGACCTAAGCTGTTACTGTACAGTAAGGTACACTTATCAGATTTGCCAAGCTGTGATACCAGCTTTCTTGGCAATCAATCGTCTCCACCACAGTACAACATAGATCAGCAACCTCTACAATTTAATATAGAGCCTCAAAACTGGCAATCACCCACCTCACATTATCAATTATACCAAAGTTATGAGAGAAAACATACTCGGATTAGTCACAGGATTTCCTACGAGATAGTGGCTGGATTGTGATATCTGTACCAAGGATAATGCTAAGCAATCTACCACGAGCTGATAAGTAGTTTTTGGTCTGCAAGTATTTTTTGAGATGACTGTTTTTGTGTAAGATATTTGTTGCAAAACAATTCCATTGAATCTGGAAAGGGTGCAGCATAGCTTAGATTACCTTGTGTCAAATCTTGTTGACCAAGTGTGCTCTTTCAGGCGTACTTCGCTTTAACTTCTCAAGCACCTATTCAGTATCAGAACGTCTGAGACAATGTGACTTACAAAGCCCAACCATACAGTGATAAATTAAGCACATATGAGAGAATGTTTTGTGTTACTAAGTTTTAGCCAAAATTAATTGTTAAATTATGCATCATAAAAGAGATCCAAAAAAACCGCAGCAAGAAATAGCACAAAATTCAGCTCTCTTTCTCCCCAAAGACGCGAACTCCGAAGGCAGATCTAAGCCATATGCCTGTTAAATTTTGTAGCACCCAAGTTTCCCGAAAGCAACAACAAGACCTCTCTTACCAATCCTGAACCAAAAAAAAACCAAACATGTCATATCAAGGATTAGCTCCACGTCGACGCTCACAATCTTTATCGGATTCCGTTATACCTCGGGCCTTGTCAACTCAGAAGGAGAACAACAATACTTTGCTAGTGGAGAGTTCAGTAAAGCGACCATACCAACAGACTGCAGCCACGGACTTCTTGAGACGTATATCTGAAATGTCTGAGGAGGAAAAGAAGCAGGTTCTGTCACAACCACAAGTGCTTGATTTGCTTGTTACCAGTGAAACTATCAATGCACTAGAATCTCCCGCTCTCCATAAGCTCCTGGATGTTGTTGATAATGTTCTCACAGATGACCAGATCGACGAAATCCTGGCAGACTTTCCGAATGGAGACGCGCCCGTTGGAAATTTTGACATGGTGGTTAAAATGGGAGGCATTCACCTGGACAATTTCCGTCGCAAGCAGTCACTCACTGATGTTGCTATTCGAGGGACCTTGGCCAGCCAACAGATGCCAATACCGCCTAACTTTTTCCTTGCAAGTGAAGAGGAGCTTTCCAAAAAGAGGGTCGAGCCGTTTCCCAGAAGTGTTGATACGTAAGTCAACCACGCACCAGTTGGCATGAGTTAACAACTACAGTCTACTGTTCCCGCTTCGTATGGACGTAGCAGACGGTCACTGGGTGCTCGTAGTCGTGGAGCTCCATCTTCGACCGCTTGGAAATATGTATCGGTTCTCCGTTTACAATTCAAACAAGCTGAGTCGTTATATGTCAAGCTTGGGCCAGCTCGCGATTGAACCAGTGTTAGAACACCTGAGTGGCATCCTTCCCAAATCCGAGTGGAAGTTCAGCAGAAAGGAGGTCAAATGCGCGGCCCATGAGAAGATCGAAGATAGTGGGATTGCAGTGATATCGAATGCTATTGCGATACTTAACCACTCCACTCTTGAGGAGGATATGGGTGAAGTTGCGTGCTGGACCCGACGTGAGAAATACGCTCGTCATTGCATGGAAAGTGGTAATTGCCTTTCTATCCTTTATTACTCTGTTACTTACGTGCTTAGCGAATACAAATATGAGAATTCTTCAGAGAGCAGACGCCATTTTAACAGTAATGGAAGGAAACACGGAGAGCTTGGCAAGTAGAAAGAGAGTAACAATAGGTGACCTATGTGCGATCCACATGAGCTCCCAAGAAGCTTTTGGCCAAAATTATGTATGGTAATTGCAGCTAGCTGAAGGCTTCATGCACGGATGGATCGTGTCCTTGAAGATCTTGCGAAAAGCTGGATTTAACGTGCGGTCAGTGCTCTTGGGTAAATCAGGACTATAAGCCGTAGGAGTTCTGAGGTATGTGGGACTATAACATTCTTGTGTATTATAGATGGCACAAAGTGATGGGCTGCGGTGTAGAAGTGTGGGTCTGCAGTAAGATTCCCATAGCCGCTTGCAATTCTATGAGGCTTCAGAGAGACTACCACATCCGCACAAAATTCAGGTAGAAAGTGTAGATATGATGATATGAACAGGTCAAACTTTCAAGAAATCAAATGCAGTAGCTGGGGCATTCCTGATTGTTGATCTGAGGGCTTCATGGTTACGATGGAGATGGATAAGAGATTCAATGAGTAACAGCTGAGCACCCTCTCCCCCTCTCAGTCACGAATTATTGAGGAACTGAATACATCGCGCGACATCGTTACTCGTCTTTTAGCAATTTCATGCCCGTAAGACTATTGCTAATTACCGTGACCAGAGCAAGTTAGACGTTCCGTAGGATACTTATTGCACAGACTCATGATTTGGATGGAGCAGTTGAATACGAACAACAGAATGATATGTTTTCTCAGACTCTCTGGTAGCAGGTGAGAGAAGTATTGAGAGGGCTGTAATGTTTATGTATCAAATGACAGAGGTGAGGTCGTCTGCTGCTCCACCATGTGACGCCAAGTCGAGGTCGTATCTTGTGCCATCATCTGGTGCAACCAAGTTTTGGATTATTTCCTCCTGCTACCAATCTACCATGGCCTTGTGCTCCTCTTAATTAAACTCAATTGTGAATCTTGGAATACTTAAATGTTCTCCTTATTTCCTCCATGACAATCGCGCTCTTTCTTTCCTTGGAGGTTCGTTGTTAGTCGTTTGGAAACGCCGGTCGTCCATTATGATTCTCTTTTCGAAAGCGTTGTACCGTACCAGTATGCGACAACGGATTCCTCTTCTGATATTATGCATCCTTGCTATTGCTAGTTTTGCTACTGGCTACTCTGAGCATGCGCAAATTCCAAATCAACGCCCACTAGGTCCTGTAAGCGTCGCTCTACAGACCTCAAGCCGAAGCCGAAATCAGGATACGAGTGCTCTAACGTCCCTCATCGAAGCATTGGATGTACTACAGGAGTCATATTACGAAATATGGCAAGGTATATGGCCAACTTCTATTGATTGGACTTCTGCCGTTATCGGCACATACTTAGCCTCTGCTTTGAGCACTCTGTCCGAATATGCGTCATCACAGAGCCTCGAATCTGCGGAGTACACTGAGAATGTAATCAACAAATACTTTTCACAGCTGGTTGGCAGCTACTTTGGGCAAGATGTGTTTGCTTTGCGCCAGGAAGCGTACGACGATATGTTATGGGTCGTTCTCGGGTGGCTCGAAGCCATAAAGTTCATTTACGCACATTCAGCTCGTCAATACAAGTCATCAACGGGTCAGTTCCGCTGGCATGGTGTCCAATACATCCCGGCTTTTGCACATCGAGCGCGGATATTTTGGGATTTAGCAAGTGCAGGTTGGGACACGAAATTATGTAATGGCGGTATGATATGGAGTCCATACCTGACCCCATACAAAAACGCAATCACGAATGAGCTCTATATAGCTGCATCTATATCTATGTATCTTTACTTTCCCGGTGACGAAAACGCTTCTCCATTTGGTAACGATAATTCGATCAAAGAACACCCTCCAGCGAATCCTAGGGATTCGAAATACCTCGCTGCAGCGGTGGAAGGGTACAAGTGGCTGGCTGCCTCAAATATGACAGACTCTTTGGGACTGTATGTCGACGGTTATCACGTCTCAAATTGGTCAAAAGATCTTCCTCCCGATTCGAGCAAGCCGTTGAAGTGCGACGAGAGGAATGAAATGGTTTACACGTATAATCAAGGTGTACTTCTTTCTGGTCAAAGAGGTCTATACGAGGCTACTGGAGCATTTAGCTATATCGCTGACGGACACCGATTGGTTCAGAATGTCATCGCTGCTACTGGATGGGATCTGACGATTAATGTTGCTTCCGCCAACAAAGTAGAAGGCAAGTTGAAGAAGTGGCATGGCCTTGGAAGAGGAGGTGTTTTGGAAGAAGCATGTGATGCTCCTGGATATTGTTCTCAGGACGCCCAAACTTTTAAGGGGATATTCTTTCATCATCTGACACTCTTTTGTTCTGACCTACCTGATGTCTTGGCTGTTCCCAATGTCCCCGAGCACAAGGATAACATCATATCTCACTCCATATCTTGTGGTCGATATAAGTCATGGATCAGACACAATGCTGCTGCAGCATTGGCCACAAAAAACTCATCTGGTAAATTCGGTATGTGGTGGGGTGCTCCAATTGAGACACCTGACTCTTGGCACGTGAGGTATAATGACACGATGGGAGTTCCGCCGCTAGCGGTCGACTATAGAAATAAAGGAGTACCTAAAGAATGGGATGGAAATGAAAGACACGTTCATATACCCGAAAATGGTCAATTCTTACGCGAAATAGTCGGCGTTATGGATCTGAACGACCGTGATAGAGGTCGTACGGTAGAAACTCAAGGCGGCGGACTCTCAGTCTTGAGGGCTGCATGGGAGCTTACGGGTAGACATTCCTAATCTGAGCATATCAGGAAAATATATTAGACGGGCATGCATGATGAACTGTATATAGGTTATGAAGAAATGACTAGCACACCAAGCATGTATACTAAGTAGTGCATGAATGATGAAAAACTGTCGATTTTGAACCAAAATAAATCATAGCTGGGCATACCTTTACTATGTATGCTACGGTTTTTAGTTTGCTACTTTTTGACGCGAAGATCACTGAATAGCTGACGCTAGCTCAACCTTCTAGGTAAAGCTACTGAATGAAAAATTCAAAGAATGGTATAACAAGATATTTATACTGGTAAGATGCCTCTGGAGTAGTGGAAGCTAGGGCGTAATGACATTACACTAACATGGGAAGGCCAAGAAGAATTTTAGGTGTGGCTTTAATTGTAAGTACAACTCATATTTCTATCTCTTGTTCTAAGCCCCAATGAACTGGAGCCTATACTCTGCTCTAGAGGTTAGCTTCCATCTCCATCATTCAATTCTAAATTTGAATTACTCTTTAGCTCCCTAACTCTAAGCCTTAATGCCCTGATGCTCACTTTGAATGATGAATATGATATATTCCGGACCAGAATTTCTACTTCTAGGTCTCCTTCTATTTTAGCGTTTGCATGAATCTTGCTTGTTTGTCGAGCGTGGCGTCACCTTAGGGCTTGCTATCATTCTTCTCAAGCAATGGCTATACATTTTCCACTGTACCAAGGCACTGAACCCTCCTAGTAATATGATTAGCATAACGGCAGACTACAACAGAGCCAATAGACATACCCAAAGTGTTTTTGAAAACGAAGGCTTCAACCTCTTCTCCACCAAACTGCCTTCCACACGCCTCTCCAGACCACGGTTCACTACCTCCCTCTTCAAATTTGCACTGCCTTTCAAGTTTACACTAGCCTTGAAATCCGCATTCACCTCAACGCCCACCTTCTTCGCTGTCCCACACACGCCATTCTTGTCACTCACACTCGCCAGATGTGTCAACAGCTCCGGACTTTTCAATTCCAACGCAAGCTCAAATCCCTTCTTTACGACCTCTATTTTAGCAGCTATGGCCACAGCATTGAAAACACTAGCATCCACCGCAGCTTTTGCAGTAATATCAAAAGGTTTCTGTGTAAAGATTGGCTTCCACCCGGAGAACTGAACTGCATCTGCATCGTTAGCGAGATCCGCTTTGACGATTGCACTGTTAGAGATGTCTGCTCTGACCCCATAAGTCATCGTGGCATCGCCTACCCAATTCTTCAACCCAACCCCAAAATTAGCTTTCACGACGAGGCCTACAGTAGCTACCTTAGGTATCTTAAACCCTGCTCCTGGGATTGGGAGTTCTGCAAGAGTAGGAGCGTATTGGAGTGGTTTCTTCAGCTTTCCTTTTGCACGCATTGCGAGCGTGAGGCTGGCGGAAACATCACGAGGTTCAAGGGAGATAGAGAGTTCCTTGACATCGGTAAGATCTACTGAGATACGGCCAGCGACCACTAAAGCACCTTTGAGTTGACAGTCAGTACAGTCGAGCTTGACGTAAAAGTCTGAGGATGGTGTTCCAGCTGTGAAGATGTTACCGTTGAGCCCGGCGTTCAAACCCAAGGTCACATCTTTGTTATAATTGATATCTGGACCAAAGCGTCTGGCAATAGCTGCGGTAGATAATTCGTGGACTATACTTGCGGTTCCATAGTCGAGATCGAAAGTGTGTGCTGCTTGGTCCCATGGGATTTCTTTTCCATAGAGGTAAGCGATGAATTTCTCTTCGTCGTAATCAGCATTATGTATATAATATGGCACTCTCTCCTCATCAGGACCACATCCAGCATGGTCTGCGATAAGAACAAAGCTATGTGTTTCGTCTTCGTTAACCCAATTCCAGGCTTTGATCGCATATTCGAAACTGTCCTTGTTTTTGAATTGTAAAATTGATTTCTCTCCACAATCAACATTCTCAAGAAGAGATTTGAATCGCTCCATTGATATTACTAGTTCGTTATTCGCGGTAGATAGAGTCATATTTGCGTACATAAATGTGGATGTATCTGTTAGGAATTAGTTCATGGGACTTGAAGTTGGACGGCGGCATACTTTTTGGATTTCCCCACATAAGATGTTCTTTCTCTCTTAACTTCAAACGGTCTTCATATGCTAATTCTCGCTTACCCCATACCCCATCGTGGTCCCATGAGGGTAAAGGTCGAAGGACTTCAGGCTCTGCAGAAACTTGCAAAGTAAGATGTGTGAGAACAGGGAGAAAGGCCAAAGACGTGGCCAGGCTGGAATGCATAATGATAGATTTAATAGATTAGAAATACTATGTGTAAGATAGCTTAGTGTATAAACAATTCTCGGAACATGATTCTATCGATGAACTTATATACATTTGTGTAAACGAAATGCTACGAGGTCAGTACGCCTGCCAAGAACAACCATCATTTACACAATCAAAAGGTTCGTCCGTCTTATGTCTCATTAGCACATATAAACATGAAGCAACATAAAGCATATGATCTCCCCACCATCCTAGAGGATCAATCTTCGCATGGGCCGACAGATATCCCCAGCATTGTCCATGACGCCCGCATCTGGGGACTTATGGAAATTAAGCTTAAACTTCAGATGGCGAACCACCTGATATTTATGAGCTGAAAAAACAGGAACAACAAGCAGTATTAATAGCTTGGCAGAATCCTGCTATTAGCTGGGCTATTTATGTTGCGTGGTTTAAGTCGTAGAAGAGTGGCTGATGTGTAACGTCCTTCAATATTTCGCTAAAGCCACTCGTTTCATTTCTGATCGCGCTTTAAATGTCCTCCCTTAATTTTCTTAAGCGCAGAAGGCTTGGAATCATCACAGTTCTTCGAAACTCAAGCTGAGTTTTGACACGGAAAGTAATCGACAAACAGTAATAAGCTCGGGCTGAACGTTGGAGGATCAATAGAAGAGTCATCCTTAGCATCCGTCATTGACGACGATCGATCTTGGCACTGCACTCCTTCTCGGAAAGCCTTACACAATATGAATTGAAGTCTGTCCCGAAGATGTACCTCTGATCCATGATCAATAATGTGGAGAGCTAGGGTGTCCAATCCCATGCAATTGAAAAGAGCTATCTGAACCGCTACCCCTATTATTTTTCGCTAAACAAATATTTGGACCCTAAGCATCAGGTGAACGGCAAAATTGAACAAGCTCATGGATAACTCAAGATTTTGAAATCGCCCAAAATTGATTTGTATCAAATTTGTAACACTATCCTCATTTCCAGAAAGCCTTGAAATGCTTTGATTCGCCTTTCTGAAATCTTACAGATATTCTAGTCCTCCGGCCAATGCCACCAAGTCTTCCCTAACTTCCTCAACATCAACTCCAACTCTTGACGCGACCTCTGCTTTCTTCTGGCTGCTCAATTCCGCCCAGCGCGTTAGAAGAGTCCCATCAACCACGTTTCTACCTCCAACCATCGCCTCCGGTGCGTCCTTGCCGACCCTGTAAGCCCTTGGGTTGAGTCCGCAAGAGTGGTTGAGTGTATTAGAAAGTGCTGTTGCTAAGGTATTGAGTTTACGATATTGTATTTCGGTGAGAGGTGAAAGTAACCCGATAGTTCCCGTATTGGTGGTAATGAGGAGCTGGTAAGCAGGAGTTGTGGCATCTGCTAAATCGTTTGAGTTGTTGGATGTGGAATGGAGAGTGTCTACCATAGTGCGAGGAACGAGAGTCATCGAAGTTGGAAGGTGACCCCCAAGGGAAAATGTCGTGCGTTGTAAGAGGAGGTGGCCTTGTAGAGATTTTGGATCTAGAATTTGATTAACAATAGCTCGTTTGGGGTTAGGGGAACTTGCGTTCAGGATCATATTGCATTATGTGCATGTTGCCTTCTGCATCGGAAACCACAATAAACAGTTCTTTTCCATCAGGTAAAAGATCTGCAGTTATAACTTCCATGTTCTTAGCCGACTTTCCAAACTGGATCATTCTGTATGGGTCTTCAGCATAGCCAGTGAGCCAGACACCTTTCATCGCATCACTCATTAGCACAAGACCTGTTCCCTTCAATTCCTTCAATGAAGTAACATAACAATTGACGTCCTGAAATGCGACCGGGAGCACTGTCCCATCTTCCTTCACTCCACGAACCATACATTTTTGTCCTTGGGCAACAACCATAAAGCCTTGCGTACCGACCTCCGAGACTGCAGTCACAGCTCCACGAGGTATTTCTTCCTTGGCGTAAAGTTTCAGCTTCTTATTTGTTTCTGGGCGATCGTCTTCGGGTACAACAGTCACCACGTCAAACACGTAAACCCGACCTTTGATAGCAATGTCTTCGCCTTTGGAGATAGCCGTTCCAACCGTGATCATTTGTCTCTGCTCGTGAGTAATCTCTGAAACTTCTAGTTTAAGGATTTTGATGCACATAATCATTTCGTAGGGATCTAGCTCGAATTTATCAATGACGGACCAATTTATTGGGCTAATCAATTGGATATGACTCTTTTCGCCCATTGGTCGAAAAGATGTATCTTCGCGCGGCTTTTTGGGGTTATCATCGCTCTTAGGAAGCTCAAAATCGACGTCAGAGCTAGTGCCTATAGCATAGGTCTCCATTTGTGAATGGTAGGCGATACCGTGGATTGACTGACCCAGCGGAACTTTCTGAACCGCTACGCCTAAATCATAGGAAACACTGGCTGGAAGCTGGGCCACTCGAGCCACGCCCTCGAAGTCAACGTATATGAAGCCTTTATCGCATCCTACTGTGTGAAAGCTGCTCATATTTCTCACACCGATTCCTTGAAGGTCTATGACTCTCGGCAAACTTTTGGAACTTTTGACCACGAAGGCAGGAGAGGCACCCGGTAAGAAAACACAGCTATATCCGCCTATATTGGACGCAATACGCATAGGATTATTTTTGGTGCTTCGGGGATCATCAGCAGTGGTTTCGGCAGACACTTGTGGATCTCGAGCCAGATGAGGATTGGAGACTTTGAAAAAATGAAGTGTAGATGTTAGAGGATTCGGGCCATCAGAGTTGACCCGGAACGACTCATAGATGGTCAAGTCGTCACTAGAAGATCGTACCTAGAAAACTTTAGTACCGAGGGTTATCAATTTTACTTCTAGACTTACGAGCAAGTAAGGAGACTTCGTGACGGCATCTCCAAGTTCCGCTACTAAAATTTCAACCGGACTTTCACGAATCGCTGCTCGCCGAGCTGTGTAGTTAGCCGATAAAACAGGCGGGACAAAACATAGTCCTTCTGTCACATAAACCGGTGCCGATAAGTCAGGTAACGCATATATCTGATCTGATTAGCATTGATCTGAACTTATGTGATAATTGTGACTTACATGTAGAGCACCCGTCGAGCTCAGCAGGAACATAAACACATTTTCACCTGTTTTATGGCCTTTATCATCTTGAATGGTAGCAAACGCCTCGGTAGAATCAGCATATAGACACCCTGCCAACCATTTCGTCTCCAGTAAGGTATTGTCTTCTCGTGGAATCTCGTCTATCTCGTTATTGCTGTCACACTGAGCCACATATATGCTCGAGTCGTCCCTGAGAAGCAGCAAGAAAGGATCTGAGAGGCTAGCGCTGATAATTTTTGGCTCGGCGCCTGTTTCGTCATCTGACATATCCAAGATCTGAGCTAAACCAAGGTCTAATTGATGCTGGTCAGCAGGCACTTCAGATCATGCTCGTTTCGCTAGTATGAACACATTGAGGTTGCAAATCCAATACAATGGTGATAAATGCTTTCATTGATGCTATAGGATATAACAGATTTCCAGATAGCTCCCACAAAGCGGAGGCAAACATCCCAGTTAACCGACTCTTTATAGTATCCTTTACATATCGTGAAAATTGAATGACTAATGGTGTATATGAAACAAGAAGAGAAGAAAACTTACCACCGTCGTAAATTCTCACCACAGATTGCAGAATTTGAATAATTCTCGCGCCATTGCCTAAGGTACCCGCCTCTATCGTCGAACCCGCATCAGCATCGTGCTCAAACTCGGTTTCTGTAAGTGCCTCGAAACCGTTGGGGGTCAAGGAGAATACGTCGGATTCTTCCACCCCAGTAGCGGCCAATCGCGATACTATCATGAGATTATCATATTGCTGATCTTTTGTAGAAGCTTCACTTGTCTTTTCATCCCCAGTGCTTGAGTTAGATGGTCTTTGGGCAGGTTTGCTTGCCTTCAAAGCCCATATTCCTCGTGCATCTGAGAAGTCGAAGCATCCTACAACTTTCGGCTGAATTTTCTGGTGAATAATAGCAAGAGAGCTTGCCTTATCCCGACCGACCGCTGAAACAAGCTGTAAGTCACTCTGTACACCTTCATAGTCGCCGTTGTCGTTCAAAGGAACTGCTGGCTTCCCGAGTGCTAGGTCTACACTAGGGGCAATGTTCAATAGCGAATCTTGGATGCGGAAGACATAATCGCCAACCTTGCTGTTTGCTGAAATCAACTTATTGCCACCATTAACTATCGCTGGGGTGGTTATAGAGCTAGCTCCGTACAAATCGTCGTCTAAGTCTCCATCCTCCTCTTCCTCGTCATCTTCATCTACTAGTGTTTCGTCTGACCCATCTTGTAGATCTACTCGAGGTTTGCGACGAGACGCCCTATCAGATCTTCGACTCCAGCCAAGGACGACAGAATCCGCATTCTCGCTGCCTAGAAACATAGCATTTGGTCCTAGCGTGCTTGCGGAAGAAGGTCCGGTGGTGAGGAGAGACCCTCCAAGCTCGTCCGCAATCTTACGTATGTTTAAGCTTGACACAGACCGTCCGTCCATATGAAAGCTCAAGATTGCAAGAGCACCGGAATGTAGAACGATTAACATTTCACCATTCTCGACCGAAAGCAGCTCCATGGTAGACCCCTCCAGACGCATTGCAAGTTCTGACTGGTCCGTTAAGGCAAACGAGGTGCAACTTTTGGCAAACTCATTGACTGCAACTCCACTTGCTTTTCCAGACTGATCGATATGTATGAGTTCGTTTCCACCAACGAGAAGGGCACCTTCGATAGGTGAAGGTAGTGGAATAACCCTGAATAAATCGTACGGCAAGTTTCCCACTTTAAGAATTTGTGTACTCTCTCTCTGGTCGACATCCAGTGTGAAGATCATATACGTCAAATGGTCTTTCCTCTCTTGTATCAATGACGATGCTGGCGCCATTGTTGATGAGAGAATCCCAAATGTCGGGTTTCCTCGATACTCATGAAGGAAAGCTAAGTGGATCGGGAAGATAATGTTGGCATCGATCTTTGCAAGTTGTATAACGAATGAGGTTCCAAAGGGAGAGTCATCTTTACTACTTGGGCCGGTCATAGACTGGGAGGTGGATTTATCGGCCACTCGAGGGCCATCTATTTCCTCGTCCCAATCGTCGTCAATGTTGACATCTTCATCCCCTTGTTTAAAAGGTAGCACTGCAAGGTTGCGAACGCCAAATCTTAGGGCTGCACATCTGCTATTTGGGTCTACCGTCAAATAGTTGACACAACTACTAATACTTGGTGCCCAAGGGCTTCCTTGGAGTTCGTCTTGCTCGTAGTAGTGTATCGAAACTGTTGATAGTCCATGCCTTTCCGTATCCCACTCAATTAAACTGAGCCTTGCATCTTTCAAGCCAACCAAGAGCCCATCTCCCCCCGACTTTGAGGATGGTAGTTTAATTCCCACCAAGGAAGTAATTGTGCCGGACAGAGGATATTCGGCTATGAGAATAAGTTTGGTACCGCCTGACCGTGACTTTGATCCGCGGTGGGAAGTAGGACTGCGCTTGAATGTATAGATCTGTAGAAGGGACGTTTTTGCGACAATGAGATTCTCTGACTCTGCAGATACAAATGGCAGAGTCAAAGAGTGGGTGACAGCTGTAGGAGGTGTCAGCTCCGTATAGCACTGCATTATGAGAGTGGTAGTCGAAACAACATGCCGATTTAAGCTGTAGATGTCGAGAACAAAGGTGTTGAATGTGCGAGATACAAAGGGATTTGAGGCTTTGAATCCTAATACTTGATAGGCACGCGAGGCTAGGAGCCGCGAGACCCAGTTTAACTGGCGCTTATGGCGCTAAACACTTGACGATTGCCGACGGTAGCTGTTGAACCCTGACCCTGGTATTCGCGCGGATTGAAAGAAGAACGAGACCCCTACGTCACAGGAAAACATCCACTTGCGCTTGCACTACTTCAAGAATCCCCGCCCGTATAAATCCCACGGCAGGTCTTGATTGCTATTAAGATCTACTGTTAATTTATCCGATCTCTCCACGGAAGCCAGTAGTCCTGCTGTCAGGATCACCAGCAAGGTATGTGGTACCCCAGTTTCCGTCTCGAAACGTCAGCCGCGAGCTATGAGCTCTGCGTTATGAGCTATCAGCTTTCAGCTATGGACTGTGCTAATCTACCCCTTAGACGCGTTCAAAACTTCAATAGAGTCTTTTAGCCAAAAAGGTTAAGTCGAATCCATAGCCTACAAGAGAGCAAGGAGTACGCCAATACTTAGGAAACCAGGGCCCTCAACATGGCGCTCATCCAGACTGCATTCATTTGGGTTGCATACGCAATCGCTCTGGCGGTCGTTGCATTCGTTGCTGCAATCTTCACATACACATATCAAACCCCTCGCGATCGGTCCGCTCTAGTGTCGACCGTTGCAATTATATCACTGACTTCTCTGCTGGCGACTGTGTTGCTTCTACCTGTTGATATCGCTCTCGTCAGTTCCACTACTTCTTCCAAACTAGGAGCCAAGAAAGACTGGGCAACACCAGAGGCGGTTCACAATATACTTTACACTTTGAAGATTGTTTATTATACCCTCTATAGCTTTGATGCTATCCTTTGTCTCTTAGTAGTGCCTTTCACATATTTCCTCTACGAAGAATATGATGAGGTTGAAGCTGAGGAGGGTAGGCAAACATTCGCCCAACGCTTCTTTGGGGCTTTGAAATACACTTTGATATTTGTGATTCTTGTGATCATTCTCTTCCTTGTGGGCTTCTTTGTGCCACTGGCGAAAGACCGCACTGGAGTACCCTACGATTTAGATTACTTTAAGCGACTTTTGTCGGAAAACCGTGGAGAGCGAGCGTTGACATTTGCCCTTGGACTGCTCATTTCGCTGGGCACGCTGCTATACGTTCTCTATACCGCTGCAGGACTTGCGTTGTTACCAGTGTCATTCATCAAGTCAGCACCATCAATAAGTGCTCCACAGCTATCAGAAACCACTCACAGTGCTCTCGAGCAAAACAGAGAGAGACAACGACAGCTTGAGGGTCGCCATGCGGGGCAGTCTGGCATCATGCCCGCCAAAGACCAAAGAGAGCTTGAGGCTTTGGTTCGTGAAGAACGCACTCTCGTTCGACGTGAACGACTTGCTGCTGAGGCCCAAGGCGAGGGTAAAAGCTTTATTGTGCGAGCTTGGACCAAAGTTTGTGCAGTCTTTCGTCCACTCAAGTTGATTGGTGGGCTACTTCTTATTGTTGTGGCATTGGTGGTTTGGGTTTCGATGTTGATAACGGGCATTGATAAAGCTAAGAACTCTATCTGTAAACAACATTGTGGTTACATTTTGGGAAAGTGAGTACAGCCTATCAAGTCAAATATATATTTGCTAACATATGCAGTATCAATATCTTCCAACCTATCAACTGGGTCTTTGTCAAATGCTCGAACGTATTCCCTGTTGACTATGTCCTGACAGCTCTTTTGGTACTACTGTTTTTCAGTAGCTCTGTAGTTGGTATCGCTACCATTGGTATTCGGTTCCTATGGATCAAGATATTTGAGATTCGCAAGGGTCACACCTCGCCACAAGCCCTATTGATGGCTACCGTGATGTTAACTTTGATCATGCTCGCAATCAACTACTCCATCGCCATGATTGTTGCTCCACAATATGCTATCTATGGTGCTCAGACTTTCTGCAGCAATCTACCAAGACACTCTGGTCAACAACCTGACTGTTCCAAGCACCCAGAGCTCATCAAGCCATGTTCAGAATTGTCATCCGAGGACAGCTCAAAGGATGTTTGCACTCCTAGTGTCATATCAACATTCTTGAATCGGGTTACTCTCAACTTCCCAGTTTTTGGGGCTTTAACCTTTTGGGCTCAATTCGCATTCCTGGCAATCTTCTTAATAGTGTTCACTACATCCCTTTTCCGTACGCCTAAGCTCAACTTGAGTGAATTTGATGAAGATGCTGAAGCTGATGAGGAGGAAGGGCTTCTTGTAAGTAACTCCACAAACACCTTCCATGGTTGAGCTCGTGAACAGTCTTGAATAGTCTTACCGGTGAAGATATCATTGCTAATATTTGTCTAGGCTAGTACTGGCCGCCGTTTTGGCGCAACATGGCAGGACATCCGTGGAAAGACTAAGAAGCCTACTACAGATACTGCCGGGCGCGGTATTCGTGGTGATGACCATGGAGATGAAAATTAGAAGTCACGAAAAAATGGTATGGATAGGATTGATTAATTAATAAGTCCCTTCTATATTTAATTTATGGCTCTAATTGAAATGGATGGTAAGCACAGTAAGGTTTGATTGCAATGAGGATCTGGTAGTACATATAATAAGCACGGGAGGATATCAAATTGTGTAAGAGATCAAGCTATTGGTTTCGTTGTCTTTGGCTAGTTGAATTGAAAAGACCTTCTAATGAATCAATGTGTCTAAAGTCTGAGACCAATCTGAGACCAATCTGAGATCTATCAAGGAGCTTGCATGGAGATCGTAATAGTAAAATTGGTGTTACATGAAGGTTCCATAGTGAGAACATGTGGAATCACCTCACAAGGCTGATGAACAGCCTTGCATCAAGAGAAGCATCAATATCTTGAATCTCTAAACAAACCACAACTCATTTTGTGTATTTAGATTCACGATGACTGACCCACATAAATATGATAACGACCTTCTTACTCGTTTAAATGCCCTCAAGAAGTCCAGCATCCAACTTGAAGCCTCCAACACGAAGTAATTATACCTCGGAGTTCCGGCCGGGCATCAGAACTAATCTCTGTTAGACCTAAGTCATTCCAGATACAAGAAACGCCGGAAGATGTCCTCTCAGATCGTCTTAGAAAACTTAGAGCAGCATCTCCAAGCACATCCTCTCCAGCTCCAACTACGTCCAAAGTCAGTCACGAAGCCAAGCTTCAGAGCCGAGAAGACCATGACGATCCGCTAAGGAATGCCATGAATACAGATGATAAGACCTTAGATGATCTTCTGGCTGAGTTAGGCGGCGAGGACTGGAATCTTGAGCCAGAGGACCCGGAGGACATTAGAGAATTGCTTGAAGAGGCGAGAAAGACCTTACCTGCAGATGGAGCCGTAAGGACTGAAGCTAAGGACGAAGGTAGACAAGGAGCTGCAAATAGGAGTAAGAGTGTACTGACCGGGGATTTGGATATGTCAAGTTTTCCGTTGGAGAATGAGAAGATAGATGAGAAACGTGAGTCAACAGGGAAGTTGGAGGATGAATCACGTGAAGTACAGGATATTGTTGCGAGGTTGTTGGACGAGGTGAATCTTGAGAAGGCAAACCAGCCGGAGAGTGATGCAGAGGAGGAGGATGGGGATGAGGAAAAGACCGTCAGATATACCAGAAAGAGACAAGACGATGATACTAATTTTGTACTCCCATCTACACCATCAACGCTTCCTCCACCCCCAACAGCAACCGTCGAAGAATCAGATCGGAGCAAGAAGTCCTTGGATTTTGAATCAGATATTGCAGCTCGTATGGCAGCTCTAAGTGGTCT
>Ga0247810_10000340_pt1 | contig 59899 bp, 55 predicted proteins | sample UWRJL119311C1_FD_179918 | JGI IMG/M metagenome (GOLD analysis project Ga0247810, IMG submission 179918) | Plant litter microbial communities from Arlington Agricultural Research Station in Wisconsin, United States - UWRJ-L119-311C-1 | ecosystem: Environmental > Terrestrial > Plant litter >...
TGGATCGAGTTGTTCTCGAGGCGGAGCGAGCCGGAGCTCAGGGCGACCACCGCCCCGAAGGACTTGGAGACGTCACGCAGCTCGAGGGCCGCGTGGCCTGCTGCGTGGTGGCTGATCGTCATTGACTTACCTGGCCTCTGCTCTGAGGGATGTACTCGGGTCGCTGCGGTTTGAATCGTTTTAAGGCCGCGTGCTGTTTGCACTCTAGGGGTACTGCGAAGCGGGCGTCAAGTCGGATCGCGACCGGATGGGGCAATCGATACGGGAGCGCAATCTTCCGGTGTGCCCGGCGGTATCCTCCTAACCATGAACCGGCACGAGCATGAACTCCCTGGCCCCCGCTAGCCTGCGCGACGTCGCACAGCGTGCCGGAGTGTCGGTGGGCACGGTCTCCAACGTCTTCAACCACCCGGAGAAGGTCTCCGCCGCGGTGATCGCCCGGGTGCAGGCGGCGATCGACGAGCTCGGGTTCATCCGCAACGACGCGGCCCGGCAGCTGCGCGCCGGACGCAGCAGAACGATCGGCCTCGTGGTGCTCGACGTGCGCAACCCCTTCTTCACCGACGTCGCCCGCGGAGCAGAGGACGAGGCAGCGGATGCCGGACTCACCGTGATCCTCGGCAACAGCGACGAGAACACCGGTCGCGAATCCGCCTACCTCGACCTCTTCGAGGAGCAGCGGGTGCACGGGGTGCTCATCTCGCCCTACGGCGACATCACCGGCAGACTCGACCGGCTGCGCCAGCGCGGCATCCCCGCCGTGCTCGTCGACCGCTCGAGCGGCGACCTGTCGTTCAGCTCGGTCTCCGTCGACGACCACGCCGGCGGCCGGCTCGCCGTCGAGCACCTCGTCGACCGGGGCCGCCGCCGCATCGCCTTTGTCGGTGGCCCGATGCAGCTGAGCCAGGTGACCGACCGACTGGCGGGTGCCCGCGTCGCTGTCGCGGCGCATCCGCACGCCTCGCTCGAGACGATCGAGACCGACGCGCTGAGCGTGATCGCGGGGCGGCAGGCGGGCGTCGCGATCGCGGCGCGGGCGCCCGAGGACCGGCCGGACGGCATCTTCGCCGCCAACGACCTCGTGGCGATGGGGGTGCTCCAGGCCCTCCTCATGCAGGGCAGCACGGTGAGCGTGCCCGGCGAGATCGCCCTGATCGGCTACGACGACATCGACTTCGCGAGCGCCGCCGTTGTGCCGCTCTCGTCGATCAGGCAGCCGAGCGCGCTGATCGGGCGCACCGCCGTGGAGCTGCTGCTGGCGCAGGCGGCCGACCCCGACGTCGCCCCCCGCCAGGTGGTGTTCGAGCCGCAGCTCGTGGTGCGGGAGTCCACCGGGGCCTGAGGCCGGGCGCGGCGCTCCGGGCCGCGCGCGCCGGTTCGAACAGGTGCGCACGACCCGAACCGGCGCGTATGCCGGGCGGGGCCCTACTTCCAGAGGCGGTCCGACGCGATCTCCGCTCCGCGCGCGAGCGACTCGAGCTTCGCCACGGCGATCTGCGGGTGGATGCGACCGCCGAGGCCGCAGTCGGTGGACGCGATGACGTTCTCGCGGCCCACCGCGCCGGCGAAGCGCTCGATGCGCTGTGCGACGAGCTCGGGGTGCTCGACGACGTTGGTGGCGTGGCCGATCACGCCGGGCAGGATCAGCTTGCCCTCGGGCAGGGCCACGTCCTCCCAGAGCTTCCACTCGTGCTCGTGTCGCGCGTTCGCGGCCTCGAAGGAGTAGGCGCCCGCGTTGATCTCGAGCATGAGGTCGACGATGTGCTCGAGCTCGATGTCGGTGGTGTGCGGGCCGTGCCAGCTTCCCCAGCAGAGGTGGAAGCGGATCTGCTCCTCGGGCAGGTCGCGCAGCGCGTAGTTGAGCGCCTCCACGCGGATGCGGGTGAAGGCGCGGTAGTCCTCGATGGAGGGCTCGGGGTTGATCTGGTCCCAGTTCTCGGCGATCGAGGGGTCGTCGATCTGCAGGATGAGCCCGGCGTCGGTGATGGCCTTGTACTCCTCGCGCAGGGCGTCGGCCCAGGCCCAGATGTGCTCCTCCTCGGTGGCGTAGTAGTCGTTCGCGACGCGCGAACCGCTGCCCGGCGAGAGCGAGGTGATGAAGCCCTCGCTGAGACCGGATGCCGCGAGGCCGTTCTTGAGATTGGCGATGTCGCCCGCGATCGCCTCCTGCCCCACATACGCCAGGGGGCCCGTGGTGGAGGGGAAGGCGGTGGCGCCCTTGCCCGTGCCGATGCCGCTGCTCGGGTCGCTGTAGGCCTCGTGGAAGATCGTCCAGTCGCGGCGGTCGGGGAAGGTCGTGAGCTGCACGTTGCCGGGGGTGGAGCGCACCGGCTCGGAGCTGAAGATGTCCTCGCCTGTGAGCGACAGGCCGCTGACCCGCTGGAAGGAGTACGACCACCACGCGCCGTAGTCGACCGGGCTCGACATGGCCTTGCCGTACTCGCCGTCCCCGGGAACGGTGATGCCGATCGCCTTCTGGCGGGCCACGAGGTCGGCGACCGCCTCGGCCTCGAGCTGCTCGAACTCGGCCGTGCGCGTGAAGGTGAAGCCGTCGGGCTCGAACGCGCGCGCCTCGTTGGCGGCGATCAGTTCGGGGGTGCGGGGCAGGCTGCCGGCGTGCGTGGTCTGGATGCGATCGGCTGAGTTCAACATGCCCGTCATCGTGTCACGCGCCGTGTCGCGCCGTGTCGAACGGAGTCAAGCGGCGTAACACTCGCCACCCCTACTCGTCGGTCGTCAGAGCCCTCAGGATTCCCGCCGCCGACAGCCGTCGCTGGCTCTCCTCGGCATCGACGTACTCGCCGACCGTCGGGTACGACCCGACCGGCACCACGGCGTGCAGGATCGTGTCGTCGTAGACGTAGACCAGGTTGAAGGCCTGCGCCCCGTCCATGCCGCGCGTTCCGCCGACCGGCACGTTGAGGTCCTGCGTGTACGCGGTCGAGGTCACGGTCGAGACGGGGATGCCCGCGAAGGTACCGCTCGAGGAGTAGTGCACGTGCCCGGCCAGGATGGAGCGCACGTCGCTGCCGCGCAGCACCGCGGCGAGCTCCTTCTGGCCGCGCAGCTCGACCGTGCCTGCGAGGTCGAGGATGCTCGGCAGCGGCGGGTGGTGCATCACCAGCACGCTGCCCATCGGCGCCGCGACGGTCAGTTCGCAGCGCAGGGCGTCGAGCTGGCCCGAGTCGACCTCGCCGTGGTGGAGGCCGGGAACGGAGGTGTCGAGCACGATGACGCGGAGTTCGCCGATCCACTCCACCGAGTAGAGCGGCGCATCGCCCGAGTAGTCGTCGAGCAGCGCGCCGCGCATCGCCGCGCGGTCGTCGTGGTTGCCCGCCGCCCAGATGACTCGCGCGCCGAGCCGCTCGGCCACCGGCGTCATCAGTTCGCGCAGCCGGCGGTAGGCGGGGGTCTCGCCGCGATTGGCGAGGTCGCCGCTGACGACGATCGCGTCGAGCTGGGCGCCCGACCTCTCGAGCGCCTCCAGCAGCCGGGTCAGGTGCCCGTCGGCGTCGACCACGCGGTGCAGCAGCTCATCGCCGTGGCTCGTCAGGTGTGTGTCCGACAGGTGCGCCAGTCGGTACTTCGGCAATCCGTACTCTGCGTGAACGTCGTCCATCCGCTTTCCCTGTCTGTGCTTTCCCGCTCCGTCCGTAGACGAGGTACATCGTGAGTCCCATGATGATCATGAGCAGCACGGTGTACACGAAGGTGATCGACATCGAGTCCAGATTGTTCTCGCCGTCGGTGCTCGCCTTGATCGCGATTCCGAGCGGCTCGTACAGCGGATGATAGAGGAACACGGCCGCGTCGTAGTCGTCGAGCAGGCTGTTGAAGTTGAGCGCCGTGATGGCGGCGGCGGTCGGCAGCACCAGGGGGAAGAGCACCCGGCGGAAGGTGAACAGCGACTTCGCGCCGAGGATGCGCGCGGCGTCCTCGAGGGAGTCGGGGATGGAGGCGAAGCCCGCCTTCAGCAGTCGCAGCGTGAACGGGACCTTCACCACGATGTAGGCGATCAGCAGGATGACCGTGGTGCCCGTGAGCACAGCGCCGCCGACGAGCGGGTTGGGCTTGTCGAAGCTCATGATCAGGGCGAGCGCGATCAGGATCGTCGGCAGGATCCAGGGGATGTGCAGGAGGTACTCCAGCGAGGCGGTGAAGCGGTTGCGGTACTTCTGGACCACCCGCGCCACGAAGAGCAGGCCGCCGACCACGATCACCGCGGCCAGCGCGCTGTAGACGACGCTCACGATGAAGGGGCGGAGCACGGCGGGCGTTCCGAGAACCGTCGCGTAGTTCGCGAGGGTGAAGTCGCTCGCGGTGATGACGCCCGTCGTCACCGCGGTGGAGTCGAGGAAGGAGAACAGCACGATGAGCAGCACCGGGGTGGCGTAGATCACGAAGAGCACCCAGGCCACGACGTTCACCACGGCTGCGGCGAGGGGATTGCGGATGCGCTGCTTCTGCAGGGGTGTGGCCACCTTGGCGACGGAGAAGTAGACGCCCGACTTCTCGACACGGTTCATCACGGCCAGCACGATGATCGTCGCCAGGCCGAGGATGATCGCCAGCAGTGCGGCCAGGTCGCGCGAGCTCGACGTCTTCGAGAAGGTGAGGATCATCGGCGCGATGGTCTGGAAGTCCGAACCGCCGAGCACGAGGGGCGCGGTGAGCGCGCCGAGCCCGATCAGGAACGTGAGCACCGTGACGGCGAAGATCATCGGACGCAGTGCGGGCAGCACGATGCGCCAGAGGATCCGGCCCGTCGACGCGCCCATGTTCCGCGCGGCCTCGATGGTCTGGTAGTCGATCTTGGCGAGGGCGGAGGACAGGAAGAGCATGTGGTTCGTCGTGGTGGCGAAGGTCATCACGATCACCACGGCGAAGTAGCCGCTGAACCAGTTCGGGTCGATGTCGGGGAAGACGTTCTGCACCGCGGCGGTGATGAAGCCGTAGCGCCCGTAGATGAAGTTGTAGCCGGCGGCGAGCACGATGCCGCCGTAGATGAGAGTCGTCGCGTAGCCGAGGAAGAGGATCCGGGCGCCGCGGATCTCGAAGTACTTGGTCACGAGCACGATGAAGATACCCACCACGTTGACCGTGATCGACAGCGTGACGGCGAGCAGCAGGCTGTGCCACAGGCTGGTCATCGCCCGCTCCGAGCTGAACAGCTTCTCGACCGAGCGCCCGCTGAACTGCCCGCCGGGGAAGAACGTCGTGACGAGCAGGTTCACATTGGGGAAGACGAGGAAGGCGACGATGAACCACACCGTCGCGATGCTCACGACGATGACGAGGGGCGAGCGCAGCATCGCGCGGTACGGGGCGGCCATCAGTACTGCAGCACCGCGCGCGGGTCGACGAAGAGGTCCACGCTCGAGCCGACCTCGCGCGGCGCTACGCCGGTCTCCGTGCTGGTGACGCGGAGGTCGCTGCCGTCGACGTCCACCGAGTAGGTGCTGAACGCCCCGTGGTAGGCCCGCGCGCTGATCGTCCCCGTGAGGGGGACTGCCGCCGCGGCATCCGCTGGCCGGAGAAGGGACACCTTCTCCAGTCGCAGGTACGACGGCCGGTCGGCGAGTCCGAGGCGCGAGACGAGCGCGGGGGAGAGGCGGTTGTTCGCGCCCACGAAGGTGCAGACGAACTCCGACGCCGAGCGGTTGTAGATCTCCTCGGGGGTGCCCACCTGCTCGACGACGCCGTGGTTGAACACGGCGATCCGGTCGCTCATCGTGAGTGCCTCCTCCTGGTCGTGCGTCACGTAGACCGTCGTGATGCCGAGCTCGCTCTGCAGGTTCTTCAGCTGCTCGCGCAACTGCACGCGGAGCTTGGCGTCGAGGTTCGAGAGCGGCTCGTCGAGCAGCAGAATGCGCGGCTTGAGAACGAGGGCGCGCGCTATGGCGACCCGTTGCTGCTGGCCCCCCGACAGCTCGGCCACGTTCTTGTCGAGCTGCGCGTCGGTGAGCTCCACCTGACCGGCGATCTCGTCGACCAGTCGGGTCGTCTCGTCCTTCTTCGTATGCCGCACCGCGAGACCGAAGGCGATGTTCTGCCGCACGGTCATGCTCGGGAACAGGGCGTAGTTCTGGAACACCATCCCGACGCGGCGCTTCTCGCTCGGGAGGTGCGTCGCGGGCGCGCCGTCGATGAAGATCTCACCCCGCGACGGGTCGATGAAGCCGGCCAGCGTGCGCAGGGCGGTGGTCTTGCCGCAGCCCGACGGGCCGAGGAGTGTGAAGAACTCGCCCTCGGCGATCTCGAGGTTGAGGTCGGGGATGGCGACGTGCTCGCCGAAGCTGACCTCGATGTTGTCGAAGGTGATCATCTAGGGCAGGTACTCCAGCTCGGTCTTCTCGACCCATCCGCCGATGTTCTCGCGGATGAAGCCGAAGTCGAGCTCCTGCTTCGTGAGCGACTCCATCAGCTCGGCGACGGCGGGGAGCGCCTGCTCGCGGGCGACGGTGTTCACCGGGTACGACGAGAACTCCTGGGCGAAGTCGCCCTGCACGTCGGAGCTGCCGAACCAGTCGATGAACTCCTGGGCCTTCGTCTCCTTCTTCGTGCCGGCGATCACGCTGATCTGCTCGGTCACGAACGGCACGCCCTCGTCGACGGCGACGATCCCGGTGACGGTCCCGTACTCGGCGTCGCGGCTCGCGATGCCGCTCGAGGGGATCGATCCATAGTCCACGTCGCCGCGGGTGATGCGCGCGTAGAGGTCGGTGCCCTCGGTGGCCGGCGAGCCGTTCGCGAAGTAGCTCTCGACCTCCTTCCAGCCCTTGTCGGAGATGCCGAGGTCGCCGTCCTCGTCCTCGTAGTCGGCGAGCATCCCCGCGAGCAGCAGCTGCGGTGTGGCCTGCCCGAGCACCGTGTTGACGTCGTAGCGTCCCGCGTAGCTGTCGTCGTTCCAGAGGTCGCTCACCGTGTCAGGCACGTCGGCCGCGTCGACCGTGTTCGTGTCGTAGACGGTCACGATCGCCTGCTCGACCAGCGGCCAGTACACCCCGTCCTCGGGGTCTCCCGCGGCCTCGTCGACCTCTCCGGCCCACGCCGGCTCGTAGGCGGTGATGGCCTCCTCGGCCTTGAGCGTCTCGAAGAACATGTTGTTGAGGCCGAACACCACGTCGCCGACCGGGTTGTTCTTCTCCGCGACGATGCGGTTCGCGAGGTCCGCGCCGCCGAGGCCCACGATCTCGATGTCGAAGCCGGCCTTCTCGGCCTCCGCGGTGACCCACTCGCCCCGTCCGTCCGAGTTCGAGTTGGTGTACACGATGAGCGTGCCGCCGGAGTCCTCACCACCCGATTCGCCGGAGGCGGTGCACCCGGCGAGGGCCAGGGAGGCGACCAGAAGGGTCGCGGCAGCGGGCAGGATTCGTGTGCGCATCGGGGCTCCTTTCGGCAGCGAACCGGCTGTGCCGGAGTCCTGCCGATTTATCAACATCGTCGTTAAAGGAACCTAAACACAGAAAAGCTCAAACGGGGCGAAAACAGTTCGGTTTGTCGATTGTTTGTCGTTAGTTCACTCGCACGTTATAAGCCGCCCGCGGAAACCTGAGCGCGCCGTGCCTGAAACAACGCCGCAACATGACGGGTTTAGAGTGGGGCCATGGGCGACCTGTTTGATGACTATGGCGCCACGACCACGCGCAGGACTGGCGCGGCAGCGTTCGATGAGATGTTCTCCACGCCGGGAATGGCGCGGCCGCCGTACAAGGCGCTGCACGCCGCACTCGCGCAGATGACGCAGGAGGAACTGCGGGGCAGAACGGATGCCCTGGCGAGTTCCTACCTGGCCCAGGGGGTGACATTCGACTTCGCGGGCGAGGAGAGGCCCTTCCCTCTCGACGCGGTCCCCCGGGTGATCGAGCAGGCGGAGTGGCTCGAGGTCGAGTCCGGCATCAAGCAGCGCGTGCGCGCTCTCGAGGCCTTCCTCGCCGACATCTACGGCAGGCAGGAGGCGATCAAGGACGGGGTCATCCCCGCGAAGCTGATCACCAGCTCCAGCCACTTCCACCGCGAGGCCGCCGGGATCGAGCCGGCCAACGGCGTGCGCATCCAGGTGAGCGGCATCGACCTCATCCGCGACGAGCAGGGCGGATGGCGGGTGCTCGAGGACAACGTGCGGGTGCCCAGCGGCGTCAGCTACGTCATCTCCAACCGACGGGTGATGGCGCAGACGCTGCCCGAGCTCTTCGTCTCGATGCGCGTGCGACCGGTCGGCGACTACCCGAACAAGCTGCTGCAGGCGCTGCGCGCATCCGCTCCGGAGGGCGTCGACGACCCTAACGTCGTGGTGCTCACACCCGGCGTCTACAACTCCGCATACTTCGAGCACACCCTGCTCGCCCGCCTGATGGGCGTCGAGCTCGTCGAGGGACGCGACCTGTTCTGCTCCGGCGGACGCGTCTGGATGCGCACCACGGCAGGGCCCACCCGTGTCGACGTGATCTACCGCCGCGTCGACGACGAGTTCCTCGACCCGCTGCAGTTCCGCGCCGACTCGATGCTCGGCAGCCCCGGGCTGCTGCTCGCCGCGCGCCTCGGCAACGTCACCATCGCGAACGCGGTGGGCAACGGCGTCGCCGACGACAAGCTCGTCTACACCTACCTGCCCGACCTCACCCGGTACTACCTGGGCGAGGAGCCGATCCTCAAGAACGTCGACACCTGGCGCCTCGAAGACCCGGGTGCGCTCGAGGAGGTGCTCGACCGCCTCGACGAGCTCGTGGTGAAGCCGGTCGACGGTTCCGGCGGCAAGGGACTCGTCGTGGGTCCGGCCGCGTCGAAGGCCGAGCTCGAGAAGCTGCGCAAGAGCCTGATCACCGACCCGCGCGGCTGGATCGCGCAGCCGGTGGTGCAGCTCTCCACGATCCCCACGCTCGTCGACGACGGCATGCGCCCGCGTCACGCCGACCTGCGCCCCTTCGCGGTGAACGACGGCAAGGACGTCTGGGTTCTCCCCGGCGGACTCACCCGCGTGGCGCTGCCCGAGGGCGAGCTCGTGGTGAACAGCTCGCAGGGCGGCGGCTCGAAGGACACCTGGGTGGTCGGTCTCGACCCCCTGCAGGTGTCGCGCCACAGCATCCAGGGACTCGTCGCCGACCAGGCCGCGAACACCCAGTCGATCCCGATCATCACCGCCGAGCACCACCAGCAGGACCATTCGCCGCACGACGGTCCGCGCGGCAACGGCCAGCAGGAGCAGCAGCAGCAATCGAAGAGCACGGAAGCGGAGGAACCATGCTGAGCCGCATAGCCGAGAGCCTGTTCTGGATCGGCCGCTACATCGAGCGCTCCGACGGCACCGCGCGCATCCTCGACGTGCACCTCCAGCTACTGCTCGAGGACCCGTGGATCGAGGAGGACCTCGCCTGCCGCTCCCTCCTCAGCGTGATGGGCAGCGAGGTCCCGGAGGACCAGACGCTCACCCGCGCCGACATCCTGCAGATCCTCGCCGTCGACCGCTCCGAGCCGGCGTCGATCGCCTACTCGCTCGGCGCCGCCCGCGAGAACGCCCGCCGCGCCCGCGAGATCGTCTCGACCGAGCTCTGGGAGTGCCTCAACACGACGAGGGCGCGGATGCCCCGCAAGGTCTCCGGAGACAAGGTCCATGAGTTCTTCGGCTGGGTGCGCGAACGCAGCGCCCTCGCCGTCGGCATCATCGAGTCGGCTACCAGCCGCGACGAGGCCTGGCAGTTCTTCACCCTCGGCCGCAGCCTGGAGCGCGCGGACATGACCGCCCGCCTGCTCGCGACCCGCTCGCTCACCGAGGCGAGCGGCCCCTCGTGGACCACGATCCTGCGCAGCTGCGGCGCCTACGAGGCCTACCTCCGCACCTATCGCGGCGTGCCGAGTGCGCGCAACGCCGCCGAGTTCCTGCTTCTCGACCGGCTCTTCCCGCGCAGCATCCTCTTCTCCGTCTCGCGGGCCGAGGCCTGCATGCGCGACCTCGAGCCGCGCTCGGAGCGTGTGGGCATCTCGGACCAGGCCCAACGCCAACTCGGCCAGATCCGCTCAGAACTGGAATACCGGCCCATCGCCGAGATCCTCGAAGACCTTCCCCGCCACATGGACAACGTGCAGGCCGCCACCAGCGCGGCCTCGGAGGCGATCCGCCAGCGTTACTTCCCCACCAACGCCGCACCCAGCTGGGTGGGGGAGAGCTCATGAACCGACTCCGCATCAAGCACTCGACCGGCTTCCACTACGGCGGGGACGTGACCGCGTCGTACAACGAGGCGCGGATGCTGCCCGTGAGCGCCGACGGACAGCTCGTGCTCTACTCGCACGTGGAGATCCTGCCGATCTCGAGCCAGCACAACTACGTGGACTACTGGGGCTCGCGGGTCTCGTCGTTCGAGATCCTCACCCCGCACAAGGAGCTCTCGCTCACCGCGACCAGCCTCGTCGAGGTGCGCCCGCGAGTGCACACCTCGGAGAAGCTCGCCTGGGACGTGCTCACCCGTCTCTCCGAGACCTCCACCTCGTACATCGAGCAGACCAAGCAGACCCGGCGCACCGAGCCGCCGGAGGACGTGGTGGCGCTCGCCGCCGAGATCGCCGGGCGTTCGGCCTCGCCCTGCGACGCGGCGCTCGAGATATGCACGGCCATCGGCGACGCGGTCGAGTACATGCAGGGCTTCACCGGCGTGACCTCCACGGCGAAAGAGGCCTGGGAGCAGCGCAAGGGCGTCTGCCAGGACATCACCCACCTCGCCCTCGGGGCGCTGCGCTCCGTCGGGATCCCGGCGCGCTACGTCTCCGGCTACCTGCACCCGAAGCCCTCGGCGGAGGTCGGCGAGACCATCGCGGGCGAGTCGCACGCCTGGGTGGAGTGGTTCTGCGGCGAGTGGCGCGGCTTCGACCCGACGAACCTCATCGACATCGGCGACCGGCACGTGACCGTGGGCCGCGGGCGCGACTACAACGACGTGCCCCCACTGCGCGGCGTCTACGCGGGCCCCTACGGCAGCGAGCTCTTCGTGAAGGTCGAGATCACCAAGGAGGCCTGACCCCCGCCCTCCTCCTCGCCCCCATCGCAACTCAGGCAGAACGCCCTGTGCGGCGAGCGGATGCCCGTGGTTGCGCGGGCCGCGGACGCCGCGCCGCGATTCTGCCTGAGTTGCGAAGGTGCTCGAGAGCCGAGCGCGCGCGCGGGCGCACGACCGGAGTTCTAGTCGCGCACCGGATCGGCCGGAACGCTCATCGCCAGCTCGAAGCTCTCGCCGATCACGCGGCTGCCGTCGAAGACAGGCTCCTCGTCGAGCGTCGCCAGCACGCGCGGGTCCGCGGTGGCGGCCGCGGTGCCCCGGTCGCGGGCACCCCGGGACGGCCATTCCGTGACCGTCACCACGACGGCCTCGGAGTCCGACGCGGCCGCGGCGCTCGCCAGCCCACGAAGCTCGCCCGGCTCGTACGAAACGCCCTCGGCGTGGAAGTCGCCCGGGTCGGAGGGTGCGCCCGCCTGCCAGTAGTCGACGATCCTGATCGCACCGTGCTCTCGGTAGACATCGGCCATCCGACGAGAGAACTCGAGGTAGCGATCCCTGCGGTCGCGCGGAACGGGAACGACCGTGATGTCGGCGAACGTCATTGTGGCCTCCTGGTGTCGACCGCGCCTGCGCCTGTCGCGCGGTCGGGGTCCGGTGCCAGCAGCCTAGCGAAGCAGCCGGGGGCGAGCCGGTCCGGGCGGACCGGGCCCGCCGGCGCCCACGGCAAGGCCTTGATCGCGCGGCCCTCCCGGGCGACCGTGGACGCATGACGAAGACGACAGACAGCATCGAAGAGGTCTACCGAGAGTTCCACGGGGCGGTGAACATGACCGCCTCGCAGATCGAGAAGTGGCTGGAGACCGAGGAGTCGAAGTCGGTCGGGCAGAAGGCGTCCGCCGGTGCCGAGTCGGTCGGTCACCACTCCGGCCGCAAGATCGTGGCGATCCTGCACAAGAAGAAGGCCGACCTCAGCCACGCCGACATCGAGTGGATGCGCAAGGTGGTCGGCTACGTGGAGCGCCACAGCGCGCAGCGCCCCGACGGCGACATCGAGAACACGCCCTGGCGCTACTCGCTGATGAACTGGGGCAACGACCCGCTCAAGTAGCGCAACAACTTGCGGCAGAACGCTCTACCTCGGCGGGTTTGCAGCAGTTCGCCGCAAGTTGCGACGGGTCGCGCGCTACGCCTTGCGCGCCACCGACTCCTCGACGGCGAGCTCCTGCTCCGCGGCCTCCCTGTCGGGGGCCGGCCGCACGGTGCCGTCGTGCGTGAGCCGCAAGCGGATGCGGCTGGCCGGCACGCGACGCACGCGCAGGTCGTGAGACACCACCATCCAGACCAGTCCGACGGCCGCGGCGGCGAACCCGCTCGCGGCGCCGACTCCGAGCGCCCAGCGCGGTCCGAACTCGTTCGCCACCAGGCCCACGATCGGTGCGCCGATCGGGGTTCCCCCCACGAAGATCGCCATGTAGAGCGCCATCACGCGTCCGCGCATCATGGGCTCCGTCGTGGTCTGCACGAGGCTGTTGGCCGTGGTCATCAGCGTGATCGACGAGAAGCCCACGAAGATCAGCGAGATAGCGAAGGCGAGGAAGGTGGGCATCACGGCCGAGACGGCGCAGGTGAGCCCGAAGGCGGCCGCCGCGAGGAAGACGACGCGCATCCGCGGCCGCTCGCGCCGGGCCGAGAGCAGGGCGCCGGTGACCGATCCGATCGCGAGCACCGAGGAGAGCAGCCCGAACTCGCCCGCCCCGTGGTCGAACTCCACCCGGGCCATGGTGGCGGTGAAGATCGCGAAGTTCAGGCCGAAGGTGCCCACCAGGAAGATGATCACCAGGATCACGAGGATGTCCGGCCGTTTGGCGACGTACCTGAACCCCTCGAGGAGCTGGCCAGGTGCACGCGGCGCACGTGCCGACATCCGCAGCTCGCCCCGTCGCAGCAGTGCGAGCGACAGCAGAGTCGCGGCGAAGGTGAGTGCGTTGATCAGGAACACCCAGCCGGCGCCCACCGCGACGGTGAGCACGCCGGCGACGGCGGGGCCGACCAGGCGGGCGGCGTTGAACGACGCGGAGTTGAGGGCCACGGCGTTCGGGAGGTCCTTCTCGGAGACCAGCTCGGAGACGAAGGCCTGGCGGGCCGGCGCGTCGATCGCCGAGACCACGCCGAGGGCGAAGGCGAAGCAGTAGACGTGCCAGAGCTCGGCGACCCCGAAGAGCACCATCAGCCCGAGGGCCACACCGAGCGCGGCCATCAGCGACTGGGTGAGCATCAGCAGCCGGCGCCGGTCGAAGCGGTCGGCGATCAGGCCGGACCACGGCACGAGCAGCAGCTGCGGTCCGAGCTGCAGGGCCATCGTGATGCCGACGGCGACGGCGTCGTTGTCGGTGAGCATCGTGAGCACGATCCAGTCCTGGGCGGTGCGCTGCATCCAGGTGCCGACGTTCGACACGAGCGCCCCGGCGAACCAGAGGCGGTAGTTGATGCCACTCAGGGATCGGAACATTGCACTCACTGGTCGGCGAGTCTCCTCAGGATCGGTGCGGCGGCGTCGAGGGTCGCGCGCTCCTCGGGGCTGAGCTTTGCCAGGCGCGCGGAGAACCAGGCGTCCCGCTTGCGGCGGGTCTCCTTCACGAGCCGGCTGCCGGCGTCCGACAGGTCGATCACCACCTTGCGCCCGTCGCTGGAGTCGGCGACGCGGGTGACGAGGCCGGACTCGACGAGGGCGTTGATGGTGCGGTTCATCGACGGGGGAGTGACCCGCTCGCTCTCCGCCAGCGATCCCAGGGTCTGCGCGCCCTGGTTGGCGAGCAGCGACAGCACGCTCAGTCTGCCGTCGCTCATCGCGTCGTCGGCGCGCTCGGCACGCACGCGTCGGGCGAGGCGCAGCACGGTGAGGCGCAGCTGGTGGGCGAGTTCATTCGCCCCGGAGGGAGTAGACACGAATCGTTAGCCTAGTCAATTAGCTTTGCTAAGTAAAGCGGATGCGCGTGGCCGCGCCTCGCGGGACGCCGCGGGGCGGCGGGCGGGTGACCCGCGGTTCGTCGCGACACTTCTGTTGTGCAGGACGCCGTGCCGGCCCGAGTGAACCGGCGATGGTTGCGACACTTCTGTTGTGCAGGACGCTGCGCCAGCCTGGGGTGAGCCGGCGCTGCTCGCGACACTTCTGTTGTGCAGGACGCTGCGCCAGCCTGGGGTGAGCCGGCGCTGCTCGCGACACTTCTGTTGTGCAGGACGCCGCGTCCACACCCACCCTCGCGGGTGGCCATTTCACGCGCAGTTCCCGACCCGGAAGGGTGCCCAAGTGGCCGGCCGCGGTCGGGGCGGGCGTCCTGCACAACGGAAGCGCGGGATAATCGCAGCATGTCCGCCACGAACCCCGCACCGCAGAACCCCGCAGCCCCAGCCCCAGCCCCCGTCATCGTCGTCGGCTCTGTGAACATGGACCTGCTCTTCACCGGCCTCAGCTCCATCCCGCGGCCCGGGCAGACGGTGAGCGGCACCGGCTTCCAGATCGTGCCGGGCGGCAAGGGTGCCAACCAGGCCGCGGCGGCCGCGCGGCTCGGCGCGAACGTGCAGTTCGTGGCCGCCGTGGGCACCGACGACCTCGGCGACCAGGCCTGGGCCGCGCTCGAGGCCGAGGGCGTCGGACTCGACAACGTGCGCCGCGTCGGCGCCCCGACCGGTGTCGCCGCCGTGGTGGTCGACACCGCGGGCGAGAACTCGATCATCATCAACCCGGGCGCGAACGCCGAGCTGGCGGCGGCGGACGCCGCGGACATCGCCGCGCAGTTCGCCGGGACCGGCGCCGTGGTGCTCGCCTGCCTCGAGGTGCCGCTCGACACGGTCACGGAGTGGGCCCGCATCGCGCGCGCCAACGACTGGGTGTTCATCCTGAACCCGGCCCCCGCGCCGCTCGAACCGCTGCCCGTCGAACTGCTCGAGCTCGTCACGATCATCACCCCCAACGACACGGAGCTCGAGGAGCTCGGCACCGTCGAGGCCCTGCAGGCCAGCGGCGTGCAGACCGTGGTCGTGACCCGCGGCGGCGACGGGGCCGACCTGCACGAGCGGGGCGCATCCGCTCACCACCAGGACGTCTTCCCCACGAAACCGGTGGACACCACCGGCGCGGGCGACTCCTTCAACGGCGCCCTCGCGACGGCGCTCGCCGAGGGACAGGGTGTGCGCGAGGCGCTGCGCTTCGCCGCGGCGACCGGTTCGCTGTCGACCCGCGCCGTCGGCGCGCGCGACGGCCTTCCGACGCGCGACGAGGTGGAGGGCCTGCTGGCCCGCTGAGTCGGTACGATTGCCCCGACAGGGAGGCGCAGATGCCCACATTCACGGCCGCTCGACGCGATCACACCTTCGTCGACGCACGCGGTGTGACCGTGCACTACTACGTCTGGAACGCGCCCAAGCCTGTGGGCATCGTGCAGATCGCGCACGGCCTCGGCGAGCACGCCGGCCGCTGGGAGGACCTCGCGCAGGTGCTCGTGCAGAACGGCTACACCGTCTATGCCGACGACCACCGCGGCCACGGCGCCACCGGCCTGCAGCAGCACGGCGGCGACGTCACGAAGCTCGGGGATCTCGGCGAGGGCGGCCAGCTCGCGGTGGTCGACGACCTGCACCAGCTCACCGGGATCATCGCGGCCGACCACCCGGGTGTTCCCATCGTCTTCCTCGGCCACTCCTGGGGCTCGATCATGGGCCAGCGTCTGATCAACGAGCACCTCGCCGACTTCGGCGCCGTCGTGCTCACCGGAACCGCCCACCGCTCGGTTCTGCACATGAACGCCGGCGACCTCAACAAGGCGCACAGGCACTTCGGCACCACCGGCTACGAGTGGCTCAGCCGCGATCCCGCCGTGGCGCAGGCCTTCGCCGACGACGAGCTCACCTTCTTCGCCGACGCGCGCAAGCTGTTCGGCGTGGCCGACGGGCTGCACGCCTACGGGCGGCCCGCCAAGAACCTCCCCGACGTTCCTCTGCTGATCATGATCGGCGAGGAAGACCCCCTGGGCGGGGAGCGCAGCGTGCGCCACCTGGCCGAGAGCTACATCAAGCGCGGCGGGCTCACCCACGTGGAGGTCGTCGTCTACGCCGGCGCCCGTCACGAGGTCTTCCACGAGACCAATAGAGCGGATGTCTCCGCCGACCTCCTGCACTGGCTCGCCCAGCACCTGCCGCAGCGCTGACCGCCCGCGCGTGGCGGCGGCACGAGTTAGGCTTGCCTAAACGCAGGGAAGGGCGCAACATGCACGGCGAGTACAAGGTTCCCGGGGGAAAGCTGGTCGTCGTCGACCTCGACGTCGTAGACGGGAAGATCAGCGGATTCCGTCTCGCGGGCGACTTCTTCCTCGAGCCGGACGACGCACTGGAGTCGATCAACGCGGCCGTCAACGGGCTCGCGGCCGACACGGACGCCGTCACCATCGCATCCGTCGTTCAGAAGGCGCTCCCCGAGGGCGCGATCCTGCTGGGCTTCACCCCGCAGGCCGTGGCCACCACCATCCGCCGCGCGCTGCAGCGGGCATCCACCTGGCGCGACTACGAGTGGCAGCTCGTGCACGGCGACCCGCACCGTCCCGAGCTGCAGATGGCGCTCGACCAGGTGCTCGCCGACGAGGTGGGCGCCGGGCGCCGCAAGCCGACCCTGCGCATCTGGGAGTGGAACGAGCCCGCCGTGGTGATCGGCAGCTTCCAGTCGCTGAAGAACGAGGTCGACCTCGAGAACGCCGCCAAGTTCGGCTTCGACGTGGTGCGCCGCATCAGCGGGGGAGGCGCCATGTTCATGGAGGCCGGCTCCGTGATCACCTACTCGATCTACGCCCCCGCCGACCTCGTGCAGGGCATGAGCTTCGCCGACTCCTACGCCTTCCTCGACGAGTGGGTGATCGTGGCCCTCAAGTCGCTCGGCATCGAGGCCAGCTACCAGCCGCTCAACGACATCACGAGCCCCACCGGCAAGATCGGCGGGGCCGCGCAGAAGCGCCTCGGCAACGGCGCCGTCGTGCACCACGTCACCATGAGCTACGACATGGACGGCGACAAGATGGTGCAGGTGCTGCGCATCGGCCGCGAGAAGATGAGCGACAAGGGCACGAAGAGCGCCGCCAAGCGCGTCGACCCGCTGCGCAGCCAGACCGGGCTGAGCCGCGCGGAGATCATCGAGCGCATGGAGCAGACCTTCGAGAAGCTCTACGGGCTCAGCGAGAGCGAGATCACCGCCGACGAGCTCGCGCGCGCCGAACAGCTCGTGACGGAGAAGTTCAGCACCGACGAGTGGCTGCAGCGCGTTCCGTGACCCGCACCGCACGGGGCGTCACGCTCTCCATCGTGCTCGCCGTGGCGCTCGTCGCCGCGGTTCTGCTCTCCGCCATGGTCGGACAGCTCCCCGTCACGCCCGCCGGGATCGTCGGCTCGCTGCTGCGCGCCGCCGGGATCCCGAACGGCTGGGCGCCCACCGACCAGATCGTCGAGTCGACGCTCTGGGTGGTGCGCTTCCCCCGCATCGTCATGGGGCTCGCGGTCGGTGCGGCCCTCGCGGTGGCCGGCTCGGTGATGCAGGCCATCTTCGGCAACCCGCTCGCCGAGCCCGGAGTCGTCGGCGTCTCCTCCGGCGCGGCCCTCGGAGCCGCGGCGGCCATCGTCTTCGGCGTCACCGCGCTGGGCAGCTGGAGCATCGCGCTCCTCGCCTTCGTCGGCGGCCTGCTCGCCACCCTGCTCGTCTACTTCGTCTCCCGTGCGAACGGTCGCACCGAGGTGGTGACCCTGCTGCTCACCGGAATCGCGATCAACGCCTTCGCGGGCGCCGGGCTCGCCTTCCTGCTCTTCGCCGGGGACACCGCGAGCCGGGAGCAGATCACCTTCTGGCAGCTCGGCTCCCTCAACGGCTCGCTCTGGCGCGAGGTCGGCATCGTGGCGCCGATCATGGTCGTCGGCCTCGTCGTGGCGGTGCTGCTCGGCCGCCAGTACGACCTGCTGGCGCTGGGCGAGCGCAACGCCCGCCACCTGGGCGTCAACGTGGAGGCGCTGCGTATCGGGTCGATCGTGCTGGTCGCCCTGCTCACCGGTGTGGCCGTGGCCTTCTGCGGCATCATCGCCTTCGTCGGCCTCGTGGTGCCGCACGTGATCCGCATGGCCATCGGGCCGAGCCACCGCCCGCTGATCATCGCCAGTGCGGTCGGCGGCGGCGCGCTGATCAGCTTCGCCGACCTCATCGCCCGCACGGTGGTGCCCGGCGCCGACCTGCCGATCGGCATGCTGACCTCCCTCATCGGCGGACCCTTCTTCTTCTACCTGCTCTTCCGGCAGCGCAAGCGCAGCGGGGGCTGGGCATGAGCGCCGCCAAGCCGGCGGGCGCCGGCGTGGCCATCGTCGCGACCGGCGTCGGCGTGGTGATCGACGGCCGCGCCATCGTCGACGACGTGGACATCGAGATCCGCAGTGGCGAGGTGCTCGCCCTCGTCGGGCCCAACGGAGCGGGCAAGTCGACACTGCTGTCGGTGCTGAGCGGCGATGTGCGGCCGACGCACGGGGCCGTTCTCATCGTGGGGCGCGACATCCGCTCTCTGCGCCACATCGAACTCGCCCGGCTGCGCAGTGTTCTCACGCAGGAGAATCAGGTGAGCTTCCCGTTCACGGTGAACGAGGTGGTCGAGATGGGCCGCAGCCCCTGGATGAAGACCGCGGAGCGCGAGAACGACGCCGCCGCGATCGAGGCCGCGATCCGCGCGACCGACATCGCCCACCTGGTCGAGCGGCGGTACACCTCGCTCTCCGGGGGCGAGAAGGCGCGGGTCTCGCTCGCGCGTGTGCTCGCGCAGGCGGCGGGCACGGTCTTCCTCGACGAGCCGACCGCGGCACTCGACCTGCGGCACCAGGAGGACGTGATGCGCACCGCCCGCTCGCTGGCCGCCGCGGGCCGCGCGGTCGTCGTGGTGGTGCACGACCTCTCCCTCGCGGGGGCCTACGCCGACCGGGTGGCCCTGATCGCCGACGGGCGGCTGGAGGCGACCGGAACGCCGCTCGAGGTGCTGACCGCCGAGCGCGTCGAACGGGTCTACGGTCTGCCGGTCGAGGTGATCGTCACCGGGAATCGCCCCGTAATACTCCCCGTTCGGGGAGCATCCGGTGCGTAAGCTGGTCGCGTGAACGGGTGGCTGGTACTGGGAATCGCGGTCTTCGCGGTGGTGGCGATCATCGCCGCGCAGTATTTCGGCTGGATCGACCTCTCGAACAAAGACCAGAACAGCGGCCCGCGCGGCGGGGCGATGGGGGCGGGTGACGAGGTCTTCAACCCCACCAGGCACGAGGCCCAGATCGAGCTCGACCGCCAGACTGTGCTCCCGGCGCCCGCACCCGTCGCCGGCGACGGGCACAAGGGCGTCTACGGCGGCAAGGTGGAGATCGACCTCGACGAGGAACGACGCACCTAGGCGCTGTCGCGCACGACCATCCGCGTCTGCATCACGTTCTCGCGCTGCGGCTTCTCGCCGCGCAGCAGGGAGAGCAGCAGCTGGGCCATGCGCTCGCCCATCTCGACGGACGGCTGGCGCACCGTCGTGAGCATCACCTCGCCGCCCGTGGCCGCCGGGCTGTCGTCGAAGCCGACCACGGCGACGTCCTCGGGGATCAGGCGGCCGCGCTGCCGCAGCACCGACACCGCGCCGGCGGCCATCAGGTCGCTCGCCACGAACACGGCGTCGAGGTTCGGCTGACGGTCGAGCAGCGCACGCATGGCCCGCGCGCCGCCGAGCATCGTGAAATCGCCCCAGGCCGTGAGGTCGGGGTCGAGCCCCGCCGCAGCCATGGTGCGCGCGAAGCCCTCGGCGCGGTCGATGCCGGCGGGCATGTCGCGGGCGCCCCCGATGGCGGCGATGCGCTCACGACCGAGCCCGATGAGGTACCGGGTGCCCATCGCCGCACCCGCCACGTTGTCCACGTCGACGAAGTAGCTGCCCTGCTCCTCCTGCCGCAGCGGGCGTCCGCCGAAGACGACGGGGAGGGTGTGGCTGAGACCGGCCAGGAAGTGGTCGCCGGAGTGGTGCGACACCACGAGAGCGCCGTCGACGTTGCCGCCGAGCAGGTAGCGCGTCACCTTCTCCGACGGTGCGGATGGCGAGGTGAGCTGCAGTGTGAGCACGTAGTCGCTCTGCTCGAGGCCCTTGCCGATGCCCTCCACGATCGAGGCGAAGTAGGGGTCGCCGAAGAACTTGCCCGACTCCTCGGGCACCACGAGCGCGATCACCTTGGTCTGCCTGCTGGCGAGCGAGCGCGCCGCCCGGTTCGGGGTGTAGCGCAGTCTCTCGATGGCCTCGGTCACGGCCGCGAGCACCTCCGGGCTCACCCGGGTCGATCCGTTGACCACACGCGAGACCGTCGACCGCGACACCCCGGCGGCTGCCGCCACCGCCTCGAGCGTCGCCGGTGCCGGTCGCGGCTCCGGGGAGGTCATCGGATCCACCCGGTCACAGTGATCGCGCCCCGATGATCCGCTGGTACTCCAGCGCGCTGTCCTTCAGCGTGCGCTCCTGCGTGTCGTAGTCGACCCGCACGATGCCGAAACGCTTGTGGTAGCCCCAGGCCCACTCGAAGTTGTCCATCAGCGACCAGTAGAAGTAGCCGTACACGTTCACGCCCTGCTCGACGGCGTCGAGGATGGCGGCGAGGTGGAGTCTCAGGAACTCGGCGCGCTCCGCGTCGTGCACCGCGCCATCCGCTGCGACCTCGTCGTTGTACGCAGCGCCGTTCTCGGTGACGTAGAGCTTCACCGTCGAGCCGGTGTACTCCGCGTCGATGCGCTTCAGCAGGCGGGTGAGGCCCTCGGGCTGCACCTCCCAGTCCATCGCGGTGAGCGGCAGGTCGCGCAGGTGCCAGTAGACGTCGTCGGCGGCGGGAAAGGGCGAGCGCTTCGGCCGCTCCGAGGGCGCCGCGGTCGACATCTGCACCTCGACCGGATGAACGCTCACGGCCTCGCCGTGGTAGTAGTTCACCCCGAGCGCGTCGATCGGGGTCGCGATGATCTCGAGGTCTCCCGGCTGCACGTACTTCTCGAAGTCGAGGTGCGCCACATCCGCCAGCACGTCCTCCGGGTAGGCGCCGCGGAAGATCGGGTCGAGGAAGAAGCGGTTGAACTGCCCGTCGATGCGGCGGGCGGCGTCGACATCGCCGGCGTCGTCGGGGTCCACCGGGTCGGCCACCGTGAGGTTGAGGGTGATGCCGAGCTTCAGCCCGGGGTCGAGCGAGCGCAGCTCGCGCGTGGCGAGGCCGTGGGCGAGCAGCAGGTGGTGCCCGGCGGCCAGGCCGGACTCCGGGTCCTGGATGCCCGGGGCGTGCTCCCCGCCGATGTAGCTGAGGAACGACGAGCACCACGGCTCGTTCAGGGTCGTCCAGTTCTGCACCCGGTCGCCGAGCGCCGCGTGCACATCGGCCGCGTACTCCGCGAAGCGGTAGGCGGTGTCGCGGTTGCGCCAGCCGCCGGTCTCCTCGAGCGCCTGCGGCAGGTCCCAGTGGTAGAGCGTCAGCCAGGGCAGCACGTTCTTCTCGAGCAGCTGGTCGACGAGCCGCGAGTAGAAGTCGAGGCCCTTCTGGTTGACCGGGCCCCCATCGGGGCGGATGCGCGACCACGATGTCGAGAACCGGTACGTCTGCAGGCCCAGATCCGCCATCATCGCCACGTCGCTCTCGTAGCGGTGGTAGTGGTCGCAGGCCACCTCGCCGTTGTGGCCGTCGACCACGGCGCCCGGGACCCGCGCGAAGGCGTCCCAGATGGAGTCGGTGCGGCCGTCCTCGTGTGCCGCCCCCTCGATCTGGTAGGCCGCGGTCGCCGCGCCGAAGAGGAAGTCGGCCGGGAAGGCGCGGTGGTCGTTCGCGGCGGACTGCGCCGACGTCTCGAATAGCTGGGTCATCCTTGACTGCTCCTTGCGTGGTTCCTGCAGCGTCCGTTGCTGCGTTCCGCCCAAACTATCGAATACCGCGTCTCGCGGGCGGGATTTCTGAGAGCGCTCTCACGAGCTTACCGCCGCGCAGACGACCGCAGCCCGCCAGAGCGCCGGAATACCGGGTCTGGCGGGCTGCGGGGGTGCGACGGGTCTACGCCCGCCCGTCTGCGGGCGGTGCCGCATCCGCCGGGGAACGCTGCGCGCTCTCGGCCGACGTCGAGGCCTGGAGGGCCGCCTCGGAGTCGGCGGAGTCGCGCGCGGCGGCGGCCGCGTCCGAGTTCTCCTGCAGTGCGGACTTCGCACGCAGCGGGGGTGCCTTGAGGAAGAAGCTCAGCACGAAGGCCACGAGGATCACGGCCAGGGCGATCCAGAACACGGTGACCGCGGAGTTCGCGAAGCCCTCGAGGAAGGCGGCGCTGAGGCGCGGATCGGAGGTGCCCAGGAACGAGGTGTCGCCGGTCACCGAGCCGACGGCCGCGCCCGGGTCCTTGAGGATTCCGATGATCGTGGCGTTCGCGGGGTCGGAGGCGACCTTCGGGTCGGCGAGGGCGGCGGCGATGCCGTCCTTGATGCGGGTGCTGTCGAAGGCGGTCGCGATGTTGAGCGGCCAGCGGGTGAAGATCACGGAGAAGATCACCGCCGTGCCCACCGTTCCCCCGATCTGGCGGAAGAATGTGGACGCGCTGGTGGCCACGCCGATGTCGCGTGGTCCGACCGAGTTCTGGCTGGCCAGGGTGAGCGTCTGCATCAGCTGGCCGAGGCCGAGGCCGACGAAGAGCATGCCGATCATGAGGAACCAGACGGGCTTGTCGGCGCTCGCGAAGGTGAACACGAAGAAGCCGACGGCCACGAACGCGGTGCCGATGGTGGGGAACATCTGGTACCTGCCGGTGCGGGCGATCAGCTGGCCGCTCACGATCGACGAGATCATCAGGCCGAGGATCATCGGCAGCATGAGGAAGCCGCTCTCGGTCGGCGTGGCGCCGTTCACCACCTGCAGGTAGAGGGGGAGCGTCATCATGGCGCCGAACATGCCGAATCCGACGAGCACGCCGAGCACGGTGGCCATCGAGAACGTCGAGCTGCGGAACAACTTCAGCGGGATGAGCGCGTCGTCGCCCATGAGCTTCTCGCTGAGCACGAAGGCGGCGAGGCCCAGCACTCCGATCACGTAGCAGGCGATGGCCCCGAGGGAGCCCCAGCCCCACTCGCGGCCCTGCTCGGCGACGAGCAGCAGCGGGACCAGGCCGATGACGATCGTCGCGGCGCCCCACCAGTCGATGCGCACCGTGCGGCGCTCGTGCGGGATGTGCAGGAAGCGCATCACGATCGCGAGGGCGGCGATACCGATCGGGATGTTGATCAGGAACACCCAGCGCCAGCCGGTGACGAAGAGGATCTCGGGGGTGCCGGCGAAGAGACCGCCGATGAGCGGGCCGACCACGCTCGAGACGCCGAACACGGCGAGGAAGTAGCCCTGGTACTTGGCGCGCTCGCGGGGGGCGAGGATGTCGCCCATGATCGCGAGCGGCAGCGCCATCAGGCCGCCGGCGCCGAGGCCCTGGATGGCGCGGAAGCCGGCGAGCTCGTACATCGAGGTGGAGAAGCCGGCGAGGATCGAGCCGAGCAGGAAGATGCTGATCGCGATGATGAACAGCGGGCGGCGGCCGAAGATGTCGCTCAGCTTGCCGTAGATCGGCGTGGAGATGGTGGCCAGGATCAGGTAGGCCGTGGTCACCCAGACCTGCTGGCTGAGGCCGTCGAGGTCGTCGGCGATGGTGCGCATCGACGTGGAGACGATGGTCTGGTCGAGGGACGACAGGAACATGCCGGCCATCAGGCCGAAGATGACGAACAGGATCTGGCGGTGCGTCATAACGCCGCCGGCATCCTTGATCGCCTGGGCCTGCTTCTGGCCTCGGGAGTCAACGCGTGACACAGTGAACCTCTGAATCTCTGGAAGGGGGATCGACGCGTCGCGGCCGTGGCGCACAGGCCGACGGCGGCTAAATTATTGCGTAGAGCGCAAAGTTACACCGACGGCAACCATCGCGCAAGCCTCGCGCACGCCGACTTCCGAGCGAGGGACGAGGATAATCGATAGCACCATGGCACTCCGTCTCCGCAGATCCTCCCCCGTCACCGTTGCGGCCGCCGCGCTCGCCGTACTCGGGGCCCTCGCCCTGAGCGGATGCGCGCCCGGCGGCTCGAACGACAGCTCGCAGTCGGGCGAAGCGCCAGACGCACCCGTCGTCAGCGCGGTGAGCCCCGCGAGCGGCCCGATCGCCGCCGGCGCGACCGTGACGATCACGGGGGAGCGCCTCGACGACGTCACGCGCGTCACCTTCGCGGGCGTCGGAGCGACGAGCGTCACCGTGGTGAGCGACACCGAGGTGACCGCGGTCGCACCGGTCGCCGCCGACTACGCGGTGGGCGCCGAGGAGGTCGACGTCTTCGCGGGCGACACCGTGGTCGCCGCGGAGGACGCGCGGCTCGCCTACACCCGGGAGGTGACGACGCCGGTCGACGCGCAGCTCGCCTACGCCTTCGCCCACTGGGCCCCGGAGGACTACAACCTCGAGACCTACGGCGAGTTCAACTCCGTGGGCGGCGACTGCATGAACTTCGTGAGCCAGACCCTCGCCGCCCGCGGCATCCCGCAGACCGCCGGCTGGTACCACAACTCCACGAGCGACTACTCGAGCGCCTGGATCTACACGCCGAGCTTCGACAACTACCTCGCCGCGAACCCCTCGCTCGGCTTCACGCGGCTCTCGATCGAGGAGCGCGACCAGGCCGAGGTGGGCGACCTCGTGCTCTTCTCCTGGAGCGGGGTCGGCAGCCCCGACCACATCCAGGTGATCTCCGACATCCGGGTCGTCGACGGGGTGACCAAGATCCTCATGGTCGGCCACAACCTCGACAGCAACTGGCGCGACCTCGACACGACGATCACCGTCGACCACCCGGGCGCGAAGGCCTGGTTCTGGAAGGTCCCCTAGGTGCGGGCGGCGACCCGGTGACCGGGGAGCGCTACGGGTTCGAGGCGCAGCTCTGGGCGTGGGCCGCGCGCAAGGAACTCTGGGTCTTCGCGACCCTGCCCGAGACCGTGTCCGACGAGATCGCCGACCGGCCGCGCCCGCCCTCCGGGTTCGGGGCGGTACGCGTGCGCGTGAGCCTGGGCGCTCAGCGCTGGGAGACGTCGGTCTTCCCCGACGCCGAGCGCCGCGCCTACATCCTTCCTGTCAAGAAGGCCGTGCGAGCGAAGGCCCGGGTCGAGGTCGGCGACACGGTGAGGCTCGGCGTCGAGCTGATCTAGCCGCCGAGCGCCGCGTCGACGATCACCTTCGCCTCGGCCTGCACCTTCTTCAAGTGGTCCTCGCCGAGGAACGACTCGGCGTAGATCTTGTAGACGTCCTCCGTGCCGCTGGGGCGCGCAGCGAACCACGCGTTCTTCGTGACCACCTTCACTCCGCCCACCGCGGCGCCGTTGCCGGGCGCCTCCGAGAGACGGGCGGTGATCGGGTCGCCGGCGAGGGTCTCCGCGGTGATCGCCGAGCCGTTCAGCTTGGCGAGCGCGGCCTTCTGCGCCTTCGTGGCGACGGCGTCGACGCGCTGGTAGACCGGGTCGCCGAACTGGGAGACGAGCTCGGCGTACAGCTCCGAGGGGCTCTTGCCCGTGACGGCGCGGATCTCGCTGGCCAGCAGCGCGAGCAGGATGCCGTCCTTGTCGGTGGTCCACACGGTGCCGTCGGTGCGCAGGAAGCTCGCTCCCGCGCTCTCCTCCCCGCCGAAGGCGACGGATCCGTCGATCAGCCCGGGCACGAACCACTTGAATCCCACCGGCACCTCCCAGAGGCGGCGTCCGAGAGACTCGGCGACCCTGTCGATCATGGTGCTGGAGACGAGCGTCTTGCCGATCGCGGCATCCGCTCTCCACTCCGGCCGGTGCGTGTAGAGGTACTGGATGGCCACGGCCAGGTAGTGGTTCGGGTTCATCAGGCCGCCGTCGGGGGTGACGATGCCGTGGCGGTCGGCGTCGGCGTCGTTGCCCGTGACGATGTCGTAGTCGTGCTGGTGCATGACAACGGATGCCATCACGGACGGCGACGACGGATCCATGCGGATCTTCTCGTCCCAGTCGAGCGTCATGAATCCCCAGCGCGGGTCGACCGCGGGGTTCACGACCGTGAGCGTCGAGGCGGTGCCGGCGAAGTAGGTGTCGGCGATCAGCTGCCAGTAGTGCACGCTCGCGCCGCCCAGCGGGTCGGCGCCGATGTTTAGGCCCGCCGCGGCGATGGCGTCGAAGTCGATGATGTTGGCGAGGTCGGCGACGTAGGCGCCTCGGTAGTCGTAGGTCTCCACCGCGCTCGGCTCCGCGCGCTTCACGTCGACGCTGCCCCCGGCGATGATCTCGTTGGCGCGATTGGCGATCCAGCTCGTGGCGTCGCTGTCGGCCGGTCCGCCGTGCGGCGGGTTGTACTTGAAGCCGCCGTCGCGGGGCGGGTTGTGGCTCGGGGTGATGACGATGCCGTCGGCTTGGTCCTCGTGGCCGGCGGCGTTGTAGACGATGATCGCCAGGCTGAGCGCGGGGGTGGGCACGTAGTCGTCGAACTCATCGACGAGGGCGCGCACGCCGTTGGCAGCGAGCACTTCGAGGGCGGTGGTCTCGGCCGGACGGCTCAGCGCGTGGGTGTCCTTGCCGATGAAGAGGGGGCCGGTGATGCCCTGGCCGGCGCGGTACTCCACGATCGCCTGGGTGATGGCGGCGATGTGGGTCTCGTTGAACGCCGAGTCGAAACTCGATCCGCGGTGCCCGCTCGTGCCGAAGACGACCTTCTGGTCGGGATTCGTCACATCCGGGACCTTCTCGAAGTACGCCGCGATCAGCGCCTCCACGTCGATGAGATCGGATTCCTGGGCGGGCTGGCCGGCGCGCGTCTCTGCAGATTCGAGTGTCATGGGTCGAGTCTTTCACCAAGCGCTCGGCGGCGGTAACCCTTGCCCGGGGGATGTCATCAGAGCGGTGGACTCGGCCGTCGGAGGCGGGTGCATAGGCTCGGCGGATGAAGACGCGAGAGATATACATCTCCGGTGCGCGCAACTTCGCCGTCGTCGCGCTGTTCGGCCACGTCGGAGGGGCCGTGCTGGTGGGCGCGCTGGGAGCGCTGGCCGCGCCGTACTTCGCGCTACTCGGGGCGCTCTTCGGGGCGGCGGCCCTCGGGGGGACGGGGGTGGCGCTCGGTCTCGTGCTGCTGCCCTTCGGGAGGCCGGCGCCGGGTGAGGACGATCCAGCGGTGTCGAACCGCCCCTGGTTCGCGATCGCCGCGGGCGCGGTGGCGAGCACGGTGGTGGCGACCGTGACCCTCGTCGCCCACAGTCAGGGCGGGTTTCTCGACGGGTCGCCGTGCCCGATCGTCGTCGACGGGCTCGGAGCGCACTCCGGCACCATCGACACCCTCATCCCCGCCCAGTTCACCTGCCTCTACCCCGGCGGGGCGCTGCCGCTCGTTCCGCCGCCGACTCTCGCCGCGCTCGCCCTGCTCGCCCTCGCCGGGGCGGCTGCACTCCTGTGGGGGCTGTGGAGGCTGCGACGTGCCGGGCAGCGGCCCGACACGGTGATCGTGGTGCTCGCCTGCGCCGTCGCGTTCTTCCTCGCGGTCGACGGCGTGCTCGGCGCCATCGCCCTGGCCGCCCCCGCCGGATTCGGCTCGTGAGCCGCCCGCGCACGTCGGATCCCGACGCGGCCGCCTCGCGCGACCGCGACCGGCTCGCGAGGGACGGGCGGCGGCCGTGGGTCACCACGATCGCCTCGGCGCTGGTGTGGGGGACTGCGCTGGGCGCTCTGCTCCTCGCCCCCGCAGCGCTGCTGGGCGGCCCGTTCTTCGTCTTCCTGATCGTGCCCGCGTGCCTGATCGGCGCGGTGATCGGCCTCGCGGCCGCGGTCGGTGCGAGCGCGTTCACCGCCGGGGGATGGCGACTCGTGGCGGGGCGCCCGTGGCTCGGCCGGGTGCTCGCCGCGGCGGGCGGCGCCGCAGGGAGCGCGGCCGCGGCGCTGCCCGCCGCCGCCCTCGTTCCGGACCTGAGCGCCGCCGCTCCCTGGGCGGCGGTTCTCGCGGCGCCATCCGCTGTCGCCTGCGCGGTCGTGTACCCGAGGTTCCGGGCGCGCATGGACGCGGTGGCGGTCGACGGGCGCACCGCGGTCGCGCTGGGCCTCGTGCTGATCGCGCTGGTCGGCAACAGCGTCGCGTGCGCCCTCGATCTCGCAGCGTGGCGCTTGATCCCGTTCTTCGTCGAGCTCTCCTACGCCTGCCAGGACGGGGAGCCGCTTCGTGTGACCGAGTCGGTGCTGCCGCCGCAGCACACCTGCGTGTACCCGACGCACTCGGTGGAGCTCGTGCCGCGCGCCGATCTCGCGGCGGTCGCGCTGGTGGCGGGCGCCGGCCTGCTGCTGCTCGTCGTAGCCGGGGTGCTGTTCGCGCGCTCCGACCGCACCGCGCTCTACGAGACCCACGTGCTCTCGCTCACCGCCGCGGTGGGTGCCGCGCTGCTCGCGGTCGTGCTCGCCGGCTCCTCCCTGCTCGGGGTGCTGCAGCCGGTGGCGACTGGAGCCGATCCGGCCCGGGCGCAGGCGGCGGTCGTCGGCACCTGCGGCGGAGTCGCGGGTGCGGGGGACTCCGGGGGAGACGCCTGCGCGTTATTCAATCGGACGGATGCTGCGCGTTAACCGACAGCTTCGCGCCGATAGGACAGCGCCGGCGGGTCTGACAGCGCCGGCACCCCTGGTGTGCCGCGAATCGGACAGCGCCGACGCCCGACAGCGCTGCAATACAGTGGGAGCCATGCCCGCAGACGCCACGCCCCCGCACGAGACCTACAGCTACCTCGGTCCGGCCGGGACGTTCACGGGCGCGGCGCTCGCGCAGGTTCCCGAGGCGGTCGGCAAGCACTGGCGCTCGGTGAACAACGTGGGCGAGGCCCTCGGCGACGTGGTCGCCGGGCGCAGCATCGCGGCCATGATCGCCATCGAGAACTCGATCGAGGGGGGTGTCAGCGCCGCCCAGGACGCGCTCGCGACCATTCCCGGGCTCCGCATCATCGGCGAGTACCTGGTGAACGTGAACTTCGAGCTGGTGGCCCGCCCGGGAACGACGCTGGCCGACGTCACCACCGTCAACGCGCATCCGGTGGCCTACGGCCAGACGCACCTCTGGCTCGACAAGCACCTGCCCGACCACGGGCACATCCCGGCGAGCTCGAACGTGGCGGCCGCCGCGAACCTGCTCACGGCCGAGCACGCGGACGCCGCCGTCGCCCCGCCCGGCATCACCGACCACTACGCCCTCGAGGTGCTCGCGCGCGACATCGGCGACAACCCCAACGCGGTCACCCGCTTCGTGCTGGTCTCCCGCGAGGCGACCGTGCCCCCGCGCACCGGCTCGGACAAGACCAGCATCATCGCCGAGCTCCCCGACGACCGGGCGGGCCGCCTGCTCGAGATGCTCGAGCAGTTCGCCACCCGCGGCGTCAACATGAGCCTGATCGAGTCTCGCCCGATCGGCGACGCCCTCGGCCGCTACCGCTTCATCATCGACCTCGACGGGCACATCCACGACGAGCGGGTAGCGGATGCCCTGCTCGGCTTGAAGAGATTCAGCCCGAATGTCGTGTTCCTGGGCAGCTATCCCCGTGCCGACAAGCTCGAGATCGAGGTGACGGGGCGCTACGTCGACGACAGTTTCCTCGAGGCGCGCGAGTGGCTGCGCGGGCTGCTGGGCTGACGGCTAGAAGCTGCCTGCGGGCACCCGCACGGTGAGGGCTCCCGGGTCCACCCAGGAGTGCACCGACTTGGCCTCGCCGAACTCGTCGCCGTCGAGCTGGAACTCCTGGGGCGTCTCCACGGTCATCCGCAGGTCCTTGCCCGTGTAGTAGGTCACGTCCTTCGCATCGCGCGAGAGGTCGATGATCCTGCGGCCGAGGGCGCTGCGCCGCAGCACGCCGTTCTCCCAGGCCACCGTGTTCCACACCTTGAGCCAGCCGAAGGGACCGCGCGGTCGCAGCGCTACGAAGTCGAGCAGCCCGTCGTCCGGTTTCGCGTCGGGGATGAGCAGGAAGCCGCCGGGCAGCTTGCCGCAGTTGCCGATGATGATGGTGTGCACGTTGACGCTCAGCTCGGGGGCGCCGTCGCGGCTCACCCAGAGGCGCACCGGCTTGATCTCGGGCAGCGAGCGGCCGATGGAGTCGACGTAGGCGAGCCAGCCCACCGCCTTCTTCAGCTTCGAGCTGGTGTTCTTGATCATCGTGGCGTCGAGGCCGAGCCCGGCCATCACGAGGAAGACGTGCTCCTCGTGGTCGCCGTTCGCACGGCGGATCTTCGCGAGACCGAGGTCGATCCGGCGGTCGACGCCGGTGAAGGCGATCTGCACCGCGGCGTCCATGTGCGTGAAGGGCACGTCGAGGTTGCGTGCGAGCAGGTTGCCGGTGCCGGAGGGGACGAGCCCCATCGGCACGCCCGATCCGCGCAGGGCCTCGGCGACCGAGCGCACGGTCCCGTCGCCGCCGGCCGCGATCACCATGTCGGCGCCCTGAGCGAGGGCGTTCGCGGTCACCAGCTGCCCCGGGTCGTCGACGCTCGTCTCGAACCAGAGGGGGTGGGCCCAGCCGGCCTCATCCGCGGCCGCCGCGATCGCCGTCTTGAGCGCGAGCACGTTCACCTTGATGGGGTTGTAGACAACGGCGGCTTGGCGTGGACGAGGATTTTCCGGAGTCGTCACTCGACAAAACTAATGCACAGCACGCCCGCCGGAGCCTCAAACGCCTGAAGACGGCTCAAAGTAGACTGGCCCTGTGATTGACCCACAGATTCTTCGCGAGAACCCCGATTCCGTTCGACGTTCGCAGGAGGCTCGCGGCGCATCCGTCTCGCTCGTCGACGACGCCCTGCTCGCCGACTCCCGCCGACGCACCTCGATCGGCGAATTCGAGAACCTGCGCGCCGAGCAGAACGTCTTCGGCAAGGCGGTCGCGGCGGCCCCCAAAGACGAGAAGCGCGCACTCGTGGCCCAGGCCCAGGAGCTCGCCGCCCGCGTGAAGGCCGCCCAGCAGGTGTCGGTGGATGCCGAGGCGGACTTCACGAGGATCGTCGGCTCGATCGCCAATCCGATCATCGACGGTGTCCCCTCCGGAGGGGAGGACAAGTTCGTCACCCTGCGCGAGGTGGGCGAGAAGGTCGCCTTCGACTTCGAGCCCCGCGACCACGCGGAGCTCGGCGAGATGCTCAAGGCGATCGACATCACCCGCGGCACCAAGGTGAGCGGCAGCCGCTTCTACTTCCTGCGCGGCGTCGGCATGCGCCTCGAGCTCGCGATCATGAACATGGCGCTCGACAAGGCCCTGGCCGAGGACTTCGTGCCGATGATCACGCCCACACTCGTGCGTCCGGAGATCATGGCGGGCACCGGCTTCCTCGGCGAGCACGCCGACGAGATCTACTACCTGCCCGCCGACGACCTCTACCTCACCGGCACCAGCGAGGTGGCGCTCGCCGGGTACCATTCCGACGAGATCCTCGACCTCTCGGACGGCCCGCTGCGCTACGCCGGCTGGAGCACCTGCTACCGCCGCGAGGCCGGGTCGGCGGGCAAGGACAACCGCGGCATCCTGCGCGTGCACCAGTTCAACAAGCTGGAGATGTTCAGCTACGTGCACCCCGACGAGGCGGAGGCCGAGCACGAGAAGCTCGTCGGCTTCCAGGAGTCGATGATGCAGGCCTGCGGTCTGGCCTACCGTGTCATCGACGTGGCGGCCGGCGACCTCGGCTCGAGCGCCGCCCGCAAGTTCGACATCGAGGCGTGGGTCCCCACCCAGGGCACCTACCGCGAGCTCACCTCCACGAGCAACTGCACCACCTACCAGGCGCGCCGCCTCGACATCCGCCACCGCGGCGAGAACGGCAAGACGACCCCGGTCGCCACCCTCAACGGCACCCTCGCCACCACCCGCTGGCTGGTCGCGATCCTCGAGACCCACCAGCAGCGCGACGGCTCGGTGGTGGTGCCCGAGGCGCTCCGCCCGTACCTCGGCGGACTCGAGATCTTCGAGCCGGTGGCGTGATGGCCTCCGATCGCTGGCTGGTCGCCCTCGACATCGACGGCACGGTCCTGCACGAGGACGGCACGCTCAGCGACGCCGTCGCCTCTGCGGTGACGGATGCCGCGGCCCGCGGTCACGAGGTGATGCTCTCCACCGGGCGCTCCGTCGCGATGACCCTCCCGGTGCTCGACCGCCTCGGCCTCACACCCGAGTACCTCGTCTGCTCCAACGGGGCGATCACGCTCAAGCGCGACGCGGACGCGCCCACCGGGTACTCCCGCCACATCGTCGAGACCTTCAACCCCGGCGAGGTGCTGACGACCATCCGCGCCAACCTCGAGGACGCCCACTACGCCGTGGAGGACGAGACCGGCCTGGCGCGATTCACCGGCTTCTTCCCCGAGGGCGCCCTCGGAGCGGGCAGCGTCAAGGTGGATTTCGACGAGCTGCTCACCCAGGAGGCGACCCGCGTCGTGGTCATCTCGCCCGAGCACGACATCGAGGACTTCCTGTCTGTCGTCGAGCGGATGGGGCTGCACAAGGTGAGCTACAACGTCGGCTGGACGGCATGGCTGGATATCGCACCCGACGGCGTCAACAAGTCCACCGCGATGGAGCGGGTGCGTGCCACTCTCGACATCCCGCGCTCGCGCGTGCTGGCGATCGGCGACGGACGCAACGACATCGAGATGCTCGAGTGGGCATCCGCCGAGGGCCGCGGCGTGGCCATGGGGCAGGCCCCGGACGAGGTCGTCGCTGCCGCCTCGGAGCGCACCGAGACCGACCTCAACGACGGTGTCGCGCGGGTGCTCGAGGCGCTGTAGAGCACCCATTCGCGCCCTGAGGGCCGATTTCCAGCCTTGAGCAACAGCCATCGGTTACACTCGGGAACTGGTTTACCAGGAGGGCTGTCCGAGCGGCCGATGGAGCCAGTCTTGAAAACTGGTGGGCAGAAATGTCTCTAGGGTTCGAATCCCTAGCCCTCCGCTCCCGATCTATGCATCCTGTTCCACTACCGAAGGGTCTGCGATGAGTGAGCTTCGCCCACGATCAAACAGGTCACTGGCCAAGAACGCGGCGCCCAAACCGGCCGCCGGCATCGCCAGGCACGGCCAGTTGAAGAAGTCCGGACCGTGGGGCTCGATCTTCAAGTTCCTCGGCATCGCGATGGTCGTCGTCCTCGTCAGCGGGATCTCGCTCGGCGGAATCGTGTTCAGCCAGCTGGCCACCAATGTGCAGGCCAACGCCGTCACCCTCGTCGGTGAGACCGAGGGCCCGCCGCCCAGCATCGGCGCCTTCGAGGGCGGGTTCAACATCCTCATCGTCGGCAGCGACAAGTGCGAGGACCCGAAGGGCTGCAAGGACCGCGAGGCCGACCTCAACGACGTGACGATGCTGCTGCACGTCTCGGAGGACCAGACCAACGCCGTCGCCGTGAGCTTCCCGCGCGACATGGTCGTGCCGATCCCGTCGTGCCCGCGCGAGGACGGCAAGGGCAACAACTCGGCCATGTCCGCCCGCCCGATCAACGAGACGCTGTCCTACGGCGGACTCGCCTGCACCGTGCTCACCGTCGAGGCGCTCACCGGTCTCGACATCCCCTTCGCCGGCATGATCACCTTCAACGGCGTCATCGAGATGTCGAACGCCGTCGGCGGCGTCGACATCTGCGTCTCCGGCAAGGTGCACGACAAGTACACCGGCCTCTACCTTCCCGAGGCCGGCACCTACACGATGCTCGGATCCGACGCGCTCGCCTTCCTCCGCTCCCGTCACGGCGTCGGAGACGGCAGCGACCTGACCCGCATCAGCTCGCAGCAGGTCTACCTCTCGTCGCTCGTGCGCACGCTGAAGAGCGCGGACACGCTCGGCGACCCGATCAAGGTCTACGGCCTCGCCCAGGCGGCGACCAAGTCGATGAGCCTCTCCAACAGCCTCGCGAACCTCGACACCATGGCGTCGATCGCCCTCGCGCTCAAGGACATCCCGCTCGACCAGGTCACCTTCGTGCAGTACCCCGGCACCACCGGCGTCGGCGGCGTGTACGAGGGCAAGGTCGCCCCGATCAAGGCGAAGGCCGACGAGCTGTTCGCCAAGATCCGCGCGGACGAGCCCTTCACCCTGGCCACGGTCGGCGACGGCCGCGGCTCGGTCGTCGACCCGAACGCGCCCGCCGCGGAGACCCCGGCCGTTCCGGACCCCGCAGCCACCGTCGACCCGAACGCCCCGGTCGACACCGCGGCGCCCACCGACCCGGCCGCCGTGCTCGACGTCAAGGGCCAGACCGCCGCCGACTACACCTGCTCGAAGCCCTTCTCCGGCTAGTCTCCACACGAGCTCCGCGCACGACGCACCCCTGGGGGCATCATGACGAACGCACTCGAGCCGAGGCCGTCCGCGGGCGCGCCGAGGACACCCCTGCTCGCGAGGCACGGACAGCTGGCGAGGCAGCGGCCCTGGCGCTCGGTCGTCGCGCTCGTCGCGGCGGCGCTCGCCGTGCTCCTCGTCTCCGGGGCGTCGGTCGCGGCGATCGTCGTGTACCAGCTCGGGTCGGACATCGAGACCTTCGTGCTCCCCGGGCAGACGGCCGGCGAGCAGGCGCCCAGCATCGGCGCCTACGAGGGCGGCTTCAACATCCTCATCGTGGGCAGCGACGTGTGCGAGGACGATTCCGGCTGCAACGGGCGCGGCTCCGCCGAGCTCAACGACGTCACCATGCTGCTGCACGTGTCGGAGGATCAGACCAACGCCACAGCCGTGAGCTTCCCGCGCGACCTCGTGGTTCCCGTGCCCTCCTGCCCGCGGGCCGACGGCAACGGCAGCTACTCCGCGATGTCGGCCAGGCCGATCAACGAGACGCTGTCGTACGGCGGGCTCTCCTGTACCGTGCTCACCGTCGAGGAGTTCACCGGCATGGACATCCAGTTCGCCGGGCTGATCAAGTTCAGCGGCGTCATCAAGATGTCGGATGCGGTCGGGGGAGTGCCGGTGTGCGTGAGCGGGCCGGTGGTCGACAGCGATTCCGGGCTCAACCTGCCCGAGGCGGGCACGTACACGCTCGGCGGGCAGGACGCGCTCAACTTCCTGCGCACCCGGCACGCGATCGGCGACGGCGGCGACCTCACCCGCATCAGTTCGCAGCAGGTGTTCCTCTCGTCGCTCCTGCGCACCCTGCAGAGCAGCGAGACACTGGGCGACCCGGTGAAGGTCTACAACCTGGCCCGGGCGGCCACGTCGTCGATGCTCCTCTCCGACAACTTCGCACAGCTCGACACGCTCGCATCGGTGGCGCTCGCCCTCAAGGACATCCCGCTCGAGAACTTCAACTTCGTGCAGTACCCGGGCTCCACCGAGGGAACCGGCGTCTACGCCGGAAAGGTGCAGCCGGTGGAGTCGAAGGCCACCGAGCTCTTCGACAAGCTCCGCGCCGACGAGCCGTTCACGCTGGCGGCCGGGGGCGACGGGCAGGGCTCGGTACCCGCACCCGACGCCACGGAGGCACCGGTCGCACCCGAGGCTTCCGCCGCGCCGGGCGCCGGCGCCGAGGCTCCCGTGGAGCAGCTGGATCAGCGGGGGCAGACCGCTGCGGATGTGACCTGTTCCGTCGCCAATTGAGCGGCCGCGGCATCCGCTCGCCCCGATCGGAGAAACTCGGCCGCAGAATTGGTTATGCTTGGTGAGCTATGGAGACGTCGCATAGTTCGGCCTAGTGCACCACCCTGCTAAGGTGGAGTACCCTAACGGGTACCGAGGGTTCAAATCCCTCCGTCTCCGCACGTGAGAGAAGCCCGCCCGATCATTGCGATCCGGCGGGCTTCTTGCTGTGTACCGCGCCGGGCATCCTACGCCGACGCGGCCGCGTCCGCGGCAGTCCGTCGCGCACGGGATTCGTCGGGTATTCTGAGCTGAATCCCGAGCGCAGTGCGAGATAGGTAGGTAGCGTGCCCACGTCGTACCGCGACATCGTGACGCGCAACAACGTCCAGGTCTCGGGCACCGGCCGTCCGATCGTATTCGCGCACGGCTTCGGCTGCAGCCAGGACATGTGGCGCCTGGTCGTGCCGCACTTCGCCGACGACCACCGGATCGTCGTGTTCGACCATGTCGGCGCCGGCAAGTCCGATCTCGCGGCCTACCGCCCCGGCAAGTACGACTCGCTCGACGGCTACGCCGACGACCTGGTCGAGATCCTCGACGAGCTCGACCTGCACGACGCGGTGGTCGTCGGGCACTCGGTGGGCGGGATCATCGCAATGCTCGCGGCGAACCGGAGCCCGCGCGTGGGCGCCCTGGTGCTCGTCGGGCCGTCCCCGCGCTACATCGACTCGGCCGACTACACGGGCGGGTTCAGCCAGCCCGACATCGACGACCTGCTCGACGGACTCGACGCCAACTACTTCGGCTGGTCGAAGGCGATCGCGCCCGTGATGATGGGCAACCCGGACCGCCCCGAGCTGAGCGCGGAGCTCGACGAGAGCTTCTGCAGGACCGACCCGACGATCGCCCGCCACTTCGCCCGCGTCACCTTCCTCTCCGACAACCGGCGCGACCTCGACGCGGTCACGGTGCCGACACTGGTTCTCCAGTCGGAGAACGACGCGATCGCGCCCCTCGCCGTCGGCCGCTACGTCGCGGAACGGATCGCGGGGAGCGAGCTGGTGGTGCTGCCGGTCACGGGCCACTGCGCCCATCTCTCCGCCCCCGAGCTGGTGGCCTCGTCGATCCGGGAATTCGTGGAATGAGCGACGCCCTGGCGACTCCGGCCGCGGGGTACTTCGAGACGCTGTACCAGAAGGCGCCGTTCGGCTACCTGGTCACCGACCGCGACGACGTGGTGACCCGGGTGAACGCCACCCTGCTCGACTGGGTCGGCGTCGATGCGCGTGCGCTGCTCGGCAAGCCGTTCAGCGCACTCCTCGCGCCCGGCTCCCAACTGCTCTATGAGACCAGGCACCTGCCGGTGCTGCGCCTGCAGGGATACTCGCGCGAGGTGCTGCTGCAGCTCGTGAAGGGCGACGGGTCGTACCTGCACGTGCTCATCAACGCCGCCCACGTGGAGGTCGACGGCGACACCCCCTCCGAGGTGCGCATCGGCGTGCTCGACGCCTCGAGCCGGGTGAGCTACGAACGCGAGCTGCTGGCGACGCAGCGCTCGGCGGAGGGGCTCGCCTCCCGCGTCTCCGTGCTGCAGAACGCGTCCGTCGCCTTCGCGTCGAGCGCTTCGGAGGTGGAGATCGCGGAGACGCTCTCGACGATCCTCGAAGACGCCCTCGCCGCTGCGGCGACCTGCGTGGCGGTGCTGCGCGAATCCGGCGAACTCGAGGTGATCGCCGGGGTGAATCTGCTCGACGGGCTGATCGAGTCGGACCGGGCGCTGCTGGGCGCCACCGTCCTCGCGTCGGAGGCGCCGGTGATCGTCCATACCGGCGACGCCGACCGCGAGCGCTTCCCCTCCGTGGTGGCCGCGCTGATCGAGGCGCGGCTGCAGACGGTGGCGGTGTTCCCGATCATGAACGACGCGACACCGCTCGGCGTGGCCGCGGCCTTCTTCGGGCGGGAGCGCAGTTTCGCCGCGAGCGACGTGGAGGTCGTGCTGTCCGTCGCCCGTCAGGCGAACCAGGTGCTCACCCGCATGCGCGCCCAGGAGCAGCTCGCCTACGCCGCTCTGCACGACCAGCTGACCGGGCTCGCGAACCGCGCCCTCGTCCGCGACAGCATCTCGAGCGGCCTGCTCGCCGCGGCAGCGGCCCCGCACCCCTTCTCGGTGATGTTCGTCGACCTCGACGGGTTCAAGGCGGTGAACGACCAGCTGGGCCACCACGTGGGGGACTCGATCCTCCGGGAGGTCGCAGCCAGGCTCACCGCCTCGGTGCGCGCCTCCGACATCGTCGGCCGCTACGGCGGGGACGAGTTCGTGGTGATCTGCTCGGAGACCACCGGCCACGACGCGGCAGCGATCTCCTCCCGCATCCATCGCGAGATCCGTGCGCCCTTCGCCGAGGCCGAGGGCTTCGCGATCAGCGCCAGCATCGGGATCGCCGTCTGCGAGCCCGCCGGTTCGGAGATCTCGACCGACCACCTGATCACCGTGGCGGACGCCGCGATGTACGAGTCGAAGCGTCTCGGCCGCGACCGCACCACTCGGGTCCAGCTCTAGGAGGCGAGCTCCCGCCTCGCGGTCGAGCCCGTGAGGCCCGCGGTCAGATGGGCGATGGCGGCCGCGGCGAAGCTGTTCGGCGGCGCCAGCCAGAGCACCATGTAGAGGTCTCCGGGAACGTTCAGCATCTGCCAGGCGATGTCGCCGAATCCGAAGCCCTCGACCAGAACGGGCGCGATGCCGGAGTCGTAGGGCCGGGCCTCGTGATCGGCCCACATCGCGCGGAAGTCGGCGTCGCGCACCGACAGCTCGCCGACGATCTCCTGGAGGCGCGGATCCGTGGGATCCCCGTGGAACCGGAGTGCGGCCACGAGCGTGCGCGCCGTGCGCTGCCACGACTCGCCCGTGCGACCGTCGGCGGGCGCCGTGAACGTGGCGTGCACGCAGTTGGCGCCCGGGAGGGCGAATCGCCGGAACATCGCCTTCGCGAGGTCGTTCGTGGCCCGCACGTCCTGGTTGCGGTCGATGACATAGACCGGGATGCCCGCCCACTGGTCGACGAGGGCGGTCACCAGGGGACTGAGCGCCGTGGCCGGGTCGGCCCTGTGCAGGGAGGGGACCGGCAGGGCGAGCCGGTAGAAGTACTCGGCGGAGGCGGCGTCCAGTCGCAGCGCCCGAGCCAGCCCGGCGAGAACCGACTCCGAGAGCTGGTACGGATGACCCTGTTCGAGACGGGTGTAGTACTCGAGACTGATGCCGGCGAGATCCGCGACCTCCTCGCGCCGCAGACCGCGGACCCGGCGGTTCGGGTTGGGCGGGAGACCCACGTCCTGGGGCTGCACCCGTGCTCGGCGAGCCCGGAGGTAGTCGCCCAGAAGGCTCGAGTCGGTAGTCACGTCGCTCCAGGGATCGAGGCTGCGGAGGGCCCGATTGCTCTCCCACACTGACCATGCACCATGACGGCGGCGCTGTGATCCCCAGTCGGCGGGTCTTATATCCCCTGTCTAGCGCCGAGGCCCGGATCGTCCGGCCGCGACCCGTTCGCTCAGCGCCTTGCGGCTGGAGATGCCCCACTTCTCGTAGATGTGCCGCACGTGCGTGAGTACCGTGCTCTGCGAGAGCGAGAGATCGGATGCGACCTGCTTGGTGGTCGATCCTCGCGCGAGCCGTTCGGCCACGTCCCTCTCGCGGGAGCTCAGCACGCCCCGGTGGTCGGCCACCGCCTTGGGGCGTCGCCGCACGCCCGAGTCGCGGAGTCGCTTGAGGACGCGGCCGGCATCGCGCACGGCACCCTGCGCCTCGTAGATGTCTGCCGCCTCGTGCCAGACGGCATCCGCTCCCGGATCCTTCGCCTCCTGCATCGCGAGCGCGAGATCCTCCAGCGCGGCGGCGAGGGGGAGCGGCCGCTGACCCCGTCGGAGGAGTCCGACCGCGGTGAGCAGCTGCTCGACCGTGCCGCCGATGACGCCGTGCACCTGCTCGTCGATTCCGCGGATGAAGGCGTTGGCCGGGTTCGCGAGCGACCGCGCGCGGGTGACCGATGCCAGTCGGGCGAGCCTCTCGTGCGCGCCGCCGCGCCGCCAGATCCCCGCGAGCCGTGCGTCGTCGCTGAAGTCGGCGGGCGTGGTCATCGAGGGGGCAGGCACCTCGAGGTGCTCGTAGGCGTCGGTCGTCAGGGCGACCGCGTCGTCGAGGCGACCGTCCGCGTCAGCGGTGAGGGCGAGCAGCCAGGTGCCCGGCAGGTGGAGCGGGCGCCCCCCTGCCATTGCCCGCACGCTGTCGATGAGCGCCGCGCAGGCGGCGTAGTCGCCCTGGTGCAGTGCGACCCGGTAGAGCACGACGCCCGCGGTGGCCTGCGCGAAGTCGCCGAGGACGAGCTCCTCGGCCATGGTCATGACGGTCTCGGCCTGCAGCTTCGCGTCGTCGAGCCGACCGAGGTCGAAGAGCGCCCGCGTGCGCACCATCGACCAGAAGGCCATCGCGATCGCGCTCCGGGTGCGCCGGGTCTCCTCGACGCGGGCGTCGGCGATGCGCAGCGCCTCGAGGCTGTCGCCGCTGGAGTTCGCGAGGAACGCCGGCCAGAGCCCCTCCGGAAGCCACTGGGCGACGGCGAGACCGGGGGAGCCGTCGATCTGCCGGGTCGCGGCCCCGATCAGCTCGGCCGCGTCGTCGAACCGGTTCTGGTAGAACCGCAGCACCGACTCCGTGGCGTTCACCGTGGCCAGCGCGATCGTCTCCCCCGAGAGCTCCGCGGCGCCGCGGGCCTCGTCGAGCGCTCCGGCGAGCCGGGCGTGGTCGCCGATGTTCGCGAGGTTGAGTGCCCGCACCGCCATGAGCTGGGCGCGCACGCCGAGCGGAACGCCCTCGGCCGCCAGCGCCTCCTCGCAGGTGCGGATGGCGTCGGTGAACGAGGACTCGGTCTGGAGTCGGGCGATGGAAAGCTGCACGCGCGCCTGGTCCTCCGGGGCGAGGGATCCGCGCAGTGCCGCCGCGAGCGCCTTCGCGGCCTCGGGCTGTCCGCCGACCCAGAGCACGGGGATCAGCTCCGCGAGGAGCCCGTCGTGCTCCGACGAGGTCGACAGGTCGACGGCGCGGCCCGCCAGGCCGGCGGCCCCGGCGGCATCGCTCGCCGCGAGCTGCACGGCCGCGTCGTGCAGCAGCACGACGGCGGCCGCGTCTCCCGGCTCCGCAGCCTCGGCGACGGAGGCCGCGACGGCGAGGAGCGGTTCGCCCGACCGGAGGCGGATGTCCGCGGCCCGGCGGCGCAGATACGACCGCATCGCGGGGGCGAGCATCGACTCCGCGGTCTCACGGATCACGTCGTGGCGGAAGGACAACGGCGTGCCGTCCGTGAAGATGTCGGCGCGGATGGCGGCGCCCACGCCGCGCATCAGGTCGGCTGCGCCGGTGTCGAGGAGCTCACCGAGGTTCGCGATCGTGAAGCTGCGGCCCAGGGTCGAGGCGACCTGCACCGCGTGCGGCGCCTCCCCGGGGAGACGCGCGATGCGTTCGCGGATGGAGGATCCGAATCTCTCGGGAAGACGGCTCTCCCGGGCGGTCGCCGTCTCGCCGACGACCCGGACGAGGTTCTCGTCGATCAGCCCGTGCACCAGTTCGGAGACCAGCAGCGGCAGGTTCTCGGCCCGCCGGAGCATGCCCGTCAGCTGCGGGTCGGGGGCTGCCCCGAGAAGGTCGGCTGCCATGTCGCCGACCGCGGCGTCGGCCAGCGGCGCGATGCTCAGAGTCGTCGCCCCCGCCGCGGTCACGGCGGAGACGGTCTCGTTCACCGCGGCACCGTGGTCGCCGGAGCGCACGGCGAACACCCACAGGATCGGCACGTCGGACAGGCCGGTCATGAGCGAGCGGATGACGGCGAGAGACGCCGAGTCGGCCCACTGCAGGTCGTCCACGAGTACCGCGACCCCCTGTGTTGTCGCGACCGCCTCCAACGCGTTGCGCAGCGCCTGCGTCAGCCAGTACCGGGAGTCGGCGTCGCCGGACAGGGGCTCGATCTCCGCGGGGGTGAGCAGCGGCGGCGATGCTCCCAGCGCGGCGTCGACGAGCACGGCCGTGGGGATCAGGTGGGACTCCGGCTCGGGTACCGCGACGACGACGCCCCACCCGCGGGTTCGCGCGATGTCGGCGATCTCGCCGAGCAGCCGCGTCTTGCCGACCCCGGCGACCCCGCGCATCAGCAGTGTGCGGGACGCGCCGGACTCCACCTCGCGCACCGCCTGGTCGACGATCTCGGACTCCCAGCCGCGTCCTCGCAGCGGGAGCAGGAAGACTCCGTTGTCGCTGCCGACGAGCCCCCGTCGCCCGTCGCCACGTGGAATCGGCTCCGAGCCCGTAGTTGTCATTGCTCCATTGAATACCCCTTCGGGCGTGCGGGCCTCATCAACTGGTCGGAATCGGCGGTTCGAGGGCGCTCGGGTTCTGCCGTACCGAGAAGAGGTTGCCGAACGGGTCGAGCAGCTGGCAGAGCCGCTCGCCGGTGAACACGGTCTTCGGGCCCCGGTGCGCGATGGCCCCGTGCGCGGTGAAGTCGTCGACGACCGCGTCGACGTCGACGACCGTCCAGTACGGAGAGGTGCCGGAGGGGCCGGGGGAGTTGAAGCCGTCGGCCTCGTGCAGGGTGAGTCGCACGCCGTCGATGTCGAAGGCGGCCAGCGCACCGCCGCGCACCACCGGCTGCCTGCCCAGCCGCGCGGAGTACCAGTCGATCGCGGACTCGAGGTCCTTGACGAAGTAGAAGACGTTGCCGACCGGCCCGAGCTCCAGGGTCACGGTCGCGACCCGGCAGCCACCCAGTCGCGGAAGAGCGCGATACTCGGCTCCGGCCACGGTCCGTCGCAGGGCATCGAGCCGTCGGCGAGACGGTCGAGGATCGCGTCCTGGTGGCTCAGCACGTCGTCGTACTTCCACAGGTCGAACGCCTTCTGCATGCTCGCCCGGTCGCTCTCGCGGAAGAGCGGCTTGATGTCGGTGGTGAAACTCGGTGTTTCCTTCTGTGCGGCCATGGCGGCTCGTCTCCCTCTGCGTCATCCGGCTGTTCCTTCGGGGCTCACGCTACGCATCCGCTGCACGCTCCTGCCTCGACAATCGTCAAGCGATCTCGCGACAGTTGCCCGACGCCCGGCCGGGCGTCGCCCCGTAGCGTCGCCGCACACCGACCACTGTGAGACGAGAGGCACGACCATGCCAGAAGCGACAATCGAGTCCAACACCGCGTACGGCGAGGCGGGCGGCGTGCCGCTGCTGCTCGACGTCTACCACCGGGAGTCCACGCCGGATCAGGACGCTCACCGGCCGGCGATCATCCTGATCCACGGCGGCGGCTGGTTCCGCGGCGACAAGTCGAAGGAGCTCGGCCTGGCCACGCGGCTCGTCGACGCGGGCTACGTGGTCTTCGTGCCCGACTACCGCCTGGCCCCCGACCACACCTTCCCCGCCGGGCGCGACGACGTGCTCGCGGCCGGACGCTGGGCCGAGGCCTCGCACTACCTCTTCGACCGCGGTCGCGTCGCCTACGTCGGCGGTTCCGCCGGCGGCAACCTCTCGATCGAGGCGGCGATCGCCACCGGCCGGCCCGCGGTGAGCTGGTCGGGCATCTTCGACCTCGAGACGATCATCCGGTCGACTGATGCGACCGCAGCGGCCCCCACGGAGCAGGACCTCGATGCGATGCGCAGCGCGGACATCAACCAGACGGGCCGCGACGACGCCTTCCTGCGCTGGGTGATCCTGCAGGAGGTGGGGCAGGACCGCTCCCGGCTCGAGGCCGCGTCGACGAGCAGGCACGTGACGGCATCGACCGGCCCGGTCTACCTCGCCAACTCGATCGCGGAGTTCGTGCCGGTCTCCGACCCGGCCGCACTGCAGCTCGCGCTCGCCGCGGTCGGGGTGGCGAGCACCCTCCAGCTCATCCCCGGCACCAAGCACGCGGAGGGCTATCTGGAGAAGGCGATCGGCGGCACGCTGGAGTTCCTGGCCGCCGCGCTGCACGCCTGACCACACGACGGAGGGGCCGGGCCGACCATCGTGTGGTCGACCCGGCCCCTCCCACCTGCGGTGGACTCAGCTGGCGAGTTCGGCGATCGCGTCGGTGATGAACTTCGCGACCTCGGCCGGGTTGGTCTGCATCACGAGGTGCGGTGCGTCGATCTCGATCACGGTGCGCAGGCCGGCACGCTTGTAGCCGAAGCGCTCGACCTCGGGGTTGATGGTGTGGTCGGCGCTGGAGACGATGCCCCAGCCCGGCTTGGTCTTCCAGGCGGCGACCGAGGCCGGCTCGCCGAAGGCGATCGCGGAGAGGGGGCGCTGCGACACGGCGAACACCTTGGCGTCCTCCGGGGCCACGCCGGCCGCGAAGACGGCCGGGAACGACTCGATCTTGACCGAGACGTCGGTGCCGGGCTCGGCGCCCTCGATCGGGTACGGCTTGTACACGAGGTTCGCGGCGAGGTCGGAGTCGGGGAATCCGCCCTGCAGCGCTCCGAGGCTCTCGCCCTCGTCGAGCGCGTACGCCGAGACGTAGACGAGTCCGACGACGTTCTCCGCGACACCGGCGACGGTGATCACGGCGCCGCCGTAGGAGTGTCCGGCGAGGATGACGGGGCCGTCGATCTGCTCCACGAAGTCGCGGATGTACGCGGCGTCGGCCACCAGGCTGCGGTTGAACACCGGCGGCGCGAGCACGGTGTGGCCGGCCTCGAGCAGGCGGTTGGTGACCGGAGCCCAGCTGCTGGCATCGGCGAATGCGCCGTGGACGAGGACGATGGTGGGCTCAGTAGACATGATCTGTTCTTCTCTTTCCGAGGGGGGAGCGGGTGGAATACAAGAATGCGACGCGAGCGGATGCGCCGATTAGGACGAGCGTCAAGACCCCTTGCGACGAACGTCGAGTCGTCGAGCGGGGCTCGGGTCAGATGCGCCCTGTCGCCTGCCAGAGCCGCTCCAGCTTGAGGCACATGTGCAGCGCGCTGCGGGTGACGCCGTCCTCCAGCGCCTCCTTCACCACGGCGGGCATACGCTCGAGCCGGTAGTAGAGCGTGGCGCGGTGGATGTGCAGCTGCTCGCAGACGTCGCTCACGTGGCAGGCGCCGTCGAGGTAGGCCTCCACGGTTGTGCGCTGGGTCTCGTCCGCCTCGGTGCACAGCAGGTGGGCCGCGGGGGAGAAGATGGCGAGCTGCGATCGGTCGCCGACGATCGAGGCGAGCATCGACCACGGGCCGAGCGCGCCGATGTCGGCGATCCCGCCCAGCTGGGGCACCGCGAACACGATGCCCGCGGCCATCGCCGCCTGCTCGGCGGCGTCGCCGAGGTCGGATGCGAGCCGGTTGTGGTGCGCCGTGCCGATCGCGTTCACGGGGATCGAGCGCGCGTGCGCCTCCCGGCGGATCGCCGCCTCGCTCTCCGGCGAGTCGGCCGAGCGCCCCACGAAGAGCATCAGGTCGTGCCGTTCCCCGATGTAGGCCAGCGACGACGTCCGCGCCGTGGTGAGGCGTCGCGCCAGCGCGAGCCGGTCGAGCAGCGGGATCGTGCCGGGCACGTCGACCGCGTAGACGAGGGTGCCCTCCCCGCGCTCGATCCTGCGGCGCGCCACGGCCTCGTCGAAGGCGTGGCGGCGCTCCTCCGAGTCCGTGGAGAGCATGTGCCCCATCACGTCGTCGGTGGTCCCCGGCTCGCGATCGGCCGAGGTTCCCGCGAGCAGGTCGCGGGTGATCGACACCGCGGCCTCGATCGCCGCGTAGTCCGCCCCGCGCAGCGGGGGGAGGTCGCCGGTGATCAGCCAGAGTGTGGCGAGGTGGGCGGTGGAGTCGCGCACGGGGACGGCGAGGCGCTCGCGGCCGCCGAGCTGCTCCAGCGAGACGGTGACGGGCTGGTGCGAGTCGCTCAGGCTGAGGCTGTCGAGGTAGACCTTGTGCGCCGCGGGCGCCTCGCGCCGCAGCAGGCTGGTCGACCGCACGACGTCGGTCTCGCGGCCCTGGGCACTCGCGGCGATCAGGCGGTAGTGCGGGTCGCCGATGAGCACCGAGCGGCCCAGGGTGTCCGCCAGCTCGTCCGCCACGTCTTGAAAGTTCATCATCGTGGGGCGAATCTACGTGCGCCCGAACGAGGGTGGGTAACACCGGTAGTACGACTATCGCGAACGACCCCAGCGGCGACTCGACGATCGTCTAGCCGCGTTGCGACATCCGGAGGAATCCCCGGCGTCGCCGCACGCATAACGTCGGCAGGCATGAGCCCTACGGTCGAGTCGTTCCGCCGCTCCTGGCGGGGATCCGCCGCGATCCTGGTGGACTGCCACCTCACCATCGCGGCCTCCAGCAGTCTGGCCGAGGCGCTGTTCCCCGCGCTCCGGCCCGGCGACAACCTCGCGCGCCAGGTGTTCCTCGGTGCCGGGCCCGGGCGTGCCCCCCTGTGCGCACGGGACGCGAGCGCGCAGGTCGTCGCGATGCTGCACGCGTCGGTCGGCAAGAACGACAAGGAGCTGCGCCCGATCGTGGGGGAGCTCTCGGCCCTGAGCCGCGGCTTCTCCACCGCGTGGGCCAACGACGCCGAGAGTCCGAGCCCGACCGGCGCCCTGCGGTGGCGGCACCCGAGCGCCGGGGCGATGGCGCTCCGCTACGAACTGGTGGGCGTCGCCGGTTCGGACGACATGGTGATCCTCTGGCGCGGCGGCGACGACGCGGCCGTCGGGGCCCTGGAGAGCCTCGCGACAGGCATGTGATGCGCGACCTCGACATCTGTCTAGCGAGGTCTTGACACCGATAGAGCCCTCTTCATCCGCCGTCTTCCTATCGTCGTCAGCACGAGCACCACCGGGGCGCTCGCCGCATCCATGGAGGTTTGCAATGACAACGACGACTCCGACCACGACGACTCCGACCTACGGCGACGTGCCGATCGGCATCGACGCCAGCGGCACTCGCGTCGAGTTCGACAGCATGGGGAACGTCGAGGTTCCCGCCGAGCGGTACTGGGGCGCGCAGACGCAGCGCTCGCTGCTGCACTTCTCCATCGGCAACGACCACATGCCGATCGAGGTGTACCGCGCCTACGGCGTGGTGAAGAAGGCGGCCGCCCTGGTCAACCAGAAGGCGGGCCGGCTCGACGACCTGAAGGCGCGGGTCATCGTGCAGGCCGCCGACGAGACGATCGCGGGCAAGCTCGACAGCGAGTTCCCGCTCTTCGTCTGGCAGACGGGATCGGGCACCCAGAGCAACATGAACATCAACGAGGTGCTCTCGAACCGGGCGATCCAGCTGCTCGGCGGGAAGCTCGGTTCGCAGGAGCCGGTCGGCCCCAACGACGACGTGAACATGGGGCAGTCGAGCAACGACTCCTTCCCCACGGCGATGCACATCGCGGCCATCACCGAGATCGACGAACGCCTGCTGCCCAGCCTGAAGGCGCTGCACGCAGAGATCGCGGCGAAGGCGAAGCAGTGGGACACCGTGGTGAAGATCGGCCGCACCCACCTCGAGGACGCCGTGCCCCTCACCGTCGGACAGGAGTGGTCGGGCTACGCGGCCATGATCGAGGGCGCCATCCGCGAGGTCGAGCACAGCCGCACCGGCCTGCTGCGCCTCGCGCTCGGCGGCACCGCGGTCGGCACCGGGCTGAACGCCCCGGCCGGCTTCTCGGAGAACGTCGCCGCCGAGATCGCCGAGCTCACCGGCAAGGACTTCGTCACCGCGCCCAACAAGTTCGAGGCCCAGGGGTCGCTCGACGCCATGGTGCGGGCACATGCCGCGCTGCGCGGTGTCGCCGTCTCGCTCATGAAGATCGCGAACGACATGCGCTGGCTCGCCTCGGGCCCCCGCACCGGCTTCGCCGAGCTGATCCTGCCGGCGAACGAGCCGGGCTCGTCGATCATGCCGGGCAAGGTGAACCCGACGCAGTGCGAGGCGATCGTGATGATCTCGATCCAGGTGATCGGCGACGACACCGCGGTGGCGTTCGCCGGTTCGCAGGGCAACTTCGAGCTGAACGCGATGCGCCCGATCATCATCAACAACTTCCTGCACTCGGCCCGCATCCTGGGCGACGGCGCCGCGAAGTTCCTCGAGTTCTCGGTGCGCGGCACCGAGCTCAACCGCGACAAGATCGCCGAGTACGTGGGCGACAGCGTGATGCTCGTCACCGCGCTCAGCCCGGTGATCGGCTACCAGAACTCCGCCCACATCGCGGAGGACGCCATCGCGCGCGGCGTCTCGCTGCGCGAGGCGGCTCTCGCCTCCGGCAAGGTCACCGCCGAGAAGTTCGACGAGGTCGTCAACCCGCTCGACATGGTCGGCACCGGCGTCGGCGGCGCCTGATGCCCGCAGCGCGAACGCTCGACGCGTCGGCCGCGGCCGACCAGGCCCTGGTCGCCCGCGCGGCGGCCGCGCTGCACGCCAACGGCGAGTCCACGGCGGTCACCCTGGCCGCCGTGGACCGGCTCAACCACGGCTTGGGCAGCGACTTCCGGCTGGTGCCGACGTGGACCGAGCTGTCGCTGCTCGACCGCGCGGGGCATCCGCTCGTGGTCGCCGCGCCACCCACCTCGGTGACCATGCGCGCGGTGGCCACCGTGATGTCGGCGGTCGACGCCGTCGGTGCGAAGACGGCCGGACGAGCCGAGCTGGGTGCAGCCCTCGATAGAGCGGATGCCGCGCGCCCGGCAGCCCTCGGACTGTTCGTGCTCGCCTGCGCGGCCGGTGCCGCCGCGCTCTCCATCATCTTCGGTGCAGAGGATGCGACGGCCGTTCTGCTCGTCGCGCTGAGCGCGGCCCTCGGCGGCCTCCTGCGCCGACTGCTCGGCCGCCTGCACGTCGGCGCGATCGGACAGGTGTTCGCGGCGGCCTTCCTCGCCGGCGTGATCGGCGGGATCGCGGTGAACGCCGACCTGAGCTCCTCGCTGCGGCTGATCGCCGTGTGCCCGGCGATGATCCTGGTTCCCGGGCCGCACATCCTCAACGGCACCCTCGACCTCCTCGCCCTGCGCATTCCGCTCGGCTTCGCCCGCATCGGCTACGCGCTGGTGATCCTGCTCTCCATCGGGTCGGGACTCGCGATCGCGCTCGCGCTTTTCGGCACCTCGCTCCCCGTGGAGCCGGCCGGCCGCTTCGTACCGCTCTGGCTCGACGTGCTCTGCGCGGCCGTCGCCGCCGCCTGCTACTCGGTCTACTTCGCGTCGCCGTACCGGATCGTGGTCTGGCCGGTGGTCGTCGGCGCCGTCGCGCACGGGCTGCGCTGGTGGGCGATGGAGGACCTCGGGCTCAACATCGCAATCGGCGCCCTGGTGGCGTGCCTGGTGGTCGGCGCGGTGATGGCCCCGGTCGCCGCCCGGCTGCACCTGCCCTTCGCCGCGCTCGCCTTCGCGGCCGTCGTCTCGCTGGTGCCGGGGGTCTACGTGTTCCGCACGCTCGACGCCCTGGGCAGCGTGGCCTTCGGCGGCACGGAGGCCACCCTGCTCGGGGCGATCTCCGACGGCACAACCGCCGCCCTCATCGTCCTGGGCATGGCCGTCGGCCTCGCCCTGCCCAAACACGTCTACGGCCGCCTGTCGGCCCGTCGGGAGAAGAAATCGTGACGACCGTCGCACCCACCTCGGAACGGACGGCCGTGCGGCTGCCCGCCGCCCTCAGCTTCATCGCCGGCGTCACCGATGTGACCAGCTGGCTGCTGCTCGGGGGGCTCTTCACCGCGCACATCACCGGCAACCTCGTGGTTCTCGCGGCCGACGCGGTGACCGGCACCCCGCCGCACCTCGCGGCCGTGCTCGCCCTCCCGGCCTTCGTCGTGGTCACCGTGGCCGCGACCTGGGTGGCGCGCACCTTCGGCACCCACCGCGCCCGCACGCGGCGCACGCTGCTGGGAGCGCAGGCCGTTCTGCTGCTGGCGGCTGCCGTCCTCTCGTTCGCCGGCCGGGCATCCGCTCACCCGGACGGCGCGCTCGCCGTCTCGATCGGCCTCTGCGCGGTCTGCGCGATGGCCGCCCAGAACGCCTACCTGCACCTCGTGCCCGCGAAGGCCTACTCGACCGCCGTGATGACCGGCAACCTGGTCGCGGCGACGATCGCCGGCGCCGACCTGCTGCTCGGGCGCGGCATGACGGCGGGGGCGCGCGCCCGCTGGACCGGCTCCTGGCCGCTGCTGGCCGGCTTCGTCGGCGGCTGCCTCGTCGGGGCGGGCGCCTCGACGCTGTTCGGCGACCACGCCGCGATCGTGCCGGCCGTGCTCGCCGCGGCGCTGTTCTGCGCGACGGCGTTCCAGCGCGGCGAGCCCACGGACTGAGGGCGCTCCGAATCGACCGACCTGCGACCTCAGCTCGCGGCCGGGTCCACCTGCGTGAGGTGCTGCACCCGCGGGGCCCCGGTCGCCAGGGAGCGGGCCTTGTCGAGCTCGCTCTGGTCGAAGCCGGTCATCCGGTCCTCGTGCTGGCTGAGGTGCTCGCGCCAGGAGCCGACGGAGAAGACCTCGACGATCACGTTCGGCGTCTCGCGGTCGTCGTAGAGCTCCCACTGGCGCGCACCCGTACGGCGCCGGGAGCGGCGCACCAGCTGCATCTGCGCGACGAAGGCACCCCGGTTCGCCGACTCGACGTGGTACCGGATCTGCACCAGCGTCTCGGCCGCGTCGCTGATCGACATCGGGGCGACGTCGTCCACGGGCGGAACGTCGGTCAGCGGGATGCCCACGACCCCGCGGTCCTTGCCGGCGGTCGACATGAGCGGCCAGACCAGCTGGGTCGCGGCGACGGCGATCACGACGATGCCCGCGCCGACGCTGGTGGGAACCACGCCCACCGCCTGCGCGACGGCACCGATCACGGCGGAGCCCGCGGCGGTCGCACCGAACAGCACCAGCTGGTACACCGACAGCCCGCGCGAGCGCACCCAGCCGGGCAGGAAGGCCTGCACGGAGCTGTTCAGCGAGGCGATCACGGCGATCCAGCCGACGCCGCCGAAGAGCAGCACTACGAGGGTCAGCGGCAGCGAGGTGGAGACGGCGGAGACGACGATCACCGCGCCGAACACCGCGGAGGCGATCATCACGGTCGTGTTGGCGCCGAGTTTCGCCCGTGCCCGGGGGATGACGAAGGCGCCGCCCACCGAGCCGATGCCGATCGCGCCGAGCAGCAGGCCGTAGCCGTTCGAGTCCAGCCCGAGCTGGGCGGAGGCGACGAGCGGCAGCAGAGCCCAGAGCGCGGAGGCCGGCACGATGAAGAGCGCGAGACGCACGAGAACGCGGCGAACCAGCCCCGCGTTCCACACGTAGCGCAGCCCGGCCCGGGTGGCCTCGATGAAGGGCTCCGGGCGGTGTGCCGGCGGCCTGTAGCCGCGCCAGGTCACGAGGACCACGAGGAACACGGCGAACGACAGCGCGTTCAGCGCGAAGACGAAGGGGATGCCGAGGCTCGCGATCGCGAGTCCCGCGAGGGCCGGGCCGATCGACCGGGCCACGTTGACGCCGATGGAGCTCAGTGCGGCGGCGCTGGGGATCACCTCGCGCGGCACGATCTCGGGCACGAGCGCCTGGTACGCCGGACCCTGCACCGCCGAGCCCGCGCCGAGCAGGAAGGTGAAGGCCAGCAGCAGCTCGGGCGTCAGCCCGCCCACCCAGGTGACGAGGCTGAGCACCACGCCGATGGCCACCAGCGAGCTCTGCACCGCGATCAGCAGCCGACGCCGGTTGACGAACTCGCCGAGCACTCCGGCGGGGATCCCGAGCAGCAGGAAGGGCGCGGCCGACGCCGTCTGGATCAGCGCCACGATCGCCGGGTCGCTGTGGTGCTCGACCAGGAACCACTGCGCCCCGACCGTCTGCATCCATCCGCCGATGCTGCTGATCAGCGAGGCGATCCACAGCGCGCGGAACAGCTTCACCTTCAGCGGTGCGAGAGACGAGACTGCGGCGGATGACGGTGCTGCCGTCGTGGAGGTCATGATCGCGTCATCCGCATGGCCGGGTCGCGCTACTCGGCCGGAGCGACGGGGGTGAGCCGCAGCAGGTACGTGTGCTCGCCGCGCAGCACGATCTCGCGACGCTGGTTGTGCACGGTGACGGCCGTGGTGACGACGCCCTTGCCGTCCTTCTCCTCGAGCTCCACGATCACCAGCTGCGAGTACAGCGTGTCGCCGGCGTGCACCTCGCCCGTGAACTCGCAGGTGAGGCCGGTGAACGCGATGAACACCTCGCCGATCACGTGCGGGAACAGCGTGGCTCCCGGCGCGGTGAACGCGAGCACCTGCAGCCCGTGCACGACCGGGGCGCTGTGGCCGTGGGCCTGTGCCCAGACCGCGTCGTAGTGCACGGGGTGGTTGTCGGAGGAGACGGTCTGGAAGGCCGAGCTGTGCGCGTCGGTGAGGGTGCGGCTCGGCGCGCGGTAGACCTCGCCGATCTCGAGGTCTTCGAAGGTCTTGGCCTGCACGATCGCGAAATCGAGCGGGTCGAAGGGGGAGTCTGCCGCCGGCAGGGTGAGTGAGGTCATCGGGATGCTCCGTTCCTGGGCGCCGCCACAGGCGGCGGGCGAATCCGACCAGCGTAGGAGTGCTCCCGCCCGCGGGCTGTAGACCGACGTCGAGGTGTGATTCGACATTTGTCTGAGCACCCGACGGCTGTCAGCAAAAGCCGGGTTCCGCTCGATAAACTCGACGCAATCATGGACGACCCTCCCCATCACAGACCCCCGCCCCTCGACCCGATGAGCCTTCCGGCCCGAGTTCACGGAAGGGGCGAACGATGAACGAGTGGATCATGGTCGGAATCGGCCTCGTCCTGACAGTCGGCACCGGCATGTTCGTGGCCTCCGAGTTCGCCCTGGTGAATCTCGACCGCAACGACCTCGAGAAGCGCCAGGAGCGCGGCGAGAAGCGTCTCGGCCCCACCATCCGGGCGCTGAAGATCACCTCGACGCACCTGTCGGGCGCCCAGCTCGGCATCACCATCACCACACTGCTCACCGGCTACACCTTCGAGCCCGCGGTGAGCGCGATGCTCGAGGGCCCGCTCACCGCGGTCGGCATCCCCGAGGCGATCGTGCCGGGCATCGGCACCGTCATCGGCATCCTGCTCGCCACGCTGTTCTCCATGGTGATCGGCGAGCTGGTTCCCAAGAACTTCGCGCTGGCCCTGCCACTGGCGACCGCGAAGTTCGTCATCCCGTTCATGACCCTGTTCACCACGGTGTTCAAGCCGGTCATCCTCACCTTCAACAACACGGCGAACGCCATCATCCGGGCCTTCGGCATCGAGCCGAAGGAGGAGCTCTCGGGGGCCCGCTCGGCGGAGGAGCTCGGCTCCCTGGTGCGCCGCTCCGCGCTCGAGGGATTCCTCGACCAGGACCACGCCACCCTGCTCGGGCGCACACTGCGCTTCTCCGAGCACTCGGCGGCCGACGTGATGACCCCGCGCGTGCAGGTGAGCTGGGCCCAGGCGGATGCGACGGCCGCGCAGATCGTGGACCTCGCGCACAGCACGGGGTACTCGCGATTCCCGGTCACCGGTGAGACGACGGACGACATCCTCGGCGTTGTGCACGTGAAGCAGGCCTTCGCCGTGGCGCTCGCCGACCGTGCGACGGTCACCGCGCGCGACCTCATGGTCGAGCCGAGCCGGGTGCCCGAGTCGATGGAGGTCGAGACGCTGCTGGTGCTGCTGCGCCGCAGCGGCTTCCAGATCGCCATCGTCACCGACGAGTACGGCGGCACCGCGGGAATCGCCACGCTGGAGGACCTCGTGGAGGAGATCGTCGGAGAGCTCGAAGACGAACACGACCGCCACAAGTCCGGCCTCATCCGCTCGGGAAGGACGGTCACCTTCGACGCCGGCTGGCGTCCCGACGAACTGCTCGAACGGGCGGGCATCGTGGTACCCCACGACGCCGAGTACGAGACCGTGGCCGGTTTCGTCGCCGACGAGCTCGACCGCATCCCCGAGGTGGGCGACGAGGTCGCGCTGCCGACCGGCGCTCTGCGCGTCGAGCGCGTCGACGGCGCGCGCGTGCTGCGCCTGAGCTTCACCCCCGCCGAGATCGACCGGATTCTCGACAGCATCAGAGAGGACCTGACATGAGCGAGTACCTGCCCGGGATCATCTGGCTCGTTGTGCTGCTGGTCGTCAACGCCTTCTTCGTGGGTGCCGAGTTCGCCGTGATCTCGGCACGCCGCTCCCAGATCGAGCCGCGCGCGGAGGCCGGGAGCAAGGCCGCGAAGACCACGCTGTGGGCGATGGAGCACGCCACCCTCATGCTGGCCACCAGCCAGCTCGGCATCACCGTCTGCTCGCTCGTGATCCTCAACGTGTCCGAGCCCGCGATCCACCACCTGATCGAGATCCCGCTCGGCCTCACCTCGCTCTCGGGCGAGGCGATCGGCGTGATCGGGTTCATCGTGGCCCTGCTGCTGGTCACCTTCCTGCACGTCGTGATCGGCGAGATGGTGCCGAAGAACCTCGCGTTCTCGGTGCCCGACCGCGCCGCCCTGCTGCTCGCGCCCCCGCTGGTGTTCGTCTCCAAGGTGTTCCGCCCAGTGATCGGCACCCTGAACTGGCTGGCCAACATGATCCTGCTGCTCTTCCGGGTGCAGCCGAAGGACGAGGCGACCAGCACCTACACGCTCGACGAGGTGGCGAACATCGTGGAGCAGTCCACCCGGGAGGGTGTGCTCAGCGACGCGTCCGGGGCGCTCACCAACGCCTTCGAGTTCACGACGAAGACGGTGGCCGACGTCGAGGTGCCCCTCGCCGAGTTGGTGCTGCTGCCCCCGACGTCGACGCCGGCCGACATTCAGCGGGCGGTGGCCGAACACGGCTACTCGCGCTACATCCTCACCGACGGCGGCGCGGAGCCGGTCGGCTACCTCCACCTGAAGGACGTCATGGACCTCACCGACCCGGTCGACTTCGTCACAGCGGTGCCGGCCAAGCGCGTGCGCCGGCTCACCTCGGTGCTGCGCAGCGCCGACCTCGAGGACGCGCTCGCCGCGATGCGCCGCGCCGGCTCGCACGTCGCCCGATCGCTCGACGCGAACGGCGAGACCACCGGGGTGCTGTTCCTCGAGGACATCATCGAGGAGCTCGTCGGCGAGGTCGAGGACGCCACCAGCGCCTGACGCGAGGCTGCACGACGACAGTACAATTGCTCACTACGACAAGCGAAGGAATCCCGTGGTCATCTCACTCGACAAAGGCGCAAACCTCTCCCTGACCAAGGAGGAGCCGGGCCTCACCATCGCCCGTATCGGCCTCGGCTGGGACGCCCGCACCACCAACGGCGCGGAGTTCGACCTCGACGCCTCGGCCATACTCGTGGGCCGCAACGGCAAGGTGCGCTCCGACGCAGACTTCATCTTCTACGGCCAGCTCAGCGACGCCGCCGGCGCCGTGGTGCACCAGGGCGACAACCGCACCGGCGAGGGCGACGGCGACGACGAGCAGATCGTGGTCGACCTGGCGCTGGTCCCCGAGGACGTCGACAAGGTCGTGTTCGTGGTCTCCATCTACAAAGCGGATGAGAACGGCCAGAACTTCGGCCAGGTGCGCAACTCCTACATCCGGCTGCTCGACGACGCGAACCAGAAGGAGGTCGCCAAGTACGAGCTGGGCGAGGAGGTCGCGTCGGAGAACGCCGTGATCTTCGCCGAGGTGTACCGCTACAGCGGCGAATGGAAGTTCCGCGCCGTCGGCCAGGGCTTCCTCGACGGCCTCGGCGGCATCGCGCGCGACTTCGGAGTGCACATCTCCAACTGACCCGGCCATCTCATCCGCTGCGGGTGAGCAGCCGGGCGGCATGACCGGAGCACAATCCTCACAGTGGGCAACTGTGGAGGAGGCTCGTATGGCCAGCAGCACACGACGGGACCGGGCGGTGTTCGCCGGGGTCATCCTCGTCGTCAACGGGATCTTCGGGCTGGTGCAGGGCCTCGTCGCCCTGCTCGGGCCCGATTCCTACTACGCGGTGATCGACGGGGAGCTCTTCCTCTTCGACATCGCCGGCTGGGGCTGGTGGAACGTCGTGATCGGCGCGCTGGTGCTGGTGACCGCGCTGGCCCTGCTGAGCGGCGCCGCGTGGGCGCGCGTGGTGGCGATCGTGCTCGCGGTGATCAGCGCAACGGTGCAGCTGCTGCTGATCCCGGTGCAGCCGTGGTGGTCGTTCATCGTGATCGCCATCGACGTCGTGATCATCCACTCGCTCACGGCGCACGGCGAGGAGACGGCGAGAGCGTAGCCCCCGACCGGCCGCGGCGGCCGGTGAACTAGGCTTTCCGGATGCGATTCCACTCTTCACCGCGCCGGATCCTCACGGGAGTCGTGGGGGCCGCCCTGGTCGGGACCCTGCTCGCGGGCTGCGCGGCCAACGAGGCGGGCGACCGCGAGAGCGACCTCTCCGGCACGCTCGACGGCGCGGGCTCGTCGGCCCAGGCCGCCGCCCAGGAGGTGTGGGTGGCCGACTTCCAGCGCAACAACGCCGGCGTGACCGTCAACTACGAGCCGTCCGGGTCCGGTGCCGGGCGCGAGCAGTTCCTCGTGGGCGGTGTCGCCTTCGGCGGGTCGGACGCCGCGCTCAGCGACGAGGAGCTGGCCGGCGACTTCGCGAGCTGCGTTCCGGGCACGACCGGCATCGACCTGCCGGTCTACGTCTCGCCGCTGGTGCTCATCTTCAACGTGGAGGGAATCGACGAGCTGCGCCTCGACGCGGCGGCCATCGCCGGGATCTTCTCGAACGCGATCACCCGCTGGAACGACCCGGCGATCCAGGAGCTCAACGACGGCGTCGCGCTGCCGGACACCGCGATCACGGCCGTGCACCGCTCCGACGACTCCGGCACCACCAAGAACTTCGCCGACTACCTCTTCCAGAACGTACCGGACGTGTGGACGGCGGAGCCCGCCGACGCCTTCCCCTTCTCGGGCGGCGAGGCCGCCCAGGGCAATGCCGGAATCGTGAACGCGGTCACCGACGGCCGGGGCGCCATCGGCTACGTCGACGCCTCCCGCGCCGGCGACCTCGATGTGGCCCAGCTCAAGGTGGGCGACGACTTCGTCGCCTACTCCGCCGAGGCGGCCGCGGCGATCATCGACGAGTCGCCCCTGGTCGAGCGCGCCAACCCGAACGACATCGTGGTCGACGTTGACCGCACCAGCACCGCCACCGGCGTCTATCCGCTGGTGCTGGTCAGCTACCTCATCGCCTGCCAGGACTACGTCGACGACGCGCAGGGCGAGCTGGTGCGCGAGTACATCCTGAGCGCGGCCGGTGCACAGGGGCAGCAGGCCGCCGCCGCGGACGCGGGTTCCGCCCCGCTCTCCGACGACTTCTCCGCCCGGGTGCTCGCGGCCGCCGCCACGATCGAGTAGCTCGGCTCAGCTCACGTGGACCTCGGGCCGCCTGGCCCGGTTCGTCTCGGCGCGGCGCAGCACCTCGCGGGTCACCGGCGCCACCTCGCCGGTACCGGTGACGAGGAAGCGGAACATGTTCGAGATCGGGCTGCCCTCGGTCCACTCGAAGTAGATGCCGGGCACGGTGCCCGTCTGGTCGCGGATGGCGAGCAGCACCGCGGCCAGGGTGTTCGGCACGTTGCCGCTGTCCACCCGCAGAACGCGGTAGCCGTGGCAGACGGTCCCTCGCACCACGAGGTCCTCCTCGAAGTTCGAGGAGTCGCCGGGGTGCACCTCGAGGAAGAGCACCGGAGCGCGTGCGGGGATCCCGCTGTCGCGGCGCTCCTCCTGCAGCTTCAGCCGGTACTCGCCGGCCGTGCCGGTGCTGCCGTCGCGCGGCTCGTGCGCGATCACGTGGATCGAGCCGTAGTCGTCGGCGTCGTCGGAGACGAAGCCCTGCGCGGCGGCGTCGAGTGAGACCGAGGTGGCCCGCAGCTGGAACGACCGCTGCACCCGTGACACCAGCGACACGACCATGATGCCGATGATGAAGAGCGCCGCGATGCGCACGCCGTCCGGCCGCTCGATCACATTCACGACGGTCGTGTAGATGAACACGAGGGCGATCACCGCGAACCCGACCGTGCGCTTGCGCTGCTGCTTGTGCAGGGCGGAGAGCGTGACGGCGACGGATGCCGAGGTGATCAGCACGAGCACGCCCGTGGCGTAGGCCCCGCCCTGGGCGTCGACGTCCGCCTGGAAGGCGATCGTGATCGCGAATGCGATCACGGTGAAGACGATCACCAGCGGCCGCACCGCCCGCGCCCACTGCGGGGCCATGCCGTAGCGCGGCAGATAGCGCGGCACCAGGTTGAGCAGCCCGGCCATGGCGGATGCTCCGGCGAACCACAGGATGCAGATGGTGCTGATGTCGTAGACGGTACCGAAGCCGTTGCCCAGGTACTCGTGCGCGAGGTAGGCCAGTGCCCGGCCGTTGGCCTGCCCGCCGGAGCGGAACTCCTCCTGCGGGATCAGGAACGTGGTGACGATGCTCGAGGTGATGAGGAAGGCACTCATGATCAGCGCGGCCGTGGTGAGCAGGCGCTGGGCGCCGCGGATGCGTCCAGCGGGATTCTTCTCGGTGTCGCCCGCGACCCCGGTGATCTGCGGCATGACGGCGACGCCGGTCTCGAACCCGGAGAGACCGAGCGCGAGCTTCGGGAAGACGAGCAGCGCGATGCCCACCATCATCAGCGGGTTGCTGTGCTGCGCGGTGAGCGCCGCCCACCAGTCGTCGACGACGGTGAAGTCGCTGCCGATGTGTCCGAAGGCCACAACGATCACGATGGCGTTCAGCGTGAGGAACACCGCCACCAGCACCACGGCGATCGAGATGGCCTCCTTGAAGCCGCGCAGGAAGACCGCGGCCAGCAGTCCGACGAAGACGAGGGTGATGAGCACCTCGTTGCCGTGGAACCACGAGGGCGCGAAGGGGTTCTCCACGGCGTGAGCCGTGGCATCCGCTGCCGACAGGGTGATGGTGATCATGAAGTCGGTGGCGGCGAAGCCGAGCAGCACCAGCACGAAGAGCTTGCCGCCCCACCACGGCAGCAGGCGCTCGAGCATCGAGATCGACCCCTCGCCGCGGAAGCTCTCGCGGGCGACGCGGCGGTACACCGGCAGGGCGCCGAAGAGGGTGAGGGCCACGAGCACGATGGTGGCGAGCGGGGAGAGCAGGCCGGCGGCCACGGCGGCGATCGCGGGCTGGTAGCCGAGGGTGGAGAAGTAGTCGACGCCGGTGAGGCACATCACCCGCCACCACGAGTGCGTCTTCTCCACGGTCTCGGCGTGCGGACCGGGGTGCGCGCCCGAGCGGTCGGCGAGGCCCTGCAGCAGCCAGGTGCGCGCCGCGCTGCGACGGCCGCGCGGGGCGGCCCCGGGGGTGGTCCCCGTCTCTCGTGACGACACCTGCGACACCATGCACCTCGTGATTCCTAGCGAAACTCCAACGCTAGGCCGAGATCGCGGGGCGGGACGGGTGCGGGCCGTAAGGATTCCGTAAGGATTCGCCGGATCTCAGATCCGACCAAACCCCTGGGGCGAGGGGGCCGAACACCTAGTACAAGCCGGCACCGAGGCCGGCACGAACATCCCGGCACCAGCCACCACAGCCATTTCGATCAAAGGATCCACCATGCGCAGCTTCACCAAGGCAGCCCTGAGCATCGCCTCTGCAACACTCCTCATCGGCGGCCTCGCGGCCTGCTCCACCCCGGCCGAGACCGACTCCGGCTCCACCGACGACACCTCCTCGTCCGCTCCGGCCGAAGACCCCGAGCCCCTCGCCTCGATCCCCGCCCTCGACGGAGTCGACACCCAGGTCCTCCTCGACGCCGGCTTCCTCGACGCCCTCACCAGCCTCGGCCTCACCCCGGGCGTGACCGGCACCGCGACTCTCGACGCCACCACCGGCACCCTCGCCTTCCCGATCACCGGCGGCAACGTCGACTACTACGACCCCGCTGAGGACTACCGCCCCTACGTCCAGGGCGAGATCGACCACATCGGCTCCGGCATCACCCTGACCGCCGGCGACACCGTCGTGGGCCTGTCGGACTTCGTCATCGACCCGGGCACCTCGCGTCTGACCGGAACGGTCACCGCCAACGGTGAAGAGGTCGGCACCGACATCTACATCTTCAACCTCGACGGCTCGACCCTGAACCCGCTCGAGACCGACGCCGACGGCAACGCCGTACTGGAGGGCACCACCGTGCTGATCAGCCCGGACGCCGCCACCCTGCTCAACGACACCTTCGGCACCGACGCCGTCACCGACGAGCTCGTCGTCGGCATCGCGAAGATCACCGCCAAGGCAGCCGCGTAAGTACCCATACCGG
>Ga0247810_10000341_pt1 | contig 59797 bp, 70 predicted proteins | sample UWRJL119311C1_FD_179918 | JGI IMG/M metagenome (GOLD analysis project Ga0247810, IMG submission 179918) | Plant litter microbial communities from Arlington Agricultural Research Station in Wisconsin, United States - UWRJ-L119-311C-1 | ecosystem: Environmental > Terrestrial > Plant litter >...
GGGCGGGCTAACGGTGTGTGGGGGAGGGGGAGTGTACATACGAAGCATGGAAGTTATGAGTTACTTTCATCATAGCCATCAAATTGTCTAAGGTGTAGTTCTGGTACATTGCACACAACTCCTCTCTGTGCGTTTCCCATATCTCTTGTGGAATCGGCTTTGCACGAGGAGCCGGTGGACCTTTCCATTGCAATGGCGGCATACCGTACTTCAGAATCGTAGGTATTGAAGTCACCTATGCAGTGCAACAGAAAGCATCCTATGTAGACTCGCACCGAGCCTGTGATAAGCTGATGATCTTAACCTGAAGCTGTTCAAAAGCAGAGTACGCTAACGGCACGAGAATTGGCGGACATAAGTCGGAAACAGTAGAGCAAACAAAGCGTATATCTCGTTCACAGAACGATCAAACAGCTGCAGCTGGACGTTGCTCGCTCGCTTATTTCGGTTAAAGACAACACATCTTGAGGGTATGCGAAGGAAATTCCCATTTCCGAAAGTAGTCTAGCACGGCCAAGTTCCACAATACCAATTAAATTGAGCCATGACCGGTCGCATAGCAAAATCGTATGTTCAACTTTGTGAGTTTCGACTTTCACTCGGAAACACCGCAGCGTTGCAGATATTTGCTGGGTGCAAATATCCCTTGTATCCCTCTGACCCTTCCAAGAGTACTAACTTTGCTGGTACGAACGGGTTCTCGGAGATTAGAGGATCTACTAGTGCCAAAGTCATTACCCGATCATGTCACTAGAACTCATGGGATTTGGACCCCAAACGCCCTCATTGAGTACGTGCCCTGGTCTGGGATTGAGGCGCAGATCCGGTAAATTGCAGCCAGACCTGGAAATTGAACGACGGAACCAGCTTCTCGGGTTTTACAACTCCCTGGCCTATTTTCTCGCTTACTAGTACGAGTATAAGTAAGTATTAGGGTCAAGGTTACCAAGCTAACTAGTTTTGAGGTGCACTAGTGAATGTTGCTTAATGCTTGTCCATACAATGCTCTTCTTACACTGGCCCAAATATTGTAAACTCTCAGAATATTTGCGTATTTGGACTCCATGACTTACTTTCTAATATCAAGTCTAAGTCAAGTTTCATAACATTTCAATCCTGATCAAACTGGAGCTTGTTGACTCAACACTGCTAATTGCTACCGGGTCTGAGGGGAGGCGAATTGTCGTGACAAGCTTCAATCATATTTATTTAGTGCTCTCAGCCATCTAACCATCCCATTAACTCCACACTCTAAGCCAAACAATGCTGCCGCCAATATCTACAATGGTACATAAGTCTGCAAACTACTACGGTGCATGCTAAACAATTATGCTCTTTACCTTCCAAAGAGGCCGGGGAAGAATCGACCAGAAGTTCTCCTGAACTTATACAAAGCAAGCAATGACCCAATAAACACTGGTCCGGCAACAAGAGCTGCCAAGCCCATCAACAGTACATCTGTCTGCCTTTTGCCCTTCTCGATAACCTGCGCGTATGGTTCATTTCCAAAACTGACCCGAGAATACTGGGTCTGCCACCCTAGGCTTGGAGCATATACGCTCAGTGTTTCCTCTAGCCATTTCCGAAGCTTGTACACAGGTGAAGTGACAGATGCTCGCATCTCAACGTAATTCTGTAGCGCCAGATCATTGATGGAGTGAGCATCTGGTGCTCTGATGGTCGAATACTCATTCAGTGCTGCAGTCCGGATAGACTTGCCGCCTGATGCAACAATTGATGTTTGCTTATCGAGTATCTCAAAGAGGACATTTACATCTTCAAGACCAGCATTCATTCCTTGCCCATAAAATGGCACCATGGCATGAGCAGCATCTCCTACTATAACAGCACAATCTTTGTAATGATATGGGCTACATTTAATGCTTATCAGAGGAAGATGAGGATTGGTCAAAAACGAGTTAACTAGCGCATCTGGCTCGATCACAGAGGTGACGCCAGGGAAGTGTTTGTCGAAGAATGTCGGAACAGTGGTCGGTTCGCCTTCAAGTTGCTCAAATAGAGCTGAAGGGAGGAAAAGGGTGCACGTAAAGGAACCATCTGAGCTAGGAATGGCAATAAACATGAAGTCTTTTGCCGGCCAGATATGAAGGTGGTTGGGTGATATTGCCCACTTGGAGGATTCTATTTGGACCGTTCCAGGATTTACTTCGCGGGCTTTCGGTGGAATGGTGAATTCACACCATAGCGTATCGATGTACTCTTGTTGGTAGTCCTACGTTGATAAAGATCAGCTCATAATTAAGTGCTGCAAAAGGTATCGTATCAAAGCATCAAGCCTATGAAGAATAATGTTTGTCGAACAACGTACCATTCTTACATACTTCATGAGGTGATAGCGAGCGGCTGAATGTGCACCATCCGCTCCAATCATGAAGTCGAAATCTATCTCCACTTCCTTATTCCTGCCTTCTTTTGGGCTCTTTTTTGGTGTCTTGGATAAGTTTGTATCCTTGGCATCAGATACTTCGAACCACGCTCTTCTGAGTTTGAAATCGGCGCCCTATAATGGGATTACTTAGTATCTGTCTTTAAAATTGAGATCGTCATTGAATTTACTGACCGTAAGTTTGTGATTGAAGTACAGTTTTACATTAGGGAACTGTTCTAACGCATCTAGTAGGGTTTTATTGAGCTCTCCCCGGTCAGCCGCCAAGAGAGCTCTCCCATTGACATCTGACTTGAATATTAGGATATGGACCAACAAGTAAGATGCTGCTTGCACAGTCAGTCTTACCATAAGCTTGAGCCTTGTCTGTGAGCTCGCCCAATGTATCCTTCCCGTGAATCATGCGGCCGCCCATGGGCACCGTTTCTCGGACGACTGATGCTAACAAATCTTTTCCGCGAGCACCTGATCTATATATTGCATTGGTCCCTCTTTCGGAGAGTGCAAGATTAATAGATTTGGTGAAGTTTAATGGAATAGTAGAGGCATCACGAAGGTCTGTCATAGATCAGGGCTAGTCGTTGAGATGAACACTTGCTTTGAAACCCAAAACATACCTGCTCTTAACTCATACACTTCCACATTGTGACCTCTTTGGGCAGCATACAACGCCGCAAGAGCACCCACAGGACCAGCCCCAACAACAATGGTCTTGGTGCTATCTATGCGCTGTTTGCCCGCGCTAGCACTAGTGTCGTTCTCCATTCAGCCGATGAGGTCTTGCTTTAAATGGCGAGCCGAAGAAGAAATAGTGAAAGATAGCGTACGCAGATGGACGGCAAATTTAAAAGAAAACAAAATGAAAAGTTAACCTCGTCATGAGTTACCTAGTAATACAAATAAATAACTCACGTGTATCACCAGATTTATCATCTTTCCAGACCGGCCGGGATCGGGAAGTTCTGGATTTTCTTGGCGGTGCTCGCCCATCAATTGTTTATAGCCACACACCTGTCGATCCATAATCCACATTTTGTTAGAAAAGGCCTCGGACCACATTCCTCTGGAAATCTGCCACCAAGGCTGACGAGATACACCACATTAAATTTTCACCTCTGCTTCTGCTATTCCACAGAAACTATGGACGTGGAGCCACCTGCTAAACGGAAATGTATGGGAGACGACTGCGACAAAGATGCTGGGACCCTACAATGTCCGACATGTTTGAAGCTGGGCATGAAAGAGAGTTACTTCTGCTCGCAGGACTGTTTTAAGAGAAATTGGGCAAGTTTTTCCTTTACCTATTATTTGACAAAATACACTGTCATATCTGCTTTTTGATCCTCCTTGGAAATAAGTATTCACAGACAACTAACAATTTCCCAGGGTACACATAAAGCGCTCCATAAGAAGGGTAACTTCCTCAGCAGTTTCCTTACCCCCAAAGTCGTTTCTGAACCTGATCCAGTTACCGGGTTATACAACCCATACCCAACCTATCCATATACAGGCTCTTTAAGACCCGTTTACCCTCTATCAACCCGAAGAGATGTACCGAAATCGATACAGCACCCCGATTATGCATTAGATGGTGTACCTAGGAGTGAGATGACAATGCGTGGACGAAATAAGATTGATATTCTAGACAAAAAGGGTCAGGAAGCCATGAGGAAAGTCTGCAGACTAGGAAGAGAAGTTCTGGATATTGCTGCGGCTGCCTGCAAACCAGGAGTGACTACAGATTATCTCGACGAGATTGTCCATAAAGCCTGTCTGGAAAGAGATGTACGTTTCCCATCCCGGTTAATACTTTAACTTATGATTTGCAGTCATATCCTTCCCCTCTGAATTATCACAACTTTCCAAAATCAGTGTGCACTTCACCTAATGAAGTGATATGTCACGGTATTCCGGACCAGAGGGTGCTCCAGGACGGAGATATCCTGAACATTGATATCACCTTATATCACGGTGGTTACCATGGAGATTTAAATGAGACATACTATGTTGGTGACAAAGCAAAGGCTGATCCCGATGCAGTCCGCGTTGTAGAAGCTGCAAGAGAATGCCTTGATGAAGCCATCAAGCTTGTTAAGCCTGGGGGTCTCTTTAGAGAGTACGGAAACGTCATTGAGAAGCATGCCAAGTCCAAGGGATGTAGCGTTATTAAGACATACTGTGGCCATGGTATCAATACTTTGTTTCATTGCTCGCCAAATATTCCTCACTATGCTAAGAATAAAGCTGTGGGCGAAGCAAAGGAGGGCATGTGCTTCACGATTGAGCCTATGATTGCGTTGGGAACGCACAAGGACAAGACGTGGCCAGATGACTGGACCAGTGTGACGCAAGATGGGAAAAAAACTGCCCAGTTCGGTAAATCAGCCTTGAGATTTCTCCTTCCTACCGGACTTTTACTAACCATAAATAGAGCACACTCTTTTGGTTACCGCTGATGGAGTCGAAATTCTTACTGCACGAACTGCAACTTCTCCTGGTGGGCCAGAACCAATGCCAGAAGTCAAGGCTGTAGCAGATGCAAAGAGCTGATAAGAACATAATATACCCTAAGCCTTCTACTTTTTGGTTTATAGAAATAAATGGAATAGTCTTTTGGTGAGCTTTCCTTAGCAAATTTCCGCGACTCTCGTCCGTTAAACCTCGTGTAAAGGAAGTGAACATGTCTATAGTTGTAATGTGTCTTCATCACCTACAAAAAACCATGCTGTTGATGCCTACAGATCAGGATTCACTAGGGGTGGTAGGAAATTTTACCAGATTCGATTTTACATTTTCCATTTGATTTTCACATGTGCCACTATATATCAAAAGCCTTTTTTTCAGCAACAGAAATTACAAGCTGTTAATCCCAATAACTCATCTGATTTGCCTTAATTTTTGATAGAAAATTGAGTACCTGTTAGATTGATTAGTTATATATTCTACTCCTTCCACGTGGTCCTCACAAGGGGGTAGCTTTATGAAGCTGTGGTGTATTAAGCGAACCAATGATAGCTTCAAAAAGTCGTGTCCGAAATCAAGCTCTCTGTTTTCGAGCCTCGCATTTCATCATTCCGCTTTCCTTTCTCCCAACTTCAAAAGTTCAATACTCCACGACACCACTCCAACCTCTGTACAGTCGTCGAACACTTCGCCAGACCTTCCTCAGCGCTTGCTATTCGCACAGCCTATCAGTCGCAGATCCTCGACATCTATCAGACTCGGTTTTTTAATCCAGCCCCTCAACTTATCTAAGCTCGCACGAATCTCCCGCCACGAGATACTTTGTTCTTCGTTACCAAAGGCAATAACCGTATTAGTTCTTATCGAAACGCGTATTTGCGCGATCTAATCTGCGCCAAACATGATGTCCGGCGAGGCTTGGTTGTACCTGTTGGCGGTTTTGATAAATGCCGTCAATTTGTTCCTACAGGTCTTTTTCACGATCATGTATAGCGATCTCGAATGGTAAGCTTTCGTCTTGACTTCTATGCAGATTCCTCTCTGGCGCAAGTTTTGAAGCTACTTTGTGCCGAATATTACGATAACGGCGAGCTATCGGATGAGGGCACAAACTTGGGCTACTTGAATGGTAAATAACTAACCTTATCGAATAGTGACTACATTAATCCTATCGACCTCTGCAACCGTCTAAACACATACATCATTCCTGAGGCCGCCGTCCATGGCTTTTTGACTATCTTATTCCTTATCAACGGGTATTGGATTGCCTTGATATTGAATCTGCCACTTGTTGCATTCAACGTAAAGAAGTACGTACCCCCAAAAAGATACGGAGGCAAATTGGGCCTCTACTGGCTCTCTTGACGTGATCAGTTGGCAAAGGTGTTTCTCCAGATATGTGCTGATGATTTTGCAGAATTTTGGACAACACGCATCTCCTTGATGCCACGGAGATTTTCAGGAAACTGAATGTACACAAGAAGGTAAATCTTCCCACAAGATCTATTCTACCATGCTCGATACTTTGCTAATTATTACGCGTTTAGGAATCCTTTATCAAACTTGGTTTCCATTTGATCATGTTCTTCTTCTACTGTAAGACTGCCTTGTTCGATTAAAGTGCATAAAACTAACCTCGAAAACAGTGTACTCAATGATCGTGGCTCTAATTCGTGACGAGTCTCACTGACTTGCCTCCTCGATTGACGAGAAGTATAAAGAAAGATTGTGAGACGGAGCTAGGTATGATAAGGAGGGTGAAGATACGGGCTTTAAGGTGTCCGTAATGGATTATGAGAGGGCAGTTATATATACGGGAGTGAGGATAATACGGACTTGTGGAATCTTCAGCGATTAGACATGGTTGATGAAGGTGTCTCGGAGTTTGTGCTTGCTTCGTGTTGGTGCGGGCAGGTTGCATATTCTATTGGTGACCTCATATTGAAGTCACGCGTGGATAGATACTATAGGTATGCTGATGGTAGCATGCAATGAATAATTCTGATTTTCAAACACTTCTATTAACTGCAAGATATTCTTGAAGTCTAACAGTAATGGCATTTCGTGCTCAGCAAATCATAAAACATTGCCTCAGGCCATAAGGCCATAAGGCTAACAGCGCAAGGCTGAAAACCCAACATTCATGACTGGGAAGGAAACAGGGCCATTATTTCGATTTATAGACCACATCTAGCATTTTCTAACCAACAATCAAGATGGCAGACTTTGGCGCATATCCGCCGAATATGGCACCTCAGAATGCTTTGATCGTGCGACAAGCGGCCGGAGCGGACCATTCTGTTGTCCCGTACACGGCAGAGGTTCTCTCCAGACCAGCTCAGGGCCCGACCAACCCTTTCAAGGATGAAACATCGAGTCTGAAGCGCAAAAATGTGCCTACTGGATATGCCGAGGAGATGTATCTGAGTGAGCACACATTTCGAACCCAACATAGAAGTATAGAGCGTGGTCCAGAAAAGGCATATCTTGGAGGACAGGCTGCAAAGGATGAAGCTGCTCGGATACGAGCGAAGCGACAGAAGAAGGGCGATGCGACTGTTGCCGAGGGAGACGATGCTTACGTGGGACCGTGGGCGAAGTACAAGCAAATTGAGTATGAAGAAGTGGGCGAGGATGAAGAGTTAGCAAGTGATGAGGAGTACGAAGAGGTTGAGGAAGAAGAGACTATCGAAAGTGGTACTCTAATACCGGCAGCGCCACAGGCCTTAGAGCGACGGAAAGAAGCTGAGAGTGAGGGCTCGGAAACCACGGTGTTTGAGGGGAGCGAGCAGTACGATTACCAAGGACGAACATACATGCATGTTCCCCAGGATCTCAATATCGATTTGCGGAAAGAGCCTGGAAGCGTGAAAAATTACGTGCCCAAAAAGCAAGTACATACCTGGAAAGGTCATACCAAGCAAATTACAGCCTTACGATTCTTTCCTGGATCCGGACATTTGTTGCTCTCTGGTAGCACAGACACAACAATCAAAATTTGGGATGTCTATCATAAGAGAGAGTTATTACGAACGTATTCTGGCCATAACAAAGCGCTATCGGATGTTACATTCAATACCAGTGGTACACAGTTTCTTTCTGCTTCCTATGATCGCAAGATGAAGCTCTGGGATACAGAAACAGGGCAATGTATAAATCGATTCGAAACCGGCGCCATACCTCACGTTGTCCGCTTCAATCCATCCATCGAACATGCTAACGAATTCCTGGCTGGTATGTCTGATAAGAAAATCGTACAATTTGATATTCGTACCAGGGAAAAGGTCCAAGAATACGATCACCACCTTGCCGCAGTCAATACCATTACCTTCGTTGATGAAAATCGTCGTTTTATGACCACCTCCGACGATAAATCTTTGCGAGCGTGGGACTACAATATTCCCGTCCCTATCAAATATATCGCGGAACCATATATGTATCCAATGACACGTGCCTCAGCCCACCCTTCTGGGAAATATGTCGCATATCAATCCTCCGACAACAACATATTTGTCTACGGTGCCACGGATAAGTTCCGCCAAAACCGCAAGAAGGTCTTCAAAGGACATAATAATGCTGGATATTCGATTGATGTGTCGTGTAGTCCAGACGGTCAATTTGTGGCCTCTGGCGATAGTGGTGGATATGTCTGTTTCTGGGACTGGAAGACCTGTAAAATGTATCATAAATTTCAGGCGGCGGATGGAGCGGTCACTTGTTTGGAGTGGCATCCACAGGAAAATAGCAAGGTTGCTACGGCAGGGTTGGATGGAGCAATCAAATACTGGGATTAAATAAGCCACCTAGAATGCAATAATATTAGGCAGGAAACACCATGCGCTGAGAGCTTATGTTTGTTTGATCAGAGTCAACAAGTCTGCATTGTGAAAACTTCAGATATATCAGGCTCTAGACACACTGAATCTGGAAAGTGACGTTAGCTGGACGCGGAAGTAAATATCACTTGTTCCCAGACTGGGACACAGTGGTACATAGGATTTGCAAGTGAAATGAGCCCGGGATTTTTGAATATGTATCGTGGCAAGCTAATCTCTGGAGAGTGTCAGGAAACTACATTGAATCAGTTCCTCTCGGCTTAGTTGGAGATAAATGGTTCTTCAAGCCAAACAATCAGGCAAAAGTGCTATGTTTCCTATGTAGGATGGTTGCATCTCACTTGATACCTCAGCATTCCCACAGGGGGAGTCAGTCACTAGATTCACTTACAGGCCACTTCTTCCAGACATTAATGGCGTAACCATTTATCACGTAAAGTCAATTTGGCTAGAAGCTACAGATGGAGAGACATCAAGAGCTTCAACTTGAATCTCATCATAAGGCAAGGATATTGAAACACTTAGTCAGAAAATTCTTTAATTACGTTCTTATTTAGCTTGTAAATGGTATGATTCAGCTCCCGAATGAGTAGGTGCGTCCCTTTCTCTAGCATTCACTGAACCATTCACTTGATAGAGACCTTGAAGATTTCATCTTTGGATTTGTCTCGGCTGGAGCTTGTCTACAAAATCTAACAGCTTGGCCAAGCACGAGAGAGTTTGACGTAGGTTCCTATTACACCAAGTTACAATTCTCTTTCTCAGGGGCAAGAATTCACTAAGGTGATGACCCACAGACGCGTTTATAGATTGAATTCACTTATGTTTCGCCTTCTCTAACCTCCGAGCTGCAGACAGGTTCTATAAATTATCCTATATAATCAGCAAGTCCCCCTCTTCCCCGAACTCATCCTTTCTTCTTACACGCCACAATCTCTCATTATTCTTCACTTTGTATCACACCCTCTCCTTCTCCATTAGCACAAAGCAACAAGACACCAATTACTGCATCACAAACATCACTCAACCCGAATCATGAAGCTCCAACTTCTCTGCCACTTTGTTACTTTCTTCACACTCCTCGGCCTTGTCGTCGCAGCACCAGCTGTGATGGCCACGAAGGATGTTAGTCTTAACAAGGGTGACTGTAGCAAGGTCTGGTGGCTTTGCTTTAAGCAAGCCAAGACTCCAACCATCAAACCTGTCCCAGCTCTCAATGGATTTCTAGCTTCGACTCAACCAAACTCTGGCGTTGTGGTCACAAAGGATATCGACTCTTCCACCACATCAAAGACCCCACTGATTCGATTCAATGCCACCACTTCCAAGGATATTGATATTGCTAATCGTGACTGCGCCAAGGTTTGGTGGTTGTGCTTCAAGACTTCTGATCACATCTGCAATATCGCTCCATGGCTCTGCAACCGCAATGCTCAACCCGCACCTGGAAATGATTCAACCTCGTTCAAATCATCCATCTCTAAGGCCGCTGAGTCTGGTAATGCTTGCAACAAAGTCTGGTGGCTGTGCTTCAAGGAAGCTCTGACGTCTACACTCGCTCTACTTCCTGTAGACGCCAAGGCTACAGTTGGACCAACCGCACACGTAGTAGTTGCAAAGGAGATCTCCTCTTCAAATCGTGACTGTGCGAAGGTTTGGTGGCTGTGCTTCAAGAAAGCCCCTAATACCAATTTTGGCATATCCTCCAGTGATGTTGCTGTCCCAGCTCAGCTCAACTCGGATATCATCGTCAAAGAGCTGCAACCAGCCTCCCATGTCGTCGTCTCCAAGAACGTAGACTCTGCCAATCGTGACTGTGCGAAGGTCTGGTGGTTGTGTTTCAAGGAAGCTCCGCACTCAACCCTCATCCCGGCCCCAACCGCCCCAACTGGTATTGCCGCACCAGCTCAGCCAGCTTTCGACCTTGTGGCATCTGCTCGCGACATCACCTCCAAGAAGCCCGCAGCTGGAGAAGTTTCAATTACTCCATACAGTCCAAGCATCGATCTTGGTGCATGCGGTTATCAGAACGATGATCATGAACTGGTTGTCGCTCTTGCTACACCTGCCTGGAACCCAGCTTAGTGAGCTCATCCTTGCCTCTTTCCCTCCCTCCAATGTGTCATTAACTGCTAACGTTGCTGAACTGTAGCTGCAGCCAGCGCATCATCGTCAAGGCCAATGGTCGTCAAGTTGAGGCTACTGTCGTAGACCATTGCCCTGAATGTGGTGGTTCTAATCTTAATGCCGCCTTGGGACTTTATCATGCATTGGGTAAGTACCATACCTCATCGTCTGGTGGTTTTACCTTGCTCTTACTGACAATCTGATAGGTGGAAGTGATTCTACTGACCAAATCGATCATGCTGAATGGTGGTGGAAATGAGTGACTAACAAGTTGATAGGCCCGTTATCAACCAGCTCTGTCTCATAGATGGTTTTCATTAAGGTATAAGGTCTGGGGGCTAAGGGTCCCGAGCGTTTGCAACTTGGAATGAGTTGAGCCGTGCAGTGCAGCCTTTGCTTCTTTTCCAAAACTAGAAAATGAAATCTCCCATTTTCTAAATATTATTTCTGGAGGTGTCCAAGTGCCTACTTTCATAACATCTAAATCCATACGCAATACTTGACAGATCTGGAGAACCATGTGAATGCTCGCTTATTCCAGGGGCCGCGTAAGTCATGTGACATTTTCTCAAGCGGTTACTATTAATCTCAACAGGGTGCATTCATACATACATGCTGGAGCATGTAAGATACTTCTGGCGAGAGCGAGGCATGAACTAGTTTAGTAGATGAACTCGGGGTTTACGAATATCTCGGCCGGTGACTTCAATATACTAAAGGATTTCAAACATAAGGAGCAGACTCAAAAGATGAACCAGAAGAGTAGTTTCATGATGTTACGTCTATAAGACAAACAGAGATTCGTTATTGTTCACACCGTCAACTCCCCATAAAATATCATACAAAAAAGATCTCGTTACAAAATGATCAACGCGTCGAATGTCCCCACCACCCATAGCCATCTATGTGTGACCGACCAACCCGGCTTGAGGAGCGTTGTCAGGGTTGATGTCAGTTCCAGCAAATCCAAGGGCGGAGTTCCATGCATCGGCCGTGGTAGCATCTCTTGTTCCAAGAGCCAAGATTTGAGCCTTTGCGTCGTCGCAAGCAGCCAGGGCCTCGTCAGAAGCACCGCAAACGTTGCCAAGCTGATCGCAGATACGGGTGGTGATGATGTTAGGGTTCAAGGCCTCCTGTTGGCCTTTGTTGACAACGGGGTCGATGGCCTGGAAGGTGAGCTCGGTCTCCTTGCGACCGTTGAGTCCAGCCTCGAACTTGATGGTTGGGGTGCAGGTTCCGAAGTCAAGACCGAGAGATGAAACTTGTTGTCCTGGGTCGACTCCCTCGGGGGCTACGGCACCGCCTCCAGTTGCTGGGGCTGCTGAAGCAGCTGGGGCTTCGACGGCAACAGCTGAGCTGGCAACTGCAGTGTTCTCTGCAGCAGCACCACGGGTGACGGTTACAAATGAGGTGGCCTGGTGAGAAAGTCAGCTTGGAACTTCAAATTTGCAGTTTTTTCTTTAAAAGTAGTTTTTGATGTCTCAATGATTGATTAAGTTTGTGAGGAGAATAACTTACAACGCAGTTTGCACCTCCGGCTGCGGCACTGCTTTGGACAGCAGCTGCAGTGGTTTGGACGGCCGCAGCACTTGTGGCCTGAAGGAATTAGTTGGAGTTGCGCAAAAACATTTCACTGCAACTTACAGCATTTCCATTTCCGTTGCCATTTCCATTCGCGTTACCATTTCCATTGCCGTTGGCATTGCCATTTCCGTTGGCGTTGCCATTTCCGTTGGCGTTGCCATTTCCATTGGCGTTACCATTTCCATTGCCGTTGCCAGCTCCTGCAGCAGGTACAGCACCAGCAGCTCCTGAAGCATCCTTGGTGGAGAAGTTGGTGAAGCCGTTAGCAGCCATAACCTCGGCGACACTAAGTCCGGTGGCATCGAATGGGGTGTTGAGAGATGCGGCTGCATTTGCGTTCTGAACATCTGATCCATCGACAGCGGGGTCTACGAGAGGAACGACACCGCGGAGAAGCTCGTTGGTTGGTAGGGTAGGGTCGGAGCAGATGGCTGGGATGGAGACGGCAAAGGGATTGAAGTTCTGCTCGGCACCTACGAGGCCTCTTGCGGCAGCAACAGCATCGTCTCCTGTTCCAAGCTGCTCGAGAATGAGATCTCCTTGCTTGAGCTATTGGGAGTTAGCAGTGATCTGGGATAATGTCGCAATGATAATTACCTTGTCGCAAGGGTTTGCAGCTCCGAGGAGGGTGCTGATGGATTGACCGGCGAGAGTGGCTGCCTGTCCCGACTCTCCACCACTGGTAACTGCTGAGATTGCAGAGATTGGGAGTTGTTCTTGGCCGAAACTAGATGCTCATTAGCGTTTCATGTCATACATTGGGGAGCATCACATACCGAGCCTCGGCGATGGCCACAAGGACCGAGAGGAGAACAGCGTGAGAGTACATATTTCTGACTGGTAAAAGTACTGAAGTTATGAGCTGGTTCGAAATTCGAAGGGTTGAAGATTGACTTGATTTGTAAAAAAGAGTAAAATGGGCCTGCCGAAAATGAAGGTGAATTGTACTGGAAAGAGTGTAGAAAGAATGTAAAGTTCACAGAACTGTTAGCGAATGTGGAAGTCAAGACTCAAGAAGCTGAAGATGCGATGAGAAGCGTAACAGAAAGGGAAAACATCGATCGTTATATATGAACTTATGGGCCGCTGATGTTTGCTCGGCTGTCAGGGGCCTCCACGGAGTGTCACCGTAGATCATACCGGCGTACCAAAGTCTGGGCACATGGCGGGACTTGATGGGCCTTGTACTGTATCTCACTTCCAGCGGACTGTCGACTCCATCACCAAGGCTTTTGTACTCACCTGGGGACGTTGATAGGAGGAGAAGGAACCCTGTGGTGCTCGTTCCTCTGCAAAGTCCAATCAGCTGTTCTCTAGCATTCCTCCTGGCTACTCAAACCAGCGGCTAGGCCCGTCGCTGCGCAAGGCTCTTAGATGAGGTGAAGTCTCAGACTTCAGAAACCGTCAATACGAAGCAACAGGGTGTTGTTCGAAACAGAGCTTGGACGATCCATCCCATATCTTGGCGTCTGAAGTCAACGTCTGCTGGGATTGGCGCTTAATCAGCCCACGGTTTGCTGAAGCGGATGTAAACAATCAATCCAAGTATCAGCAGCTTGCTGAACATGTTTATAAAATCAATCCAATAACATGATTTGATTCGAACGCAGTTATTTGCTTTAATGACGAAATGAACAAAAGTTACAGGCCCTGCATTCGCTTAATTGGGTAACCGAGTGGATGAGACAGTTGCCAGTCTGCGACACTTGGTACGTTTGAGAATACTGGGCTGAACGGCCGCAACTGTATCGTGCCATCTTGAATTTAATGCGCGAGCATAAAAGTTAATTTTATGTCGAGTCGTGAGCTGTTTGACAGCTGAAAATGGTCGGAATATCTGATTCCCGTGTCAACCGCGCTTACAATGCAATAAGAGCTTCGAGGCGATCTCGGAAATGTGGGCATACGATCCGCATAGTTCGTCTGGTTACCTGCGCTGACAGTTGTCTACCTGGTGAAAATCACGTCTGAAGTACGAAGAGCCAGTTGAGAAGCTATGTTCTTGGTGAAAAGAGCAGCACTCGGTCCAAGGAACAACTACCGATCTGTCTTTTGCACCTCTCTCACCTCAGATTTTTGAGTGTCGATCGAGTTGGTCTGGCCATTACTTATGTGACCGGACCTTAGCAAAATTTCAAAGCTCTCAAATTTTCACGTCGCACATGCAGTAATAAGATTTAGACGTCGTCCGACGAAATGGTAACTTATACCAAGAATGCCTGAGCACCAGTAACTTGAATTACTCATAATTGTTATTGATTTTACACCTAGAGTTCAGACTGATATTTGACATGCAACATTTCATCATAGGGACGGGGCCTTTAGTCTATTCTTTCATGATTTTCCAAACAGGCGGCTGCCCCTCAGGTGAGTTTGATTCTCGCCCCACGTTCCTCCTCCATACAAGTTCGTCCCAACGCACACGAATGGTTCCGCTCGGACTTACAAGTCTCGCTACGCTGGGTTTCTCGAGTCGACCTGATCGCTATGATCTAACCTGCCCCTTTGTGTTTCTGGTCCGGGCGATATCGACCGTGTGTGATGGGCTCAGTCGTCCCATCTTCCCTGTATCTTCAAGCAGCCATGTGAGCAAACATCATGCCATGCCTGGAACCTCGACATTCTGGGGACGGATAATTCCTCAATGCTACCGTGGAAGAAAATCACCCCAATTCTGTCGAAACATCCCACTCTCTACTTGAAAGAAGTAATGTTCTTAGCTAAATCAAAGAACGTTAAGGACTTGGTTGACCCTGACGGACTAGACTCGACTTTTCAGCCAGGCGTCCCTCTAAGCAACCATATCTACAATTTCTATCAATGACCAATATTCAATCATTTACCCTTTTACTTCATACATCCACCAGCCCGATACCGGCTGTAGGCTGTCCAGACCCGTCATCACGCCGACCTCTAGCTTTATAGGCACATATTCCCGCCGAAACCCTTCTCTTTTCCAATAGGCATGAGTCTGGCTCATATCCAGCTTGTCGCCGCTGCTCCAGACCGCGATTCCCACCGAGCCAGCGACCATCCTCGTCTTGATCTCGTGCCCATTGTCGTTTACCGTCACTGGCACCGACACATAGCCGACGGGAATCTCCGCAATATTTAGCTGATGATATTTAACCCCATTTATCTCGCAACCTGTATCGCTGATATACCTTGATTTGCCCTTGCTGTGCAATGACTTGCCGTCTGCATCCCAGAGACAGAACGCGGTCAGCCAGCCTGAGAGATATGATGGGCCAGAGCTATTGCTGGTACGGTGGGCAATCTTGGACCAAAAATCAACGATTGTGGAGCTATCAGGTTCCTTAAAACTGCAGACAAAGAAATCCAATATAGGAACGAGTAAGGTCGCGAACTGTCGGGCCTCTTCGCCAAAGTGTGCTAGTTTGTCCAGACGTTGACGGATCACAGCCCAGTCAGCCTGCTCGCCCAGAAGCGTGACCGACGGGATGCCGCAACATAACCCCGATGTATAAGTAAAATAATTTTGCATTGTGCCCATCATAAGAATCGCGGCCGTAACTAAGTCAGTGTGCGTCGTCGTAGTAAAATTCGGCATAATCCACTCGCGCAGCCCACTATCGAGAACGTTTTTCTCAATCTGTCTTGTCATATGCAACGCAAAGTTTCCAAAGTCCACGGTTTGGATAGTGCCAATATCAATGACTTCGAGATCTATTTGGCCCTCGTGCGCGACAAATAAGGAACGGAGGTCTTCGGCATGGGCATTAATATAAAAGCTGAGCTGGGTTAAAATGGCGAACCAGATATCCTCGGGTCGGATAGTCAGGTGATAATGGTCGCAATAAGCGGATACTGCAGCGTAAACAAACCCGTTTGCTGATGGGGATGTAGTGACTGGCACCGGCCAATCCCCCCCAAATGAGGATTGGATAATTTGCTTGCAATTCTGGGCTTGAGGGCCACAGGACCCGGCAAATAGCATTTCAGGCGACGTGGCCACGGAGCCTTGCCATTGTCGTGGCGGGTGGCTGGCGGGGCGGACCGTGACGGGCATGGAATGAATGATGATGATGGTGGGAAGATGGGAAACTCTACTTGGGAAGCGTGTCCCCTTACATACTTCGTAGGCTGGATGATGATCACGGTGTTCGGGTGCGGTTGGTGCTTGGCGCACTGGCTAGGGTTGATCATGCCGACCGGAGTTGACCTCCTTGAGAAACATCACATCCGCTGTTTGACTTCATCATGAATCACCTCTTCCTTCGTTTGGGAACCCCGGTTCTTGGTGATCACATTACTGCTCATTTCTGGTTCCACAGAAAGAAGGAATGGGTCAATGATGCCATGAGAGGAGTCATGAGAAATCGGTGACAATGGCATATGAGTTGCACTCCCGCATACCTCAGCCATTGGCGTGGAAGCCCTCGAATTGAGTGAAGGCGCCGTTGAAAGAGCAATCGAAGAAGTAGTTGATGGCATATTTGAAGGAGCCGAACGAATGATTGCTGGATTCGAAGCATGTTAGCTTTTTTGATATCATTGTTTCGTCGTTTGGTATACGAATTCGTATGTTGGTTTGGAGCATGCTCCGACACATGTGTCTGATTCTTGCTTAATAACGCTTTTGACCCTTTGAGATTTAGGGCATTTAACGTCTGTTTCATCCAGGGCTCGAGACGACGAAAAGACGGACATAGTTTGCTTGCTAATGAACAATGGCTTTGATTTCTATTAGAAGAAAATTATTATTGACAGCTTTAACGCCAGCTTTAAAAGGCAAAACTCTAGGATTATTACAAGCATAAACTGCAGTATATCAAGAGTACATATATTCTATGCGTGGCTAATGTGATAGTAGACACAATCACATTGCTTTGCAATAACTATATATCCTTCAAATGCTTAGTAAATTGCGTAAAAGCCTGCAATCTTATATTACACAAAGAGCTTATACTCCAATTACACACAATTGCTTAGAGCGATAGTCCTTTGGCGAAGTTTGTAGATGATGTAGAAAACAGCACTTTTGCAAAGATAGTTTCTAAAGATGCTAAATATGGCTCCTATCAGCTAGACGCCTTATTTCAACATTTTGACCTCTATATCTAGATTTGGTACTTAAATAACCTCATCCCAGCCACACTATCTTCAGAGACTAAATCTTCGTTAGGCATAATAGCCCTTTCGCCAGAGTCTGCCATCGAGTTTAACAACTGCAATGCAACGCTGGCTTCCCTTGACCCTGTCGCACTCGTGGGTCATCAACCAGAACCCGCCTATCAAATTAGAAGAATTTACTCAGCCATTTGGTTTCCGGCTTCGGAGTTTTCAATTTGTAGCTATGGCTCTTAGTGCTAGATGCCAATGCCAGCTTAATCCAATCCCCAACAGAAGCACTACGTGCGCTCCTAAGGTTCGACAGAAGCTTCTCCACACTAGGCAGCGGCTCGCAATCCGGAAATGCAGGGGCATTTGTCAGGGCGATTCACAGACGAATTGATCGCGGGAGATAGGCAACTTAGCACAGTTGTGGAACACGTCGTGGTTTGTCAAGTCTAGGACACGCATGAGCTGAGCTTGAATCGACCGAGTCAAGACAGGACTCCTATACTTTTCAAGAAGGTGGTTGGTTAATAGACAAAGTGGCTATGTCTTTGGAGTTGATAAGCAGCCTATCTATGTCAGAAATACAGACGCGGACTGCTAGGAAGCTGGTGGCAGTCTTTATTAGCATCGGGATTTGTTGATACCTAAGCCCTTCCGTTCGCGACTAATAATGCCCGTTTTAAAGGCTACACATCGAAGACTCCATTGGCGGGCACTTACTCTGCCTCGAGGAAAGCCATGAGTACTGAATAAAAGCCAGCTTTGATCTAAATTGACAGCGCCGTTACCGAAATTATCATGGATTCCACTTGTACGCCTCACACCCCACTTCTATAAATCCTAAAGACCCTTCATGCCAAGGAAGTGAGTGATACTGTGCCGTATGTATTGTATAGTAGTATACAGTAGTATGAGTTGGATGGTTTGAGTTTTATGTAGGATCCAAGTGATCAGGGTTCCCAACAAGATGAGAAACCCCACCAGCCATCCTATTAGCGTGCGATATTCTGCAGTTGTTCAAACAAATTCCTCGAAAGGTGATGACAAAGACAGGTTTTCCAACCAAGATCGGTCGAATTGTGGCGGTGTTTGTTGCATTCTGTAGTAGGTGGGCGAGAAAAACCGCTCAATAATGCCCGGTGATGCTGGGTCTGATCCTAGATTCAAAGCACTTCCTAGTGACGTAGAATTTTCATTTTGCCACTGGTCATCCAATTCTTCGATGCTTCGAGAACTAGGCTCTAGTAACAAACGAGAATCTGGCTTGAGGGTTCCGATCCTCTCGAAAAGTGTCGAGACGTGGGTTTTGTCGCTTCCTCGGAAAGAAGCAAGCATCCGCTGTAGGCTGTTGAGGATATCTCGTGGACGTTCGATAGAGATCCACGAGGCTTGAGTATTGCTCGCCAATGCTTCAGCTACCGCGCTGGCGATTCCATATATCTTAAGTTCCTGAGGATGAGTTAGCATGATTGTGTGCGAAGACAGAGAGGTGCTGACCATCGTAGGGCCATGTGCTTCGATGGCGGTATTTGGCAGTTGTGAAATAACTACAAGGAACTCTTTGGCGATTTGAAAAGGGAGAGACATGGAGATAGTCTGATTCACCTGCTGCGATCTTCCATGATTCATATACACGCTCCATAGTAATGCTCGCATCCATTGACGTGTAGCACATATGTCTGCTTTCTGAACATCATTACTCACCTCCCAGTCAACGGGCACCTCCTCCAGTTTCTTCTGTAGCAATACGAGACAGTCTCGACTCGTGTCTCCCATTTCACCAAAGTTGAATGGATTTGCGTCGGAGTTTTCCAGAATATCAAAGGCACCAGATTGGTCAAATAGCCAAAATAGATTAATGAGCTTCTGAAACGCTGGGAGGACGTTCGTTTCGTCATCACCTCCCATGCTTGGGAACTGTAGATTGGGCTTGAGAATCACCGGTAATTTGTGAAGCATAGCAACACCCCTAGATCGTCAGCAAGTGCTATTAATGACTTGTAGAAGCTTACCTCTCAGTAACGAACAAAAGCCACAATATCCGTCTGCTGATTTGTTGTTCCGGTATTGGAATGTTAGAGTAAGTTCTCTCTCTGTGCAAGCCCAGAATCTGGGCCACGGTGATGGCCTCCCTCAAATACAACAGAGATTTGACACCACCTGGGTGCTGATTCTCGTGATAGATATGCAAGAAAAATGCAATTCGGACACCATTTAAATTAACAGGCGGGCCATCCTTGATCAGTAACTTTGAGCGTTGACATTCCTGTTCCATCGAACTGGCCGTGATTGAGTCGAATTCCGACTGGTTAGCTTTTAGCTGAGCAACTGCTGCAGCACCTAACGCGTTTGCTAGGGCATATGCTTCCATATCATGATCATCTCTTTGCAAGCTTGCTATCACATTTTCCACTGCTACGATAGGCCAGACCGGATATAGTCGAAGCCGATATACACATAGTCGGAGGACCAACGACGGGACCGGTATTTTGAATAGATGCACCTCCGGTCTGTTCTCACACACATCAATGCCACATTCGCAACTTCTCATCTCCCATATGTAAACTTACCTGGCTCCTGGGACCGAGCTAGACTCTCCAGAACATGAATTCCCAACATCGTTGGCTGAATCCTGCGCTGCCTCTCCTTCAAAAGTCCCACGCAACCCCTGGGTTTCCGCGATGCTCTGAAAGGTCTTTGCGCGAAGAGCCCGCGGCCCCCGCGTCGCAGACAGCTTGATGAAGGTGCAAGAAATGCCCGCTGCTTCACATCCTACGCATGGAGATATCTCCGAGCACTTGATCTTGCGGACTTTGCAGCCGTCGCAGGCCCGCCGCGCCAACTTGCGTCGCGCCGCTTTGGGGGGCGACATGATGGCTGCGCGATTCCACGAGCGGCGGGAGATTCTGGCTCTAATATCTACATGGAAATATATCAAGGTGCAAGCACATCTGTAGTGAGTCTGCACAACGACGCTAGCGGGTCTATATATGGGAGTGACATTATTAATACGATACCGAGGACCGGTTTTCCCTTACCAGACCAGCATCAGCAGCGGTGCAGCGGTTCACACCGTCACTAGGGAAAATACGTAATATAGCAAAGGGAGCTAGTATTCCTAAGTTTGATATTTGGTATGGCGTGATGGCCACTTGCAGGGGCCTTTGCGGGGTAGTATTGATAGAATACTCGATTAGGGAGGTGTTAAGCGAGAGCGTCACACGTGATACAAAGGTTATTCATCCCATTTGCAATAGGCGGTGTCATATTTTTGGATCTCAAGATTTGATGAAAGCTTTTAGAGCTGATGTATTATTAAGATAATTAGACATATGGAGTTGTATCGTAGTTCAGTTTGAGCACAGGCAAGAAGTTTTGTACCGAATCAGTACTTGAAGCGGAAGTCAAGTCTTTTGTTTCCATCCGCCTCTCGTGCCTGCGTATCGGCTTGGTATGCCGCCCGTTCAGCGACTGTCATCTCACCCCATATCTTTTCCTTTCGACTATTGAGTAATCGTAGCCACCATGCCTGAGCTAGAAATGTAACCAGGGATAGTGCACAGCAGGAGATGAGGACTGTGTTGCCTTGCTTGTAATATGGACCGTCATACGATCGGTAGATTTGGGAACTGATCAAGGAGCCAACTTGCACAATAACATTGTACGTTGCCGCCGTGATTGCTCGTTTCTTGACATCGAACGTGTTCTCCGATATCCAAGCGGACACGATGGGATGGAAGTAGGGATCTGTGCAATGTTAGCAGGGTCAAAAGGTGCGAAGTCAGGGAAACTGACAGCCGGATATCAATGTGATGATGGAGAATCGAGACCATTCTCGACCACCATCCGGAAGAGTCAGGAGCGCCGTGAGCAACGGCAATATCCAGAATTCCCCAAAAATACAGTGGAGGGCGCGTTCATCAAAGAATTCACTGCTATACGCCAGCGCGAGCATAGTGATGATTTGAATTACAGCCGATGGAATGGTGAGCATGTTGGAATCGAATCTCGAGAACCCTAGGCGCTTGAGAGACAAGGTAAGATAGCCTTGCACCGGTGATGCTGCAATGTAGGCGACAAGACCGATGAAGTATAGTCCCCACATGGAATTGTCACTCCAAGCATTTTTGATATCTTTCAACGTCGCAGGTTCTTTGAGAGCAGTGAGTCCTTTGGCCGGGTCGTCGCGGAGAATTCGCTGAAGGCTGGTTAGTGATGAATTACAAGGAGCTCGTTAGGCTTACGTTGACCATAATAATTTCTTCGCGCTCGGAAAACCATGACTTTCGGAACAGAACGCTCTTGGTGGCAGTTGGAGACTGAGGGAGATAGAAGTAACTCTGCGAAACCTGTTAGCATAAAATACAATAAATGTTCAAAAAGGTAACTCACTATAGCACCAAGAACAAAGGTCAAAAGTCCTTCGAGCAAAAACAGCCAGAACCATCCAGGTTTCCCGCTGATTCCGCGCATCTCAAGAATTCCAGCCGCTAGGAGCGCCGAGATGACTCTGGCAATATTGAGAGTTGACCAGAAGCAGGCCAGACGAATGGAGAGTTCCTTCGTCTTGTAGAAATAGGTTGCGAATAAGATCACACCAGGAATGAAACCTCCTTCGCAGGCTCCGATCAGGGCACGAGTGATGTAGAAGGAGGTACGATTGGTCATCCACGCTTGCGCCCAAGCTATTGACGTTCAGTAAGCAAGTCTTACACGTTCGCCGGGAGGAAACTTACAGGCTGTAGACCAGAGCATCATCATAATCGGTAGGACGCGTCTGAATCCGTAGCGCTTGGTCAGGAATTGAACGGGAAACTCGGCGACCAGAAATGCAAGCAATTGAATTGTGGTACCCTGCCAGCATTAGTAGATTCCTTTACACTTCCATTTCTTCGCTCCAAACTTACATTGTTGTAATCGTCCGTGGTGAGTTTAAGATCAGGAAGCAGGTTGTCAGCCGTAGCATTGCTCAGATTTCCTCTGTCTAGTTGCAGCCCGAAAAACTAAGTCTTGATGTTAGCGTAGTAACCAGCCTGTAAATTTTGGATTCTTACCATAACGCACAGCCAGCTCAGAAGATATATATCTGTCTTTCGCACCACGCTCCGCTCCTCCTGCTCCGTCCAGGTCGCTCCCAGGTCAAACCGATGGCCTCCTTCATATGATTCATGGGGAGGAACAATATCCGAGAGGTTCTCTCTTCCCACGGGGGCCGTCGTCACCTGCGAAAAGGCGGGCTCATTATGAGCAGACAGCTTGGAGTCTTTGATATCATACTCTGTCGACATGCTGGCGGGTGAAAATTACTACCGGCTAGCTAGCTATTGGAACCGAAGCTGCGACACGTTGAATGCTTCTCAATGCTTCTCAATGCTTCTCAATGCACTTTCAATGCACGTTCAACACTTCCAGTACACTTCTAATTGAGTAGCAAGACTTCGAAGCTCGAGACTGTGTAAACCCAACAACCAGGTCGACCGGTACACCTCATGCATATATACATGAAGAACAATTAGGAATTCCCCACACATGACTGGTGGCTTGGGGGCGACCACATGGCTGGCCCGACTTGATTCGGATGGCTGGCCGCGCAGAGACCATGTCCTAACGTCCAGACAAGCGCGTCCGCGTCGAACCCCTCTCTCCCACTCCGAGAATATCTCCGGGTCCGCGGTCTGCCCGCTGAGCACGCAATTACCATTTCCGAGATTATCCCCGGATTTGCCGTATTGATCAATCACGCAGCGGCCGGCCCAGTTTTGGTCGGTTTTGGGACAATGGCATCATCGGCGACGAGTGTGGTGAAATCAGCTGAGTGGAGCGATGGCCGAGCCGTCGGGTAAAGCATGGAGAGTTTGCGAGACATATTCAACAGAGAAATATTAATAGGCGAGGATGCTATGCCATGCCATTCCATGCCATTCACACCACGCTGCCTTTCCCGAGCACGATTCATAAACCATCATCCAACTGAATTATACAAATCAAGGCGTATTTGCAGCGTCAATTATGCCATCCGCCCAATTCAACGAGTCCACCGTTCGGGGGGGCAATGATGCAGCCCGGACGAGATGCGTAGAACCAATGAAGAACTCGGGATCATTAAATCAGTATGATCACAACGACCTGACGCCAGTCATTGGCCGCGAGTTCTTTTTGCAGGCCACAGACTTGCTGAAGGGAGATGAACAGCTGATCAAAGATCTGGCGGTGACTAGTGAGTTGAGTTGACGGTGAATATATACCGAGCATCGACAGGAGCTGATACATCGTCCAGTTAGCGAACGAGGGGTGGTTTTCTTAAGAGACCAAGATATCACGCCCCAGCAGATGCAGGAGCTGTGTCAAAGAATTACAGAAGCCGCCGGATGTGTAAGTACAGGTTGCTGTGTGATGTGGTGACTCCTCCCGTCAGTTCCAAGTTAATTTGGAGTAGCCAGAATCCTCTTCCCTCCATGTGCATCCTCTTACGGAAGCAGGAAGCGAGCTGGGGGATCAGATCAGCGTGATAAGTAGCGAAAAGCAGAAGAAAGGTGGCGGACTTACACATCAACTCAGCGATGTGAGTCGGTTTGCCTCGGCCGGCTGGCATGCGGATATTACCTTTGAACCTGTTCCCTCGGATTATGCGATGTTGAAAATTCATACTCTCCCCGCAACAGGTGGAGACACTGTAAGCTTCATCCAGATTAGACGCACACGCTTCATGAGTTAACCGGATCGTGAGTAGTTATGGGCGTCAGGCTACGAGATTTATGATAGATTATCCCCTGCGATGCAGCAATTTTTAGAAGGCTTGACAGCCACCCACGACGCCAAATTCTTCCTCGACGAAGCAGAGCGTCTGGGCCACCCACTCCGAGACGGTATTCGAGGCTCGCCTTTGAACCAAGGGACCGCGCTCCAAGCTATCCATCCTGTGATTCGTACCAACCGTGAGTGCCCTGCACGCTTGATGCCCATCATGAATTAACCCCAAATAGCTGTGACGGGGTGGAAGTCAGTGTTTATAAACAAGGGCTTCACAAAGAGAATCAACGGTGTTACCAAAGATGAGAGCGACTTGCTCCTCAACTATCTAATAAATCTTGTCACGCAAAATCACGATGCGCAGGTGCGCTTCAAGTGGAGAAAGAACGATCTTGCCATATGGGACAACAGGAGCAACTGGCATTGCGCGACATATGACTACGACGCTGCTAGGGCGGGGGATCGGGTTTGCTCGTTAGGAGAGGCCCCCTTTTTAGACTTGAAAAGTAGAGGCAGAAGGGAGGCTTTAGCGAGTGAGAAGGTGTAATCTGTAGATACTCGGAAGAGCCTCCTAGTTGAACTATATGAATACAAGCATAAACATATATAAATATAAGCATAAACACATATAAATATATTTATATGGTAGGACCTAAAGCGATGTAAAATGAGTACTGCACCAATATCATCTCAAATTCAACTCACCTTTGATCATACCCAATGCACACAATGGTCAGATGCCACAGGAGATGCATTTGGCGGAGAATTATGGAACAACATATTAGCAACGCCTATCCTCCGCGACCAGTTTGACATATTTCGTGTCTGAAAGATTAGAAGCAGATCATTTGTTCGGGATGCTGGACCGGTAAGGGTACACTCCCCATGTCGCCCAGGCCGTCGTTGATTGGACTCGCCGTACTTTTGTCGACGCTATTCCCCTTTCTGGGCAATACAAGTTTCCGACTTCACCCTGATCAAGTCCTGCTCAAGAGGTTTCTGGATCACTTGATGGAAGAGCAAAGAGATCATAGGACGGCGTTGCTCTGGGAGGACAAGAAACCTGCAAACAAAGATACGGTATCTGTTGGATATGCAGCATTGGCGAACTGTATCCTTCCTGTTTTTCCCGGGCAACGAAATAGTTTGACAATGTATAAAGACCCTTTTAATCCTCTAAGAATTTTCAAACCTAAGGTTTCTCTCTCTATTGATGCCCTTGTCTCTTTGATTCACTAAATTCTCTACCAGGCAGCCAAAACGGAATGGCCGACGCAAGTAGTGAAATAGCCTCTCAGAGGCAGGATCCCATACCAATGGAAGTTTTATGTCTTGGAATGTGTAGAACAGGTACCCAGTGTAAGCATTCAGAACACCATCAAGTTTGGCTGGCAAGAAACCATTCCCAAGTACCCGTCTTTCAAATTGTTTGATATCCAAAGACGGAACCCACGCATAACCGAACTTCATATCCTAGCTAGAGATCATCCGTCATCTGTTCTCCAATCTCATCACTTGAGAGTATCTGTTGTCGGTTCATAAACACTCAAAGCCATTAGAATTTGCTGCAAACACGATGTGGGATTTAGTCCATGAAGTCCTTACATGAATATTTATATTCCCCAAGACGCTGACCATATCCAGCTCTTGCTGAAAGCCTCAGAATTCTAGGGTACGGCCCCATCTACCATATGAAAGAGGTCAAGAAAAACGGGCACGTCGAGTCCTGGATGACCGCCCTCGAAGCCAAGTACGAAGGGAGAGGAACCCCATACGGCCGCGAGGAATTTGACCAGCTCTTGGGCAGCTGGACAGTATGTATACCCTGGCTCCGATGGTATTTCTTCCGCTGATAGGAGGTAGGGCGTCACCGATATCCCGGCCGCGCTGTTTGCTGAGGAGTTGATGGATGCGTACCCCGAGGCGAAGCTAATCATGACGAGCAGAGACGAGCAAGCGTGGTTTGAGTCGATGAAGGCAACCATATGGCACGCCACTCAGGTTTCTCCCTTGAGAGATGTGATCTACCAGCATGTCTGGGGTGGTGATCATGACCAGTTTGGGCTTGCGCGGTTCAGGGAGCACAATGCGAAGGTGCGGGACCTGGCGAAGCGGAGAAACAGGACGGTTCTAGATTATGAGGTCAGGCAGGGGTGGGGACCGCTCTGCGAGTTCTTGGGAAAGGAGACCCCCGAGAGTGAGTTTCCAAGGGCTGACGATTGGGCTGGATATAAGAAGGAGGTTTTGGCTAGGAATGCTGCTAAAGAAGGTGATGAGAAGCGAAAACAACACACGGTGATCTAAATAATCAAGTGAATTGAAGTCAGAGCAAGCGTCACAATTGCGGAGAATTCGGGATATAAATTTATTTTTACTACTCTATGCTACCATATAGCTTCGAAAGAGCTTAGTCTTGTCGATCTGGATCGGCTTTAGGCTTGCTTCCCACCAATGTGTCAATCTCGTTCATGATTTCGGGAGTCAGCTTGTCCAAGATCGCCAAGCACTTGACGTTCTCAATGATTTGCTCTGGCTTGGATGCACCGGTAATCACAGCCGAGATGTTTGGGTTCTTCAAGCACCAGGCTAATGATAACTGAGACTGCGTGACACCCAGGCGGTCGGCAATTGGCTGTTGTTAGATGGTTAGCAACCAGACGACATATATTTCACCACCGATTTGAACTGGGGTCCCATCCGGGACTTCCCAGACCAAGACCTATTTGGGAGAACTGTGGGCAGGGAAAACCAACCTTTAGCTTTGCAACCTTTTCGACGTCTGCTTTCCAATCATCATTGCCATAGTTCTCTCTCATAAAGTCCGCAAACTTGTCCTTGCTCTCAGAGAACCTTGATCCGGGTGGAGGGCCATTGAGAGCATCATTGTACTTGCCAGACAACAAACCAAACTTCAATGGGCTGAAGGTGGTCAAGCCCAGGCCGCATCGCTTGTAGAGTCTTTGGAACTCTCCCTCAACCTTAGTTCTCTCCAAGATGTTATAGAAAGGCTGCTCGACAATTGGAGCAATCATCCTCAAATCTTTAGCGATACCACAGGCTTCGGTTATTTCGTCCGCACCTGGAGGAGGTCAGACATGATTCTCCCAAAAACAAGTTGCCAATTAGGGCTTAAGAAGTGAACCCAAAGGATCGATCAGGAATGGGGAAGGGGTGCATTGCAGCATTCTCACGTACTCCATTCAGAGGTTCCCCAGTAGAACGCCATTCCTTGCTCAATAACGTAGTTGAAGGCTCGGACTATCTCCTCCATCGGAGTCAGTCTGTCGGGTCGGTGTGCGTAGACTATATCAACGTATTTGAGATCCAAACGCTCAAGGGATGCCGTCAAGCCTTCTATAATATGCTTTCTTGAAAGGCCGTGATTGTTCACCAGGATTTCTCCATTGGCTCCACCGTAGTTCAGCTGTTGTATTTGTCAGATAGCTGTTCTCACGCTTGACAAGTAGGAAATACCTTGGTTGTGATGACAACATCGTTTCTCTTCCATCCAAATTTCTTTATGGCCTTGCCCATCTTAAGAGGAGTTAGTGATTTTTCCAAAACGAAAAGCTTTGACAAGCGAGCTCGAATCAGACCAGATATGGGCTTGCTTCTGAAAGACCGAGAGAAATATCATGTATGGATAATTCCTGTCCGGTGTTTTGGAGCAAGCTCAATGTGACTAAAGGAGAACATGGAGCCATATTTCCGTTCTACATACCATAACTTCAGATTGTCCGCCAGAATAACTAATTCCTGTCAGTTGGAGCTTAACTTAGACATCACACATATCGACCTACCTCTCAGCGGTATCGAAGAAATTAATTCCACAGTCATATGCCGCTTTTATACAAGAATATGTTTGTTCTGTTGACACAAATCAGCGCCATTTCCCTCGTCATTTCAGGGGCCGTACCATTCTCGACATGTCCTCCGAATCTATACATTAACCAGTCAGTCGCATGTCTATGAACATGAGTTCAAGAACGTGACTTACGTGAGCCAACCTCCCAATCCAAGACATGATACATGCAATCCCGAGTTTCCCACTCTTCTGTACTGCATACCGGTGTTTCTAGGTTCGGGCCACGCCATTTTGAATTTATTTAATGATGTTGATTGATGTTGCAGTCATATCTGAGGCTTCTTAAAAGGATTCCATCTTCGGAGGAAATATCGGGGAAATAGCACCCATCGTGGGCCAGGCTAGTGCTCCCCATTTCTTAGGGTGGCCGACCCCTAGGTTAGTGAGAGCAGATGAATGGGGTAAAACACGTGATATAGCTTCTACATTCAATCAACACTGGTCTCATATAGGACAAGCCGAAAACAAAACTCATAAAGATCGTTGTTATGTACATTTGAGCTGACGCATGGGCCATGCATTTCCTATGTCAATTGTAGAGCACGCTGGATAGGCCTAATGGTAACCTGGCGGTGCACCACCAATCCATTTAAACTCTGTGTCCTGCAGGTCCACCCTAATTCTTTCAACCAAAACCACTTTAACGTCTTCCATGGCCTTCCCCAGCTCTTTACAGAAGCTGACCTTCGCGTCACGACCTATCGCCTCGTCTTCAATTTCGATCTCAATCCATTGCAGCTGAGTTAGACAGAGGAGTCCTGCTTGGATCCAGTCCAACTCCGTTCTCAACAAAGTGTTAGCATTTGCTGCAGCTTCCAATTTGTCCGAAGCATTTGATATGCTGCCAAAGACACAGGCGTGCAAAGTAGAACTTCCTTTTATGACCAATCTGAGGCCGTATATGCCTTTCCACATACTGCACAAATCCCACCACTCGCCTTTCTCAGGTTTCTCACTGATTGTCGGTACAGTGCTCGCCGTCTTAACCAACAAGTCCCTTCCCAGAACCTCCACTGAAGCCCATCGCATAGCTTTACTTTGCCAAGCTTTCAGTCCATAGGTGAAATGTCTACCAGCGTAAAGACCGCTCCTGAACCAATTCACAAATGCGAATGTGTTGGTGTGAAAGGGAACAAGGCGGGCTTCGTCGTAGATTTGCTTGCAGCTGGTGAGCAAGCTACTAGGGATTTTGCCTTGGATCATGGGACGAACGGAGCATGGCTGAGGTGACAGATCTGAGAGAGTTGTTCCTGAGTTCCGCTGCGTGCACGTGGTACTAACTCGTAAATCAGCACGGTAATTACTTGTGATAGCATGGGGGCCTAGGAGCTGGGAGCCGGAGACATCGTAGGAGCTAGAGCAGTTCGAATTCATAGATCCCGATCACAAGCCTGCCCAATGTGATAAATCGTAAAAGACAGCCAGTAAGATTTTATAGCCAACGATCTAAATAGCAGGGATTTTGAACTCTTGCTTAGAAAGCGTTTCATTCGATCGTCTGAGCAGCATACACCCGTTTTGCTTGATGCCGAGTATCTCATACAATATCACATGGGGTGGGCGTGGTCAGCTCTAGTGTTTCTTCTTCATTGAATCTCGGCTCCATGTATGACTCTGGACAACCAACTAAAAGTGACTTAGGAATGACAGACTGTAAATATTGTTCAATAGCATAGGGGGGCAGAATGGAAGTAGATGCTAGAACGGAAAGGTGTGCATGATGTATAGCATGCGATTTAAGCACATAATAGTAGATCTGAAGACGGATCTCTAAAGGAATTTTCAAGAAAGCTGGTGTTTTCGTTGCCCTAGATGTAGATGAGGTTTGCGGAAGGGTTGGCTCAGGTCTAATCATAGGCGTGAACGATTCGGGCGTACATATTCGTGAGTGTCTGATGATGGGAGTCGCTGGATAAACCAAGCAGTCCGGGCATTGACACGATGCAAAGTTGCTGGTGAACAATTTCCCAACTGAGTGATAAATGTAGGTATCGTCAAGCGCGCTCCAAGTAGAAATGCACATCCTTGACCAATGAAGCTGAAGCTCTAAATAATAACTCCCACGATCGTTGCTGTTGAAAATGTATAAAGATATCAGAAGTCACAAAGATAATATCAACAGGAAAACCGAAGAGGGTGCGTTTCTATTTCAAGGAACACTACATGGCAAGCTGGAAGAATTGAGGTTGATCTATATGTTTGTGACTAATCTCGGTTAGCAGCTGCAGAAGGTTGGTTGGTGTTGGCAACAGGAAGTCTGACAGTAATGCTGACTGTGCCAAATTTTAGTTTACGCGTGAAGCCAGTAATGTAATCCGCCTGCGATAATGCTCAAGAAAGTCTCGCATTCTCTAGTGCCGCCAAGCAGTGATTAGTAGTGGTCAAATCCAACATTCAACGCAATTGGCGGGCTGGGTTTTTTCTCGACTTGTAGACTAAACGAGTAGGTGGTCGGATTCGACTTGGTGAATTCCAGGAGCTTTAACAAACTTTGGATCATGGTCGTGATCCGCTGAGGATGGTTCTTGGTATGCGAATGTATATTACAACCACTTGTTGGCTCTCTATCATCGCATGCCATTGGCAGTGTCAACACCAAAGCCAATACCACTAGAAAATCTGAGAATATCGTTAAGACTCCGGCCTGGCACCTGTGCTTGTTTCTTGCTGCTGTCCTCTTTCTTGATGACCGCCTCTTTCTTTCCATCATCCTCGTCATCCTCGCTCTTATCCTCCTCGTCGTCGTCACTGGCATCCTCGGCAATCGGCCGTAAGCCCGTACGGACATTGTCCTCCCCTAGTTCTTTCTCCTCTGGCGTGTACTGATCATAATATTCCTCCATTAAGAACTTGTTCACCCTCTTGTCTAGCCAATCACCAGCCCACTCCCAGAACCTTTCCAGCTCCTCCTTGTTGGCACCTAATGTCGCATCAATCACCCGGCCCTGCTCGACCCAGCTCTCAGCTTCAGGCTCAAGCTTCTTCCGTACGATCTGGCCTAGAAACTCTCCTTGGACTCGTCCAGGGTAATTTGGCAGTGGAAACACAACGGTATTGTTGAGCAGGTCGGAGTATTTTTCGGCGTTGCCAGCCAAAGCAATGAGGTTCTCTGCCACGATTTTGGTTATTTGCTGGAGAGAGGTCCTGCAATTGGATGTATCAGCAAGAGAACCTTGATCTGCTCGTTTAACCACATCGACTGTAGTAGACTGTCACGTAGGCTATAAAACTTACCACTCTGGTAAAGGTTGGCCGTGTAGTATCTGCCTTTGTAGCGACAAAATGTTGTCAACAAGAAGGCCTAATTGTGAACGCGACTTGTCAAGTGCTCTGAGCTCCTCTGGACTCAAAGACTTCAAAGACATGGCTGTGTAGAAAAGGGAATTCCCCTTCATGTATTACAGTGTTGCTGACGAGACAGCAAATGATATGTTTGGCACATGAAAATGAGTGGTGCAGCGAGCACTCTCACTTCTGATACAGCCTTGCCAAGAGACGTGGGGAAGACTAGGGGGCCTCTTGAAATCACGTGAGTTGGTTCATATTGAACGCAAGCTTCAACCACATGTCTTTTCTCTATTGAAATTGCTCTTTCAAAATAAATGAAGGGATTTAATGAAAAGTTAAGGGAGATTCGAAAAAATTAGGAACAATTTACATTGTTATATACTATTATGCTGTTCGCTATGTATACATTTGCAACACTGGATCTAAATATTAATACTATAAGAACCCATAATACTCCAATATTGCCCCAATTCTTCAGCAATAGTATTTGCCACAACGAAACCTCGCTTTGATATTTCACTCAGAAGCCACAGAATATTGGGCTCTTGTTGTGTCTCGACACGAGCGCCAGCGACCCTCAGAGGGAACAAGAACAAAATCCCAGCTAGGTTCGAGTACCTTACTGCCGTAGTTGTCATGGTGATAATTTGCTGAACATTCTCTTGAACTTCTAGGCTGGTGATTGTAGGGGTATGTATACCACGTTCGTCCCAGTGACTGAAATAATCAAATACGCCGGAGAGCAATATGGAGATTGCGTAGTAGTAGATCAGAGCCAATGACATCTGCTCGTCATTTGCTACGGGCCAGAGATGTACTGAGCTTTTCCATTGCTCTAGAGATATTCGTAAAGCTAGTCCCTCCACAGCGATAGATTCAAGCTCCGTAAACTGATCTTCAAGAGAGAGTTGCGGTAACTGTGTCATTAGTTCTGTTGACCGCACCCCGAGTGAAGCACATGATATTATGATATTGAACAGTTCCTCCTTTGGATGCCAGTCGTAAGAGCTTTTATCATTACACAGCCCTTCCATCAAGATTTTCCATCTCGGTTGAGACAGGAATGTCTCTTGGGTAAAAAGTAAAGCCCGCGAGATCTCAAATACACGTATAGTAAGGAAGAATTCTCGTCCAGGTTCTGTCATGAAAGCTGATGGGCCGAAATGACCGAGCAGCTCGGAAGTCCCATGTAAAAAGTGCATAATCCATCCATCTCCAGTTGCATCAGACATTAGCTGCATTGGGACATCAGCTAGAAGACAGTGAGGTAGTGGAACACAAACTCACTTCGAATAAACCAAGGAAGAACGTGCTCCACAGCACCGAGTAGTTGCGATTAAGACGTTGATCTTGTAAATCGGTCTGAAGAGAAGTAACTGCTTGCCTATAGTATTGAATCGACTGTGCTTTTGGAGACGCATTCGGACATTGTTCGCGCTGGGTGACAATGGAACTAATTGCCATAGCAACATTTGACAGTGCTTGCGAAGATACTAGATAAGAATGAATCGCATTAGACGCCGAGGCAGGACGTCCTGTGAAGCTGTTCATTCGCAAAAATGAGTTGTGAAAATGGTCGACCAAGAGATCGTTTGTGTTGGAATCGACTCTTTTTGGAATGCTAGTGAAGCTGACCATCATAGGCTGCCAGAGTTCTCGTCGCTTGCCGGAGACGGCGGACTTGTGGCGGACTACGGCATGATTGACAGCCTTGTCAAGTTTTATTATCTGCTTTGGCCCCGCGGAAAGTACACATTTTCTCTGGGCTACATGACATGCTTTGCAATTGAGACCCTCGCACTAGATTCAAGCTTAGCTCTATACTATAGGCAGTCCAAAACGAGACACCAACCTTAAGATGGCGCTGTCTGCATTCCAAGCAACGCTTCCCGAGTGCTCGCTTATCAAAGGGGCCCAACACCATGTTGCTTCTACTACGTTCAACAAGAATAGAGGAAACTGTATAGAAAGCACTCTCGTTCACGTGTTACTTAGCGCAAAATAGGCAGAAGCCAAGCAGTATGATGATAAATTTAGATGCGAGAAGAGAGAGTAGCTATTTGTAGTAATCATACTGCGAGATAACGTGCTATACACGTCAGCTATTCATGTCATGAAGGGAGTTCCCGTCCGAAAAAGGAGTATAATCTTGGCTCAGTCAAATATTTCTCGCGTAATTATCCTAAAGCGGAAACATTCTCGCGAGGTTACTTGGCGGGAACCCACCTTATCCCTGATTTGTATATGACTCTACGAGCAATAACAACATTTTCTGCTGAGCCTCAAGTCGCAATGAAATTTAGGGCTATGGATCATCATGGAATTCTATCCACCTTGAAGGAAATTAATCGTAAGGGCGGACAAGTGCAATGTACTACACATAGTCATGGCTCTGGAGGAAGTATAAGAAGCTCTCGATATCTTTCTGGAAGATGTTAATCGCTCTCATCCTCCTAAGTACCTCTAATCCTCCAACATCCACAAAGGTCTAATTCAAAATGCTCTTCTCCTCAGCAATCTTGAAATCATTCAAGGTTGCGAATCTTTTTACCTTAATTCTACACTTCTCGGTAGGAAGCACCTCGACCATTCCCAACCCAGATGGACCATATGGAGTCAGTGTAAGCACCGCCAAGCTGGTGGACAATTCACGCCGTGACCCCTTTGCACCTGACTCCAGAAAGAGAGCGGTTATGGTGTCGATGTTCTACCCATCAGGCCACGTAGAAGATTGTAAGACGGAGGTCGTATCCTACATGCCGCCAGCTTCAGCAGCGCTTCAGGACCAACTTTTTTCGGTATGTAATACATATTTCAAAAAAATCAGACAAAGCTAACGCTGGGTTAAGGCATTTGGACTACCAGAAGGGACGTTTGGCAGTCTTGAACAGTCACTTTGCACTCCAACTTCTCAATCAAAGAAAGAAATTCAAGACTTCCCTGTCATTATCTTTTCACCTGGTGGAGGAAACTCCCGTTTGCTATATAACGCAATGGTTCAATCAGTAACTAGTTATGGATTTGTTGTTCTCTCACTTGATCACCCATACGACGCTGAGTTTGTTGAGTATCCCGATGGAACAATGGTCCTGGCAGCCAACATCAGCTCTGATGCACAGATTGCTCAGAGTGTGGACACCCGGGCCAAAGATGTCAGCTTCGTTTTGAACGAAATGAAGAAGACATCAGCAGTGCGCCAATTCATTCCCACCATCAGCTGTGGTCTCAACACTCAACGAGTTGCAATGTTCGGGCACTCCCTGGGCGGCGCTACCGCAGCCTCTGCTATGATGAATGATCCACGTATCATTGGGGGAGTGAACCTCGACGGTACCTTTTTCGGACCCGTCGTCGAACGAGGGGTCCGCAACCCTTTCATGATCTTCGCCCACGAGGGTAAAAACCAGTCCACTGATCCAAGCTGGGCTTCAATCTGGCCCCATCTCGGCAAAGACAAGTTAGAGTTGATGTTGAACGGATCTCAGCACGGTACTTTCACCGACTTGCCTATCCTTATCGATACACTCGGGATCGCTGAGCAGTTACCTTCGGAAGTCCAAAGCCTAACCGGAACGTTGTCTGGAAAGAGAGCCCGTGAAGTGATTACTGCATACGTCGTTGCATTTCTCGATTCGATGTATGGGTGCCGTGTCTCATCATTGCTCCATGGAGCAAGCAAACTTTACCCCGAGGTCTCTTTTAGTGCAGGCAGCTTTCACAAGTAGAGTGGTGGACCATAGGCATGCGGTAGAATTTAAGGTCCAACGGTGCCAAGTCACCTGCTTTAGTCAGAAGCGGAATTTTGGGTTCTTGTTAGAGTTTGAACATGACTCAAAGACAGCTGTTTGAGCGACCGTCATACAAACCCCAGCCTCCAGCTCAGGTAGTCAGATTGCGCATATTAGCTGGGAGTAGAGACTGGGCTGTACGAATATAAAACCGCCTTCCGCCGTTGCATTCGGCTGGCATCTAATATTTGATGCGCAACTAGACAACTAATAAACAATTAATAATTCATTTCATCTGCGCAACCTGTATCCTGTCTTGATGTTTATGAGATAGTGACGTTGTGATTGGAGACTTTTCGCTAGTGCTCGCTAAACTGCCCCTGAATAAGCTCCAGCCAGCCTCCCCAGCCTCCTCGAAATCATCTGCCCGGCGCTGCACACCATCTCCCCGCTTGAACAATGCAGTGTCAGCACGAAATACGAGTTTTTTTTCAGCCAAACTCACCGTGTCCACTTATATCTGCTAACTCAGGAGGGCCCAGTCGTATGACGGCCTACGTAAAATACTTCCAGCTCCTGTTTTAATGTAAACTCAAGATGTATGGCACGCTGAATGATCCAGCTAGTCTGTGAGATAAGACAATTCCCCCCATATCTAAGGGTGTAAGAAAAGTAAAAGAGTGTGTAGCCACTGTCGTGTAGTATATGTAGTGTCTTATAAAGACAACCCTCTACCCTCTGCGCACGCGTCTTCCACAGTTCAATTATCCCAAGGTCGCACACATTCTAGAAATTGTTGCTCTTACCATGCCGCACGTGACGATGGGTGTTCCCGCCATTCATGATGATGGCAACGGCGCCGACTTCCAATGGAAACCGCAGAGAAGACAAAGAAACCGGCTTCATAAAGCACGCAAAGAAAATGGCAACGCTTTGCTGTCCGGTACAGAACCCGCGGTCAACTTTTCTTCCCAGTTGCCAGCCGATGACGCTGGTCTGACTAGGCGAGCCAGGGTGCATCGTAACCAGAAACCTTATATGGCAGGGCGGCCATCATATTCTCCCAACAGCGAACAACCCGCCATCTCCCTCACAGATCGTCCGCTTGTTTCCCCTAGTATCTACTCGCTGGAAACGATGGATCTAGAGTTGCAAAATCTCCGCAGGACCAGAGCGAAGACCCCGTGCTTTTGGGTTGGTCAACTCGAGGAGAAGGCAAATGACCCTGCAGCAGTCCTCGCTGGCGAATATCGAGCTGAGCTACCTGCCAGAACGCGCAGTCCATACAATCCAATAGGCCCAAAGACCCTTGCGAGGACAGTGAGAAAGGTCAAAGGCCAGCAAAGCCTTCGTGATGCTCTCAAAGACGACCGTCCCGACTGCTCTGACGCCGAGACTCTTATTGGATCAGAGACACCCAAGAGTGAAGCTTCGCCGACTTCAGCAAAATTCCCCTCGAGATTGTCTCATGACTTTCCGGAGTCGATCGAACGCGAGAGTAGCCCCGATCAACAATTCGAAGAGCACAATGCCATCGGCTTGCGCATTTGCCTGGAGATGCTGACAAACGAACTGGCAACAGCTCTTTTCAAGCAACACCCTGCGGAGAAATTGGATAGAGCTTCTGGATTGCAGATCATGCTCATGATTGAGGCTTACGAGTCGGTTCAACAACGCATTCGCCAAGATGTGCATCACTTACACCTCGAGAACGAGAATCCCAGGCACGTGATGGCCGCCGAACAGATGCTTGATCATTGGATTGATGCTCTCTATGCTCTCCATGATCAATCAGAGGCCAAAAAGGCCCAAGATTTAGACGAGATCTTGATCTCGCATCGGCCATCTTTTTCAAAGGCAAGACATCAGTCTTCTCCCCTGGGCAGTCCGGATATGTTCTTTGACTGCGACGACTTTGAAGAGAGTCTCCCTACCTACAGTCGATTTCATTGAACAGTACAAGCGTGGTAATCAGCGATCTCAGCAGCACAAATAAGACGGCCAAATTTGGCATCATCGGGCCAAGTATCAAGATCAGGACCGGGACCCTCGCCCAATGATTTGGAGATATCTCCATCAATGGGATGTCCAAGTGAAGATTGAGGCACGTGTGGGACCTCACCGTGAAGAGTGATGGTTCACGCCAAGTTGGTAGAAGGCCATAAGGACAAGGAGAATTGATATGAAGAACTAGTGGCAAGTCTACGATGGAACGATGTCGGCAGCGGAAGAGCTGCTCGTAGGCGAAGCTCGGCAATTACGAGATATGCTCCGCATGTCAGAGGGATATGTGGACGAGGATAAGGACACAATATTTAATGATAATGATCGTCAGGCGTAATGGATGGATGCTAGATAATTGTTAAGCTTAATACGAATGAATCTACTTATAACTAGTCTCTAGCTTGCAGTCAGATTTATAAAAACGCACAAGGAGGACAAAAACTGAAGTGTAATGTGCTTCTCATGAGCAACTCAGCTCTACAAGAGCTCTTGAATCGAAAATCCCACAACAAGCAAACACCAATTGATAAGACGCTACTGTCAGTGCCCAGATCAGAGTGATTATAAGCTCAAAGATTCGTAAATAAAAATAACTATGTTACCGGCCAAAGACCAAAAAGTCTGTCAAAAAACCTAGAACTTGAGAGGAAGACAAGACATACATGAAGATCGCTGAGGTCATGGGTACAACAAGGACAATGACAGCTCTAGAGCTCTATCAATGCGCGTTGTTTCGCGAACGTATCGCAGCGAAGCATCTCTACCTTTCAGATCTAATAACAATCACCACCAACTACATATCGTTAGTCATAAACGTTTAAGACGTGCCGCCTGACGAGGCGCATCCATGGTATTCCTTCCAGCAACCGCCAAACTTGTACTTCCAACCAATATGAGCTTTATTTCGAGGTACAGTGTTCGAAATGGCTTTTTAAATAAGCTTCTATTAGTCGGTTGCCCCTGGAGCGAACTCTCATCTCCTATCCCATGACACCGATGAACTCTACGAGAAGCGCCAAGAACAACCCCCAAAAGCTTCTTTCTGTTGCACCCTCTGTATTGCCATACCATTGTTCTAAAAATAGCATGCGATACTGGGCACGAGTTAGAGTTAAGCTCTCAAGATATAAGGTATAGGACCGCTCCCGTGCGCAAGCCTGAATTCAATATAGAGAACATCCAGAACCCAATTTGTTCGATCGATGCAACTTAGGATGGATGCAAAGACATAAAATAAGCTGCACTAAAGTTGCCCTTTGAGCTTCTAGAAAGTCACAAAGAAATGTTATATTATTCAAAAGCGAGCCCCGTTCAGGAATTGAGAAAACGGACTCTAAGCTTTGAGACTGGCTAAGGGTCAGGTGATTCAGTGATCGAGTTATCCCTCAATGTTCAAAGTCTCACTAGGGAAAAGCCCGACCGAAAGTGTGTTTGTGATACGCGTGACAGGCGTGACAGCGCCAGTTTTCAAGAGTGGAAATAGAACGGCACCAGCAATAAGGGGGCTCTCGAAAACCCATAGATATTGTTTCGCCCCTGAGCTTGTTGCTCTCTTTAGAGCTATGCCCACCAGAGCAAGATTTGACTTGCTTCATGATCTTAAGAATTGTTTGATGTCTAATCTGTATGCCTCGGCAAATCGAAACTGGTCTTGCTATTTCTACTGGGAAGAAGAGATGTAATGAGCTGTTCTTACAAGCTATGCGCCATCTCCCTATACATAAATATATGGCTGAGGGTAACATTTGCACGGCGTCCTGGCTTTCACGTTAATATCACGTTCCAAGTTTTGCTTGATAAGATTAAGTGTGAAGCTTCCTTTCATATTGAATGGCTAAGCTATCAATTTGCTAGACGACAGTTCATGTCCCGTAAGGTCTAGAATCACATGAACCCACAATCTAAATTAAGCTAAAGCGCTCAAGAGAGCTGTATACGCTGGCTTGGGCTTGTAGCTGCCGTCGAAGAGAAGGCAGTTGGAGTTTGCTCTCCACGAGTCGGTGTCACGGATACCCCAAACAGTGATTCCGACACATTTGGCCTGGTTGAGACATGCTTTGAAGACATTGACATAATCATTTGATGCTGCGCCGGCAATATCAACTTCCGTGAGCGCAAGCTCTGCTACACCAGATCCAGCAAGCGTGCTTAAAGCACCTGCTGTGCCTGACGATTGGCCTGCGCTGAGATGTGTTTGCGATCCTGTTTCCTTATAAGTAATGGTCAAAGGAGTGATCATAGTCAAACTCACCGATTCCGTCAATGGGGATTCCTTGTCCTATCCACTTCTTGACCAAGTTGGCCATGCCCGTGGTCTTTGCATAAGAACCGGAGTCAAGGTTGTAGTCATTGATGTACCGCTTAGCATTAGGATCAGCAGCTTTGGCAGCCTCGAAAGCAATTTTGACGAAGCTTTCTCCAAGCACGCGAGAGAAAACGCTATCTCTCAGACCTCCCTGTTCGTTCAGGATCTCGTTGACCACGTCCCATGCGTAGATCTTGCCCTTCCATTGTCCGGCAGTTTTGGCGGCGTGGTTTTGGATCACGCTTGTCAGCGTAGAGGCGCTATTGATCTGACTGACCCATCCTGGTAGTTGAGAATGCCAGAGCTAAAATAGGGTGTGAGCAGTTTCTTCGGCAGTAAGAGATAGACGGCTAGGGAGGATTCAGATCATTTACTTACAAGTGTGTGGCCACGAACAACCTTATTGTTGGACGTTGCAAAATTGACGAGGGCATCACCACCTGTGAATCTGAAGTTGTTTTGAGATGATTCAATAGCGTCCCACTTCATGCTGTTCTCAGGAGTGACCTGACCAAAGTATTTCTTGACGATGTCGGCGTTCTGTGATACACCTAATAGACCCCTGACCAACGATGCGTTATTACATGTTTCATCTAGACAAGGCATGGCCCACAACCTGCGCACTTGTTTATACGACACCAGTGGTTCATCCAGGAGGACTCCAGCCAATGTCATAGAAACAAACTACATTTGCGTTGACCGTGGCCGTTACTTGTCGACTTACTGGTCTGTTGCAACGCCGACATATTTCTTTCCTTTCGCCTTGAAAGCAGCATCAAGACTACCCACGGTCTGACGTTCAGCGATGATAGGGGATGACAACACTGCAAAAGGTGCAGCCAGGAGTGCAAGAAGTATTGAGTGATGCATGGTGACACAAAAGACAAAGAATGTTGTTGGAATGACAATGTCAGATACTTGTGCCTAGAGTAAAGCTGCCGAATACCAAGAAGGAGCTGAATGCTTTTATATTCAAATCTACATGATCAACGACTTTAGGCACGAGATCGCGGCTACTGGAGATACAAGTAAATTTAACACTTAAAGTATACAAAATTTATCCACCAGTCTGTCAGAAATGGATAAGGAGAAGAAAGGAAGACCCGGCTAAGTGGTAGGCAGGAAATGGTTCCTTTGAAAACCCACCAATTGCTCTATGGTTGGTTTTGTAGATCTGTTTCAGCTGAGTGGAGTGTCAGCAGGTACCTGACTACATGTCATGGACTTCATCTTATTTAGAAATAATAATGCAAATTCAATCTCCACATAAAGGCGTGTCTGGGGGAAATAGCAAACGAACATTTGCAGCTCGAAATCATGTTGGGAGAAAACTAGTCGAATTTCCCATGGGCAAAAAGACATGATCACGAACATAGGTATGACATAAACGGCTCAACTTGAAAAGCGCCTCCCATATGACACCTGCACATCCCCACCACTCATTTAAATTACGTGCATAAATTATTACCCCGGATTTGCAACAACTGCCGGACGAATGTGCATCCACCCCTCATAAACAGCACAGCTCACGGGAATAGGATAAGTGAAAAATGAACATCCAACGCATAATACGAATCTTGGCTGAGCATGGGTGATCTGTGATCAACATTTTACCGCCTCACTCGATACTTTTAGAGCCGCCTTTGAAGCTTAATTTCTCCATGCTTTCCTACACCAAGCCCCAGCTGCAACGATATTTGCATTCATAACAGTTTTAATGTCGGTTGCCTGCTAAGCGCTCAGCCTCATTTCAAAGTCCCTAGGTTGTTCCGACTGGGGAGCAAAACATTCGGAATCCACCGACACTACCTTCAAATGTATTGCACTACTTGGAATGAGCTTCGAAAAATGATCTAAACTTCATTTCCGAGCACCGACCTTGGATTGCTTTATCTACCGCACGCCCGAACATTGCTTCGTCGCTATAGAATTCTTCCGGATACCATACACGTCTCGAACACTGTGAAGTGATGAAATTCAAAATCAGATACTTAGGCTTACGCATCGCTGTTTCCACCAAGGAAAGAATGTGTTTTTAATTAATCCTAGATCCACTTGGTCCACTGTGTGGTCATGATGCAATCGTCACATGTATTTGATACAATCGTTGGGCTTATCCCTTTGAAACAATAATTGAATAAGGTTATAGAAATAAATACAAAGGGTGAAAGCAACATCCTGAAATCGTTAAAGCCTGTTTCCACCCAATAATAAGTACTAAGACAGCCGCCAAGATCAACTCCAGGACCTCGTACAACAGGAAGAGAATATTGTACTGTGTGCCTGTTTGATGGCAGTGGTAAACTGGCTCTATCCGCCAACAATCAACATGAATGCAACAACATCATACACAACATATCAATATAAATAAGAGAGATCATCAAAGATTACGAAAAGAATCCTTCAAATCTAGTCAACTCGGCTCCAATAATGACGACTTCTTCCTTGCTCTGGATAACTTCGATGTGGCATCTGATATGAATCCGACTTCCGGTTTGATCGATAACCTTGATCGTATTCGTCGTCAACATAGCTATTAGATGGATAGTCTGACTGTGGAGTATGACGATAAGGTCTGGGTTCTCGCCCAGCTTGTCTCATTTTATCCTCTTCTATGGCTTGTTCTTGTGCCGCTAAATCATCAAGTACCTCTTGTCTACCCTTTTCCTTTAATTTCTCCTCATGATGATAGAGACATAATTCTTCAGACCAAGGACCATTCTCTTTTGCTTCCTTGCAGGTCGGTTCGATGCAGCAGTGTGAAACACAGCAGGCTCCAGGCTTGTCAGGTGCAGTTTCATCTGTGCATTTTGGATCTTGACATTCATGATAGATACAAAATTTATTGATTTTAAGATCGCTGTTCACACTGCTAAAGTTCGGCAACGCCTGGCACCCCTCAATATGACATTTGTGCCGGTCACAATATGGTCGCTTTTTTGCAGGTTGTGCTTTAGCTGAACAGCCTTGATAGCGACAGGAGTGTAGACTGCAATATTCCGAATGTTGCTGAGAATCCTTTGTGCATGACTGAAATATACACTGAGGAAGGTAATGCTCTTCACAAAACATTTCGAATTGGTCGTCAAGCTGGAGTCTCTCGGCCGTACACTGCGGAGATGTACATGTGTTGTGATCGGAACAGAACGGACGATCTTGAAAAGTTCTCTTGTCACAGTTGTCAACTGTGCAAGTATGCAACTTACAAAGTATTCCTCCATCTTTCCAATTGACGCATGTAGGCAATATGCATTTGCTTAATATATGACTAGCACAAAGATCGCTATGAACATTTGTACTAGGTTTGTAAACCTTTCCCTCTGCGCAGCCTTCCACTCTACATGCATGTTCAGTGCAAAATGAGTGTGGTATATTTGTCTCGTCAGATTTTCTAGGAAGACTGCAGCCGCTGAACTCGCATGTAGTATCTAGTATACATTAACAACAATGCTGCTGATAGAAGTACTAGGGCTCTGTGACTCACGGAATTCGCATTTTTCTTCAAGTCCCTTCTTACGCGAAGTGCAAAATACTCCACGTCGGTCTTGAACAGGGCATTGGTCTGTATTCTGTATTAGACGAGAACCCTACAATTAACAGGAGAACTGACGCTTTAAGCAGTATTTAGCATCTCTTGCATCCCTATGGCCATGTTTTTTCTTCTCCACACACGGCTCACATCGACCTTCGTTGGAGCCACGAGCGCGATGTCTCGACATGACTGAGGCGTGATGATATGTATGTCGACGAAAACCCAAATGTGTTAGATGTGGACACCCAACCGCGCATGTATTGGTTTTAATTGAGAGTCAAGTTCCAGCGATATGCAAGAAAACGTTGAAGAAGTGGAGAGGAGTTCCTAATGGTTTACAAGAGGAGCGGCAAGGGCAAATAAACTGGGCGTAGGCTGCGTCGCCATCATTCTAATACAAGGCATTGTCGCCTGCACTTTGTTACACGCTCTAAGCCTTTCCCTGCTGCCTTGTTCTCTGTGAGGCTTTTCGGCTCAAGAAGAATCAGGCTCCGGATATGTTTTATACTTTCTTGTCTAAAGCTACCCAGATCGAAATAAGGAAGTATACAGACTCCAAGCTACCTGATAGTGCTAGATATATGGAAATGGATCGGTTTCAACTAATGTTTGTACGGCGGCAGTTATGGTGACTGATTTCAGAAAGGCTGCTAATTGTTGAAATAGTTTGAGACAATACATAGCCTTACAACAAAAGCGCCATGGAACTTTGGCTTCAGAAATCACATGTCCAACCAAAAAAGTCCCATGGACCTGCTTAGCAATCAAAGGTAATGATGTAAAATCAGAATATGCGTCGCTTTACAAGGGTGCTTCGATTCTCGAAATCGGCTGATTCGGAGGTGAAAAGCATCACGACTTCGGGTGTAAAATGTTGCGCTGGCTTGGTGGCAAACCCAGACAGGCTTCTTCGGTGACCCAAATATTCAGCCATAAGCGCATGCTTGTAGCGAAGAGAGAAAAGAGGGAAAACTTCAGTGGTACAAGGACTGCAGCTAGGCGGATTCCATTTATGAGCCTCTCCGCAAAGCTGACACGGGCTTGTACACATATTCGAGTATAATATCAGACTGCTGATATTTCAAACTCTGACTCATTTGCGCACCTCCTTGAGCCGATAAAACATTTTTTGGAGAAACTACAGATGAAAGAAGCGTGTGTTCGCCAACGGAAAATGTAACAGCTGACGTCTATATCTCGACGATCGAAAAATCTGAGCTGCGCCAGTATCGTAGTGCTTGAAAGGCTGACTGTTGCGAATAGAGATCCGACTTCGATGATGAGGCTCTGGGGCGAATGATCATGTGAAATTAACGATGAACTGTCAATGGTGAACCATGTTATAATCTTTGATTGTCAAGATGGTGGTGTAATTGGTAGGTGAAAAGCACACGCTAGCCTCAACGATATCCTGGCGGCTGCTCGAACTCTCCATTTTGCAAAGAACCAAGAGCAGTGCGTCAGTATATAAAGCTCGGTCTAGCGTGAAGGTATAGCGTGGCCAAACCTCATTAATTATAGCGCTTCTCGGCAATTCGAATAGTTTTGATACCAGCTCAATATCCGATCTGAACTCCTCAACTGAAGCGAATTAGTGCAATTTATCCCGATGGTGCTTTTTTTTTTCACCGTGAGCAATAACGTCAACTCTGAATACCAGATGCAGTATAATGTGGTTGTGTGAGTGGCTGACGTGTTGTGTTTATTATTGTGGTGGCTATGCGACCATGTTCGGTGCCCATTGAAATACCTGGTTATCAAGAACCATACGGTGCTCGAAAGTAGATTTTACTTTGTGTCACCTGAGCCTCTAAGCAGGAAGTTGTTTTTCAATCGGTAAGCCGTCTCTCTAATTGTACATCTTTGCATTGTGGCTGCAAAAGCGCCCTGGTTCCAAGAAAGCCTTTTCAGTGCGAAGCGTAGTGGTGTCCCTGCTATTCATCCCAAGAAATAAGGCGAAAAGAAATCTACCGCAACAGCCTGTAAGGACATCAAATAGGCCGATAAACGAGCATTCATGTCAAGCATGAGAGATCATGCACACTATCTGGTGCAATAAGAAATCATTCATGATACATAAAGGTGGAGCCACAAATTAACCAAAGCGTTCCGTAATAAAACTGGTGCTAATCTTCACGTCGAAATCCACGATGCCAAACAACACACAGATCAAGTTGTAGTGAAACGACGGAAGACCCGGTACTCCATAGAAAGGATTCTTGCCAAACACAAAAGCCACAGGACCTTTGACAATAACCTGAGCAAAGACGTTATTATGGTGGTGGGAATCACGAGGGAATGTTGTAGGGATCAGACCCTGGTAAAATAGGATCGAAGGACGGCACTGCCTACCACTTCGCCAACCACAACAACGGACTTCACACACTGAAAAACATGAGCTAACTCAAGTAAAGCTATTTCGTGCTCCACAGGACTAAACAACCGTAATAGGATTCTGAGTTTGAGCTTTGTCTTATCCATGAATTTATTTTGAACCTTCACTTCTGGAGGCGGAGCTTATTTCCCAACGATGCTCGGTAGCGTTACCAGAGCCCGAATAGTAGATAATGAATTTGTTTCCCCTACTAACAGAAATAGCCTCAGCAACAAGATCAGCAGATTTCACTACCCTTCTTAATATCATATCCTACCTAGACTTCATCTTTTAAGAATGGCTCCTAACACAATGCCATCAAATTTCTTCTCTCTTTCTAGTCTCCTTCTCGCAACATCCGTTTTATATACTCTTTCAAACGCAGCACCAATTCCCAAAGTCATGGATGTGGAAAGCAGAGATAACACCCTTCTACTGCCCAGTCGAGATATGTGGAGCGAAATTGTCGTAGGAGATTCGGTACTGCCCTCAGGTAGTAGCTCCCGAATTCTCCCAAGATCGCCAGCAGAGAATCCTCCGCCAAGCGCCGAAGCCAGGCATGCAGACTTCTCTGCCCCGAAGCCATCACCAGTCGCGCGAAGGCAGGTATTTCCCCGATTTCCGCTTGCTCGGCCTCTTGAAGTTGGCACGGTGATCTCGAAGACCGGAAGCATTAGAGAACCACTGATTCCAAGAATGAGCGCAATGGATCCTATAGAAGAGATGGAGAGGAGAACAGATGTGTTTAGAAAGGCAACTTTCGATCCGAAGGAGCCTGCACAGAAGAGAGATAATATGAACGCCCACATTGGTGCAACAATGGTCTATACCGGGAAGCTCTTTAGATGAGGATTAGAAATTGATATATTGGCCGGAATCGCTTTGGAATCTCAAGAGTTTGGCGTTTCGGGTGGGCATTTCGTTTGTATAAAAAGTAGCTATCGGCGTATTTAGGCGTACAGAGCTCTCACCTAAGAGAGTTCGGCTTCAGAGATCTGGCGTAGCGGTGGGAATTTATTTTGTACTAAAGAGGGCTTCGGTCGTCTGTGGAGTTTAGATTTTAAAATAAAAGCATCTTATTTCATTGTTCAGAAGCGGTACTAGCACTTCCAAACTGTTCCAAAAAAAAAGTTGTGAGTAGAGGCTGAATCGTATCAAACGACCTCGCCTAAGACGAATATGTGATATTCTTATTCACTATTGCATATCCGTTAGCTACATCTGTACATTAAGAGAGAATTTTGTTAATTTAAACTATGACAGCATGAAGCGTTTTCACTGCGAGGACAAACATCCGCTTATGTTCAGGGGCTTTCCTCAGGGGCAACTCGGCTATTTATTAGCGTCTACTTTATTGTCCAACTCAACATCACATCATGACTACCGGTTCAGCAACACGACCCCTCGATGCCCAAACCCTTACCCTCAAAGATGGTCGTATCCTCGGGTACGCCATCTATGGCTCTCCCTCTACCACCTCCACAGCTCCCACAATCTTCTACCTCCATGGCTTCCCTGGCGCCAGAATCGAAGGAGCCCTATGGCTGGGAAGCAGCTTCTCACCTGCTCTAAATGCGCAACTTATCGGCGTTGATCGTCCTGGAATGGGTCTCTCAACTTTTCAGCCCAGCCGTCGTATCCTAGACTTTCCAATAGATCTTATCGAACTCGCTGATCACCTCAAGATTGAGAAATTCCACATTCTTGGCGGTTCTGGGGGCGTGCCATATGCATTGGCATGTACGAAGGGTATCCCAAAGACGCGGCTAATCAATACAACCTTGGTATCAGGTTTCTATCCTGGAAGCAGGGAGGGCATGTTGTTTGCGCTCCGAGCTTTGATGCTTGTAGGCTACTGGGCGCCTACATCACTCATGGCGTCTATATTCGATATGAAATTTGGTCGTGCAGCAAGGAATCCAGATCCAAAAGTCATGGAGGATCTCTTCATGGCAGAGATGCAAGGGCGGCAGAAAAGGATTTGCAATGTCTAGAGAATGAGGAAGTAAGAAAAAGCCTAACCCGAAGCTTGAGTGAAGCGTTCGCAGGAGAGGGAGGAATGGGTGTAGCATGGGACTGGAGACTGTATAGTGATTGGGGGTTTGAACTAACGGACGTGGATGGGAAAGACGTCGCAATATGGCATGGTAAGGCGGATGTCAACACGCCGATTTTGATGGCTGAGGAAGCGAGTAAGTTGTTGACGGGATGCACGTTTCATGCCTTTGATAATGAAACGCATATGAGCTTGCCGTTTATTCATGTGGAAAAGATCTTGAATGATCTGTTGAAGCTCAAGTGAGTAAGAGCGAGTTATTTTTGTCATGGAATTTCATTATAACTTTGACGTGGTTATCTAGTAGTCCTCCTAAGAACCAAACCTAGTAAGAATAGATCATGCAAAGCGTAATACTTGTGACACTAGTTATGGCTATGCCCATTGTCGTCATCAGAATTTGCATCATCATCCTCCTCATCCTCCCACTCGTCCGCACTCCCACTATTATCCTCACTATCCTCGTCTTCATCATCCCCGTATCCATCCTCCTCATCTTCATCATCATCTTCAAAATCATCCATCATCCCATAAACCTGTCTCTTCTTACCCAATTCATTCAAGATCTTCTTCTCCTCTACCTCATCAATTTTGAAGTCTTCGCTTTCCGGATACGTTTTCTTGATGAGCAGCTTGATCCTGTGTCTTCTTGCTTCTTTGGCTGCATTCTGATTCGAATTTGCGAACCCGGCCATAGCTTCCATGATCATAGCCCCCATATCCAATTGTCCAGATTGGACCTTGGCCTTGAGTCCTTTCATCCAGGTCTCCTGATTGTTCACCCATTCACGAGTAATATTACTCGTCATTTGGACCTCTGACCAAAAGATTGTAAACATCTCCTTCCAGTCACATGAGAGCTCAATGGTTTCATAGTCAAAAGAAAGCCCTGGTATAGGACCATCGGTGAGATCACTACAAATTTGAATCGTATGTTGAGCACGTACAATGTTATCTCCAGACGCAGCTTCTTTCAGCCTTGTCGCCACGGCGGTTTTATGTTCGTCTGCGATATCGGCAATTTTAAAGACGGCGGTGTTCTTGTCTTCTGAGACACATGCATATTCAAATTCGGCGTCAAGAGCAATTTTGCCTTCTTCATCATTCGCTATCTCCCCTTCCTCTTATCAGCACCGATCGCAGCTAGGTAGTGTCACTTCTTACCCAGGTCATACCTAATAAAGGTTTTTGGAAGAATCATCTCTCGGAACAAAGACTCTACGCCAGCCCTAAAGACTCTGTTCACCTGGCGTAGGTTGAGCCACGCATTCGGCTCTCCACCACTTCCAGTCTCGGACGAAGTGAGAGTCTTTTCGATGATTCGAAGCCAAATATTGATTGGAAGTTGAGCACATTTTGTAGCCATATTAGTTGAGAGGCTACTGGAGCAGAAGTTTAAGAGGGTTGAGCAGGGGATAACAAGAGCTCGATTGATTTTAAGGTTCTCACTGTGTACTTGGGAGGGTCAAATCGACTTCAACTTTCTGGTAATCTATCAAAATATGCCAGATGCTAAAGTCACGTGAGGTCGCTTTTGAAATGAACAATCCAAAACGCGCAGGGGTAACGTCAAAATAAATATACAGGATTAAACGTGAGAATTAAATAATCATCTATAACTTTTGTAGCCAGGTTTATCTTAAGCTTGCAATAAATTTAGATCCTATCATGACACACAATTCATCTATCTTTGTGATTACGATTCCTATTGTTGATGGATCTTATCCAATTCATTCAGCTAGCATGGAGCTTTCTATGACAACAGTAATCCAACCACTCCGGGCTATAAAAAACTTACCTAACATCGAAGTTCCTGTGCTAGTGATCGGTGGGATTCTCTATCTACCGCAGATAGAACAGCTCTATACACTCATCTACTTGAAATGGTAACTTCATTACGTGCATTACGACAACCCATTCTGAACCCTTTATAGGGGAAATATCCAGATCTCTTTAATTAATCCACCTCAGATCCATAGCAACTGTTGATTGAGGTCAGTGTGGATTCCAATATTCCTGGAACCTTGGACACAGAAGTTTGAGGCTTTTGCAGAGTATTTACTTCGATCGGGGCAGTATAGAGTCTAGAAACAAAAGCACCTACAAACTCTTGTAGTGTTTGTCCAATCTCCATTTCACTTTCTAACTAGAAGCAGCTTATAACTATATTCTGCTGGACATTTAAAGTCATGAGAAGCAATGAAACATCTGCATTCTCATGAATTCATGCACAAGTCGACTAGAAATCCCACAGCCATCTAATTGGATTTGGTATATGGGGCATGACTTCCCTTTTCGGACTGCAAATAATATTCAAAAAGAACTCTTTCTCGAACAAATTGACCCACTGAACAGCGTGCTGGTACTGATGCTTTAGTCCCTAGGCTGATAGGCTGGAAGATAAGTATAGGGGGTATTATCTCAAATGCTGTAGTGTACTATAGTTCTCTATATACAATATATACGCCTAGATTATTTTTGCTACATGGAAATGCCATCCGTCGTAGCTCATATTTATCGTATCTATTACTTCATGTGTCAGCTAGCTGAGGACGGATTCGAACTTGGTGTTGAAGTTGGAGCTGGAGACACTTCATTGTCGGCCTTTTTCAGGCTAGGGTTGAATAGTAATTTTACTTCATCGGCTGCTTTCATTAGCTGTGTACATCTTGTGTCACAAAATTGTACTTGCATCGTTGGTATAAGCCGTAGCTTGAAAAAACTAGAAGCGGAAGAGCAACTATAAACATGGTGACCTTTCTAGCATTGCTCTTATAATTGGCCGGCAGTGATTTGCTGCTCCCTATATTTGGCTTTGCGCCTGCCCTTGTTGAGATGTTATTCACAATAGCCGAATTCAGGGCTGCGATGGGAAGTTTTGGGGCGGGTGCAGCTTTCGGAGGTGGAGGGGGTGCCTTTGCCATGGGAACGGGTTTGGATGTAGATGAGGCGGCAGAATAAGGCTTGACAACCTTTGGAGGAGCTGCGTGAGGAGGATCCTGATTCGGCTGCTTCGCGGCTTCAATTGGTGCTGCCACAGTTGTAGTCGAGAGGGAAGCGGGCATGTGTGGAATTTGACTCGAAGGGGTAGCAGGCTGGCTTGAGGACTGCGTGGCCGTGAACTTTGCGGACGGCGAACCCTGCTTCTCTTGCACTTTACTCAGTATCTGCGACCCTTGTACAATTGCTTCTCTATCTTCTGCTTTGGCTATGGGTTTTGTGGTTGTCGAGGGTGGGCTCTGGCTGCTAGGGAGGGGGGCTTTCGCCGGAGAGCTTTTTGGTGCAATCGCCTTAGGAGACGCCTTTCGTACTGATGCTGAGGCGGCTTTGGATGCTGTAACTGTTTTTGTAGCTGTGGTAGATTTCGCTGCAACTGGTTTCACTGCAACTGCCTTCACAGTGGCTTTGGTAGACTTTGCCCTTGTGGTAGTTGTCTTGATGCTGTCTACCTCAATGGGGTCTACAATAACCTTTTTCGGCCTCCCCCTCTTTTTGGCAACCACTTCCGCAGACATTCTTCGTAAAATCGTAATTGCGTTGTCGAGCTTCGGCGTGAGGTCAAAATGCTGAATATTGGATTTGGCGCGTCGTGGCGGGTCAATTTTTAACGCGTTACCGAGAAACAGATCAGCCAACAGCACGGTTTGCCAATATCAACTACAACTTCAACGACGGGTTTGAAGTATTAAATAGCTTACAACTAGGAAGAGATTACGCAAAAAGGATTTGGATGAGTCTATACCTGTGCACGTTGATGGTTTTGCTTATAGAAACAATTCTTTGATGCATTGATCAAAGGAGATTACTCAACGCGCTGCGGACTGTACTATGCAGCACACCAGGTTTACCCACGCGGATAGCTGCTGCTACTTTAAGCTATTAGCAGGACAAATAAGAATAGAATATACTGGAGGTTCGAGTGAGCCATTTCTCGCTCACCGTTTGGAGGTAGTAAACTCAATGAGTTTTATCACGGTCACATGATCTGCATTGTTAAGATTTCCAATTCATTCTATCAGCGTGCAAGAAACATGCAAGCGCCGAAATACAAGATTCATGTCTTTTTTCCCAGAGGTGGATTCTTCAGGGAGTAGTTCGTCACGTATTTGTTATGCACCCTGCCTGACAACTCCAGAGACCTCCAATGCTCAATACGAATTGGTAGGAAGGATGACACCATTGATACCTATATATCTCTACATCTGCAATTTTCTTATTTGGATATGACCTGGGCAAGGCGCTAAGTCTACTTGCTTTCAGAATTCGTACTTTCCTTCAGTGGGAGCACTTCTCATCACATCTACTATAGCTTCAGTACCCAAATATTTCCTTTCTAATCAACTGAGCTCCTTCCACACCCCTTCCAATACTGTCTTATCTTACACACTAGGAAGCTGGCACCATCAATCGATCGATATTAGGAGCTGCAAAGCATTAGTATCGCTACGAGTTCAAATCTAGCAGGGGTTAAGGCGTACCACAGCCACCATTGTATCCTTCGAATCTGATCGAGTTGGTGCTTCCACTCTTTAGTGGAACAGTCAAGACACTCGTTTTCGGCGCGCGGTCCCCATCTGTCGGCACAAATGCAACTAGTTTTGTCACGCCGTTGACAATCACATTTGCATACCTTTGCTTGCTATCACCATTTGTGTAGTGCACTCGTATAGAGGTTGTTGTGTCTGCCGTGCTGCTTACAGCAGGGAATGTCAGCGTCCCTGCGTTAGAGCAACCGATATAACCTATTTCTGATGCCCCCGAGCACCCGGAACAAGACACCTTTTTTGCACCGTTGGCAAGGACCTGGCTTGATGCTTCTGCTTCGGGTGAGGTTTCGGTTGGACCAGCCGAGTATGTTCCTGCTTGAGCATTGATGATCCAATTCACTTGATTTTTCTAAGTGTGTTAGTGTTTTGAGCATAGTCGAGATATATTGGGAGAATTACCAAGGTGGCGGCCGTTCCTGAGATGGTCATTGGCAACCAGATGTATGTTGAAGAGGATAGGTCAGTGGATATCCATCTGTCTCCCATGTACCTGTTCTAGGTTAGCAATCACGTCTAGCCGCTGGAAAAGTCGTCATACATTACTACACCGTTTATGCTGACAACTGCAGTCGTTTGTGAAGAGTATGTTTTCGAACCGGTATCGGCAAATGTTTTCCATGCTGACCAAGGTCCAGAAAGAGACGTCGCTGTGCTATAGACATTGTCGTTTGCATCCTAAACTGTCAGCTTTTCGTCAAGGACGATTCCATAGCGGCACTCACCCAGCCTGTCAGGTGAGATCCAAACATGAAATATGTGCTTCCGGATTTGTAGATTGTGGGTGACTCAATGCTTTCAGACCAGAGATATGTTGCCGACTGCACAGTTAAGTAATCGCTCGAAAGTTTGTCGATTCGAAGACCATGTGCTCGCTATTGAGTGTTAGCCATTCGCTCCACCAAAAGACCATCAGGACCAACATCTTCTGTCAACAGGTATCCTGTCCCGTCGGTGTCTGTTTGAATTAGCTCAGCACTCTCCAAGTAAAGTAACGGTGCTGACCCTTGAAAAGCGAGATATCACGGCTCTGAAATCCAAGCGGCTGGAACGATCCCCTGAAATTGTCAGCTCTTTTCAAAGACTCCGTCAGATCTGGCCTCTCACTTGTAGCTGTATGCTCCACAGATGCTAGTACTAGTCGCAACTCCAACCTTTGCTTCGCCATAATTAGAACTATCGATGTGCATGTACATTACATAGAGCTTGGTGGCATCATTGTAGATCACATGGGGCCGCTCAACCACACGGCTTGGTCCAAGATCGCCGGATCCTTGAATGCTGAGCAGTTTGTTGACAAATGTCCATGATACAAGATCGGTGCTGGAATAGCAATTTATCGACTGGAAGGCAGTGCCGTCGAGCTTGTTCTCGCCGATCAGGTAGAAAGTGTTTCCAATCTGGTTGATTCCACCTCCATGAGCTTGGACATGTTGGTTTGTGCCCGCGGCAGTCCACGTCGCGCCTGGAATCTTAAAAATTTGTTAGAGAGGAATTGGTGTATAAGTTAGTGACGCTCACTATCTGGAGGGAGGCCGAGGCGAGGCGAATGGCTAAGAAACCTGCTGAGAGGATTGAGCGAAACATCATGCGATTCCTCGAGAATGAAGTCAAAAACGAGATGGAGCAAAGTGCTTTGTCCTATCTGCAGGTTCTCTGAAGTAGCCACATGCTGAACGGCTCAATACCTTTCGGTACATTCGTCACTTTCACCGATCGCTCATGACCACTTCTCAAGGGCAAAACCCGGCGGTTCAATCTTCCGCAAACCAGCTTGCCATGCCAGAGTACTTTGCCTTGTGGCGGGGTACTGCAGGTACAATACCGCCTATATGGATTATAGTATAGTATCCACCACATTCATCCTTCCGAAGTGTAAGTGAGCAGCTTCCGACCTTGAATCTTTTTAATCTTGACTTCACGAAATGATGGCTACAATGTTGACTAGGGTTACGGAGGTCAGTGTGGAAGCTTGGAGATTAGAGTCTACATCGCGTTGAGTTAATGCACGAGCTAGTTAGTACCCATCACCAATGCGGAACTAATATAAAATTGGAGGTTCAAATACTTCTTGAGGTATCGACCCAAGCTGCGTTCCTCCATTAGAACATTACAATGAGAAGGTAGTGACATGCTACTATTACTAGATGTTTTCATCCCAAGCTAAGTCACAACTATCAACTGGGGATGTTGGTTCAATTGCCGGCGACCCCTGTTTCCCCACACAATGATCAACAGCCTGCAGCCGCTCTGCCTGTCACCCGTATCATTATGCATCAAGAAGCGAATTTCCCCTAAACAATCTACATTCTCCCGAGTCGCCGAGCAGCCTCGGCTAGATGTCACTCTGTCGAAGCGCTCCAATCATCATAACGAGGTCTCGTATTCAGGTTAGAAGAACTTCTACTACAAACTTGTTGATATTCAAAGGAGGTGATAATTCAATATTATAGTAGATAATCGCTCAACTTGGCATTTATCTTGAGCTTCCTAAATATCTTACATTACTGCAAGTACAAGAGCAGTGCCTCCGAAGCGGCTACCGTAAATGTAGCCTGTCCTCCAGAGGTAGTTGTCGACTCAAACCTCTCGGTCCCTCCCACAACACAAGTTCCATTCGCGAAAGTCTGGCCACCGAAACTAGGGACTGAGCCCTGATCAACTCTTGAGTTGGTGTTTGGTGCTGTCAACCGCTTCGCTCTCACAGTGCTTCCCAGTCCGCTCACGACGAAACTTCCTGACCCTCTAGTTCCGCTGCCCGAGTAGTAGTCTGAGTTGTACAAGAGGACTTTGAGAGGCTTCTTCGCTGAATCATAGACTACATAACCAGCATATGATGTGGTTCCGGCATCAAGTGCAGAGATATAGGAGCCTCCTGCCATGGTAGCCACAGCCGTGTATGCGCCGTAGTAGGGAGCTCCAGTGGTATATCGTCCCCACCAGCAGTATTGGCAGGCTCCGACAGTTCCATGATGAAAGTAGGTACGCTTGATGTTGGTTAGCGATGCTCGGAGGACGTAGTCCATCGTCCATAGAGCGGCTCCGAAAAGAGGAGAGACTGCTGCTGCACCACCTCCAGAAACTAGGTTCATTAGCACCAATGTGAAAGAAAACAGAGAGAGAGCACCTACCCGAATTGGTTTCTCCCAGGACATATTCTTTACCAACTGCAACGGTAGCTGCTACATCCGCCTTGAATTGATTCATATTGCTCACAACATTTGCATGGCTCATCAAGGTAGTTAAGGATCCTCCAGGATAATTGTGATGAGAATAATCATATGCATATGATTCCGCGGTAGCATTCATGGTTGCAATCAGTTCCTGAGCACCCCAGGTCGGAGGAGCTACATTGCTGTTACCATACTGAATAATTGACGTTTTCCCCAGGGCTTGTCCAACGCGAATACCCCATTCGTTCTGCGATTCAGCATCTTCTGCCGGAGTCCAAGATCCACCATTGTTCACTACAATAGGTTGGTTTGCACCAGCCCAATATTCAGGTTCGTTGCCAAGCTCGATAGCTAGAAGATTGGTCATTCGACTTTTGGCTACCTGCGCTGCTGCGATGGTGTTGGCGATGTTATCTTTTCCTCGGTTGAGGCCTACGATGACGGAGCCAGCGTAGGTATTGGCTAACGTCATGTATGATGGTCCGAAGGTGAGAGCAGCTGGCGCATCGACTGGATTTGCCACTGTATAAGTGACATACGCATTGGAGGCGGCATCATAGGTTGCTCGGTCTCTAGTGTCAAGGTCAATTGATCATTCTTATATCCTTGGAGGAAGTTCTTACTGGGTTGTTCCTCCTAGTCTGATATGAGGCCTATGATGAATCATATCAGTAAACATCCTACGTTCAACTTCTTGAGATCCGGTCTGCATATATATATATATATCATGCCGAAACATGACAAACGGCAGAAGCACAGAGTCACACAGTCATCTGGTTTGGATAACGCCATGGAATGTTCTGAGATATGAGATTGGATTTTGTCTTCCTACTAACCATTTTCCCGTCAACGACTGAAAGTTCTGTCCGACCCGTTAGTAAAATCAAAGGTGGAGATTTCACAGGTTCTATTTACCTTCAAGCACTGATTGGTTGCGGTGACATTTGTAAAATACGAAGGAAACGCAAAGAATTCAAAGCTTCCGCAGTTAGAGCCATGGCTTTTCGGAAAAGGATCTGAACTCACGAAATGCCAACTGGGGACGGGTCAAGAGCAGGTGCTGAAGATGGAGCCACAGATGGAATGGTGTACGAAACAGTTGCACCATGGCATAATGCAGGCAAAAACAGCCACGAGAGATTCTGAATCGAAAACTGCATGATTGCTAGATGGATTAGACAGGTATTTCTGTTCAATGGACCGTGACGGATGGGAAACTCTGAAGGTCTCTGGCTCTTATTTATAGCTACCACCTTTACGCGCCATAGCTAGGCTCGGAATTACATTCCCCCAGGAGGAATAACGTCTTTCTTGGTTATAGCCCGCGCCTTGAAAGTAAAAGTTTGTGGGGTTCCCGCACGTGCGTATACAAGGTTGCGGAGAACCCTGGTATAGGAAGGAGAAGTTGCGTATTTATCCATGCCCCATGTATCTTGAAGTATCCCGGAAATGCCAAGAATACTTCCAGATCTGCTCACCACGCCTGATGCTATAGTATGCTTTTGTTTCCCGGTGACGCTCGCTATCCACCGACAATACAAAATTGTAGCGATTCATTACTATTCTGTACATTTCGCACACTACAATGATTTTGTTTTCACAGGGCTCTTATTCTTGAGGAATTGTATCGATCGAGAAAATTTGGAGCTAATACTCTGCCCGCTATATCTATATCTGGTCGGAAATAGACGGTGATCAATACCCGATGTCATTATTGAGGCTTAGCATTTTAAATAAGAAGATAATAAAGATTTTATTTTCTTGAAGGGAATCAATGTAGTTTTTAAAAGAGCTATTTTCTTAGGTAACAGTAAAAACAAAGTTGAATCTTGCTATCTTTGTTTTAAATAAAGATATATATATATATGCTGTGAGGAGCAATGGACAGAGGAGTACAAGCCTTTAAAGTCGTATTCTATCATTCACCGAAGATTATCTATATCGTACAATTACCCCCCATTCCTGAAATTATATAATTCAGCGCCGTCCTGGCGCTACCCTAGCGTGGTAATCACCCCTGGATTTAAGCCGCATTACCACATGTCAGAATTCGGAGCCTCATATCTTTCGGGGCCTCACATATGCTTATGATTTTATTATATTATTTTATAATATGGCTTATAGTTTTGATGGAGTGGCTTTAGAGACAATACATCTAAATAGTAGTGAGGATATAGTAGAGTTTTCTATTGACCTTTGACTGATAATTTAGTGGTATTTTAAAAAAGATAGTAATTAGAGGTGCTTGAAGTTTATTATGAAGAATTTGTAGTTAAAATGTTATATTACTCGATATAAGAAAACTCTTTTTTGCATAATCAAGCTTCTGTAAGAAATTTATAAGGCGGTGGTATCTATACAGAAGATACTCGAGATAAGCCGCCATGAGGAATTAGAAGCTGATCGAGTATATCTTGCCTTCTGAGGAGTACGTCAGGTGGGTCTTGGTAATCAAGAAGTATGAGTAGTGTTGAAAGGTGTTTTGTGGTTTTGGCAGACTAGTTGCTGACCTTCTGGGTGTAAAGTCAAATGGTATTACGGCTGTGACTAGCTGTCGTAACGGCTACAAGCTTAGAAAAGCATAATAAATAGTTGCGTGAAATACAAGATGTATTCTTTATGCTATGGTTTGCTATATATTGGTTATTTTGATGCATTCCACGATAGAGGGAGCCTGGGAACACAACTAACATTTTCGACAGTATTTGGTGCAATGTTTTCACAGTCTGATCTTTCCGGCCCAGTGGTAAAGTAATTCACCAACCACGAACCCCATTATAACTCATTCTCGACAACCTCCTTAAGCTTATTATCTTTAACTTCTCTCTCACTTTGACCCTAGTATTTGTCAACTATGAATGTTCTATTATTTCAATGATTTCTCGGGATTTGTGGACCCGATCATCTATTTAGTTGTATGTGGCGAAAGACATAGCGAAACGTTCAAGATGATGGGTGATGTATTATACAGTTGTTCCGCCATGTTAAATGCTCATGGTGCATTTAACAGATCTTAATGTCAAGTTGAAGCGAGAACACTGCAGTAATTGCCCACCTGATATTAGGCTATTTGTCGTAAGTCCTAGCCTCGGTCGCACCGCGTCCCAATTACACTCTCACTTCTCTGCTTAGTGCATTATCTAAACTTTTCCTATATATCCGCTTCTCTACCCTCAGCAGGATGTTCTTGTATCAGCGATTCGGCAGATCCCAGAAGACGAGAACGGAACCAGATCAGTTTATCTACAGCCCTCTCGATACCTCAGTTGATGGCTTACGTCTCGTGACCATCGAACCTGCCAAAGACATCAAGGCTAATATAGTATGCACATTACAAAATGTCACCTTCCCTGAGAAGCCGCGCTATGAAGCACTTAGCTACACGTGGGGAGTTGGAAGTGATACAAAATGGATTACGATTAACCGCAAAAAGTTTGGGGTGGGCCATAACTTATTTGCTGCGTTGCAACATATAAGACGGACTGACCGAGGACGTGTAATGTGGATTGATGCCATTTGTATTAACCAATGCAACGTCTCAGAGAAGAGCCAACAGATTCGTATGATGCCCTTCACGTATAGCAGAGCCCTGCAGGTCATCGTATGGCTTGGTATATTTGTGAACAGCCCGGACCCAGCAGAACTAGTTCGATTTTTCCAAGCACCCACGAAGCACCCACGAGGAGTACTGCCAAGTCCACGCGTTCAGTCAACTCTTTTTGCTCTATCTAGAAGAGAGTATTGGCAACGGGTCTGGATAATTCAGGAAATTGGGCTGGCCCGTAAAATAATAATATGTTTTGGAAGCTTCCATGTGGCATGGGAATACTTTGTTGCTGCCTTGGGGTCATACGAAAAATGCCACAATAGTCTGCCTCTGAGATTTCAGAGCCAGTTGGATAATAAGTACTCAACTGGCCACAAGCTGCAAACCTTGATTGAGGCTCATCAAAACAGTCTTTGCAAGGAGCCTCGAGATCACATTTATGGCTTGGTTGGTCTTGCAATAGATGGCGGAGACCGCTTTCCAATTGACTATAGCAAGACACTATTCGAGGTATGGAAAGATACTATCATGTTTAAGGCTGCAGATCAAGACTCACTTCAACACGATATTATGCGCTTCGGAAAGGCTGTACAAACACTACTCGGAGGCCCAAAAATTGCAACATTGGATGATATACAGAGCGAAATTCTCTTATATACGGAAGCTCTCAACAAAATTTGCAACGAGGAATATAGATTCGTGCAAAGTAAAAACAGCCAAGATATAGGTTTTCTCAGAATTCCGACACGGATCATAGGCCAGATATCACACATTGGTCCAACACATCAACAGATGATCTCTGAAACTAGGAAAATCGCTCAATGGAAAGCTAGTATATATGAATATATTCCAGAAAATCAACTTCCAAGTGTGAGAGAGGAGAGTGATTTATTCATGGAGGTGTTAGAAAATGTGAGTGAACAGAGTCTAAAAGCTATTGCTAGTTATAATCGAACAATTGCCTGGGAGCCAACGTCAACACAAGAAGAGGTCATTCTACAACATGGAAGATGGTCGCAATATGAGACTATTAACACCAAGGCGAATTTGACATTGCAACCTGAGGCGAGACTTTTCTTGCTCTCACAAACTAGCGAATTCAGTGACTGCTCTTCTAGCAAATTGGGACTAG
>Ga0247810_10000342_pt1 | contig 59705 bp, 58 predicted proteins | sample UWRJL119311C1_FD_179918 | JGI IMG/M metagenome (GOLD analysis project Ga0247810, IMG submission 179918) | Plant litter microbial communities from Arlington Agricultural Research Station in Wisconsin, United States - UWRJ-L119-311C-1 | ecosystem: Environmental > Terrestrial > Plant litter >...
TTTGTGGTTTCCAGGAAAATCCTTATCTTAAATAGAAAACACTTTTCACTATGGCAAATACCTACGCTCAAATCTACATTCACGCAATCTTCGCAGTTAAGTACCGCGAAAGTGTCATCACAAAAAACTGCCGCGACGAATTACACAGTTACATCTCCGGAATTCTGACCAATTCCAAAGTAAGGCCGTTAGCTGTCAGCGGCTGGGTTGATCATGTTCACATTTTCTTTGAGCTCCCGCTAACTATAACATTTCCGAGATCATGCGAATTGTGAAGTCAAATAGCTCGAAATGGGTAAACAAGCAGAAATTCGTAAAGGGGACTTTCCGCTGGCAAGAGGGCTACTGGGCGTGCTCAAGACAAGTTTCTTGCTTCGATGCGATTATCAACTATATTAAAATCAGGAGCATCATCATTCACGTCAGTCGTTCAGAAAAGAATACATAAAGTTGCTGGAAGAACACCAGGTTGAGTACGATGAAAAATATTTGTTTGATACTTTCGATGATGATCCGTCGTAAAAATGGTGTCGCACCTATGGCGCTTTGTTGGGTGAGGAAACTCGCTTCGCTCGTATATTATCGTGGCACTTCTAAGGGTATGATCGGCTTAGTTAATGCGCAGCCTCGTAGAGGCGGAATTATCCGAGCAACGCGAGGTATTCGGTTTCAAAGCCCCGTGGGGGCGATATTTCGGTGGGGACCACCGCTTATAACAACGACTAATTAAAAAAATCCCCTCCGCAAAGCGAAAGGGATCTCGAAGTGTAAGTATCATAAAAACGGCACAATTATTAACACTACACTATGCCATTTTCTTTTCTTGTTCTATCCTGAGCACATTTAGCCTGAGCTGAATTTAGTTCTGAATAGTTTCGGATAAAACTATCCGGAACACATTTCACAGTTCTCCGGATCGTCCAGTGAACAGGCGATTGCCGCTTGCTGCTCTTCAACCAGTGCTGCTTTTGACGGCTCAGCTGTCATTGCTTTGTCAACGGTGAACTTGATCGCATCGGTTGCTGCTTTTGTTCTCAGGTAGTACATACCTGTTTTCAATCCTTTTTTCCAGCCGTAGAAGTGCATGGAAGTCAGCTTACCGAAGTTGGCGTTCTCCATGAAGATATTCAGTGACTGTGACTGACAGATAAATGCTCCGCGGTCTGCAGCCATTTCGATGATCGATTTCTGTGAAATCTCCCAGGCTGTTTTGTAAAGGTCTTTAATGTATTGCGGGATCTCGTGGATATTCTGAACGGAACCGTTGGATGCCATCAGTTTCTGACGCATTTCTTTTGTCCACAGATTTTCTTTAACAAGGTCTTTCAGCAAGTGCTTGTTTACGATGATGAACTCACCAGATAATACACGACGCGTGTAAATGTTGGATGTGTACGGCTCGAAACATTCGTTGTTTCCTAAGATCTGGGCTGTAGAAGCTGTTGGCATCGGAGCAAGCAGTAAAGAGTTGCGTACACCGTATGTTTTCACTTCTTCTTTCAGGATATCCCATTCCCAGCGATCACTTGGAGTAACATTCCACATGTCGTACTGGAAAATTCCCTGCGAAACCGGTGAACCTGCGAATGTTTCGTAAGGTCCTTCGACTTTCGCCAGGTCTTTGGAAGCGGTCATTGCTGCGTAGTACATTGTTTCGAAAACTTCTGTATTCAGCTTGCGGGCTCCTTCTGATTCGAAAGGTAAGCGCATCAGGATAAATGCATCGGCTAATCCCTGAACTCCCAGTCCGATCGGGCGGTGACGCATGTTTGAGTTGCGTGCTTCTTCAACAGGATAGAAGTTTCCGTCGATAATGCGATTCAGGTTGATTGTTGCCTGGTAAGTTACCTCGAACAGCTTGTCGTGATCGAATGTACCTTCTTCTGTTACGAATTTCGGCAGGGCAAGTGACGCAAGGTTACAAACCGCTGTTTCGTCCGGAGCTGTATACTCCATGATCTCCGTACACAAGTTGGAAGACTTGATCGTTCCCAGGTTTTTCTGGTTGGATTTGTTGTTCGCAGCATCTTTGTAAAGCATGTACGGTGTTCCCGTCTCGATCTGAGATTCGAGTACTTTGAACCAAAGGTCTTGTGCTTTAATTGTTTTGCGGCCTTTTCCTTCAGCTTCGTATTTTGTGTACAATGCTTCGAATTCTGCTCCGTAGGTATCGGAAAGTCCCGGACATTCGTGCGGACACATCAATGTCCAGTCGCCGTTCTCTTCCACTCGCTGCATGAACAGATCCGGGATCCACAATGCGTAGAACAGGTCACGTGCACGGTTTTCTTCTTTACCGAAGTTCTTTTTCAGGTCGAGGAATCGAACACGTCAGCATGCCATGGCTCGATGTAGATAGCGAAAGAACCTTTGCGTTTTCCTCCTCCTTGATCTACGTAACGTGCCGTATCGTTGAACACGCGCAGCATTGGTACGATGCCGTTAGATGTTCCGTTTGTTCCTTTAATGTATGATCCGGTAGCACGGATATTGTGAATTGCCAATCCAATTCCACCGGCTGACTGAGAAATCTGAGCGCAAGATTTCAATGTGTCATAAATTCCGTGGATACTGTCGTCTTTCATTGTCAACAGGAAACAAGACGACATTTGTGGTTTTGGTGTTCCCGCGTTGAACAACGTTGGCGTTGCATGCGTGAACCATCCTTCCGACATCAGGTTATAAGTCTTGATGGCAGATTGCAGGTCATCTTTGTGAATCCCTACGGCAACTCGCATGATCATTTGCTGCGGTCGTTCGGCGATCTCGCCATTCAGCTTCAGCAAATAACTACGGGTTAATGTTTTGAATCCGAAATAATCGTAACGGAAATCACGGTCGTAGATAATGCTTGAATCAAGCATATCGCGGTTGGCCATGATCACTTCGTAAACGTCGTCTGCAAGCAATGCTGCCGGCTGACCTGTTTTCGGATCGATATAGTTATACAGATCTTCCATCACTTCGGAGAACGATTTTTTCGTTTCCTTGTGAAGATTCGATACTGCAATTCGTGACGCCAGCAACGCATAATCCGGGTGATCAATCGTTTTCGCAGCTGCTACCTCTGCGGCAAGATTGTCCAGATCTGTCGTTGAAACTCCGTCGTAGAGTCCTTCGATCACCTTCATCGCCACTGCTTCCGGCGACACAAGCGGGTCGAGCCCGTAGCACATCTTCACGATGCGCGCAGTGATTTTGTCAAACTTAACGGCTTCCTTTCGGCCGTCTCTCTTAATTACATACATAATGCGCTTCTCCTGTTGTTAATTGGTTTTCAATAGTTGTGCTAATTTGCCCGGTGTGGAAGTGTCTAGAATTCTTCGTCCGTGCTGAATGTCTGGTTGTGTTCTCCCTTTCCTGACATAACGCCTGCTTTCTGGTACTCGGCAACGCGTTTTTCAAAGAAGTTCGTTTTCCCCTGTATGGAGATCATATCCATAAAGTCGAATGGATTGGTAGTGTTAAATACTTTTTCATTGCCTAATTCAAGCAGCAATCGGTCAGCTACGAACTCGATGTATTGTGCCATCAGGTCTGCGTTCATCCCGATCAGTTTCACCGGCAAAGCATCCGTAACGAATTCTTTTTCGATAGCAACGGCATCGAGAATGATTTCTTTTACCTGCTCTTTCGGCAATTGGTTTACCAAATGGCGCGTATACAGCAAACAAGCGAAATCACAGTGAAGTCCTTCATCTCGGGAGATCAGCTCGTTGGAGAATGTCAGTCCCGGCATCAGTCCGCGTTTTTTCAGCCAGAAGATGGAACAGAAAGATCCTGAGAAGAAAATTCCTTCCACAGCTGCGAATGCTACCAAACGCTCTGCGAAACTTCCGTTGTCGATCCAGCGCAGTGCCCAGTCTGCTTTCTTGCGAACGCAATCGATCGTATCCAGTGCGTTGAACAGGTGATTTTTTTCCGCCGTGTCCTTGATGTAAGTATCGATCAGCAACGAGTAAGTTTCCGAGTGAATGTTCTCGATCGCTACCTGAAAACCGTAGAAAAATTTCGCTTCCGTATACTGAACTTCGGCAAGAAAATGCTCGGCAAGATTTTCATTAACAATACCGTCCGAAGCAGCGAAAAATGCAAGAATGTGTTTAACGAAATGGCGCTCATCGTCGTTCAGTTTAGTATCCCAGTCCAGAAGGTCCGGTGACAAGTCGATCTCCTCTGCAGTCCAGAAGCTAGCTTCAGCCTTTTTATAGAAAGACCAGATATCTTCATGTTGAATAGGAAACAACACGAATCGGCTTTTGTTGTCCTGCAAAATTGGTTCTACTTGTGACATTTTTTATCGTTTTTTTAAAGTCAATAATTCCTACTCCCGCAATTCGGTAAAACCGCGGATTTACTATTCAATTTACAAAATATTTTTTGTTTCCCCTCTCTCGAATGCCGGAATATTCCGGTCGCCAATTCCCCTGATTGAGGCAAGACAAAATTCACTAAAAATCTTTCCTTAAACAAATTGGAATATCCACAATTTATACACGTTATGAACACTTAATTTCCAAAAGCCTTTACCATGAACACTTAGCGGGTTTATCAACATGTTAACTAAAGATATTCACAGAGTGAAGTATATCATTGGTCGAAGATTTCCTCCCGTTCGTCACAGACTTTATAATCTCTTGATTTTCTTGTTTTGTTCTATAAAATTAAATGGTTTTTATCCTATATTTAGTCTGGGATTTGAAAGTCTATCAACAATTCAATGTGAATAGATGTTAACTCCCCGAAACCGCGAACTCATGAAATTTGCTACTACAAAATTTAACAAACTGAAGGCTGATCTCCTTCATGTGCTCTACCCGAATTTCTGCATGATCTGTGATACGGAAACACCACATTCCAAAAGTGGTATTTGTCCGATCTGTGAATCTGATCTTCAGTACACTCATTTTGAAGACTATGAGGAACCTACTTCGCTCGACCGCCTGTTCTGGGGAAGGGTGCTGCTGGAAAATACCTATGCCATGCTGTATTTTGAAAAGACGAACGATACGCAGGCGGTTCTGCATGCGCTCAAATACAAGGACAGATCCGATGTGGCTGTTTATTTCGGGGAATTAACGGGAGAACGCATCGTAACCACTGAAAAGTTCAAAAACCTGGATGCGCTGATCCCCGTTCCGCTCCACCCGAAAAAACAATTCCTGCGGGGCTACAATCAAAGCGAGATGATTGCCAATGGCATTTCGGTAAAAACCGGAATTCCCGTTAATAAGGACATCCTTAAACGAGTAGTGTTTTCGGAAAGTCAGACGAAAAAGCAGAAGACGACCCGCTGGGAAGATATTCAGAAAGGATTCCGATCGAACGGAACGCAGAAGCAGTTTAAACACGTTGCGCTTATCGACGATGTAGTAACGACCGGCTCTACTGTTGAGACTTGTGTCAGGATCCTGCAGGAAGCATTGCCCGATTGCAGGATCAGCGTGATCAGCCTGGCGGTAACCCGGTAATTGAAAAGGTGAAATGTAAATTGAAAAGGAGCAGATACGTAAACTTTCTACGGCCTTTTTCTTTTACATTCGAATTAATGATGTTCTTTGCAGGGGTAAATTTGAATCATGAAGATCCTCATCATTGGCGGTGGAATTGCAGGTACGACGCTTGCGCAGTTGTGTGAAGAAAAAGGAATCGATTTCCGGCTGATGGAAAAAGGAGAAAATGCGTGTTCGGAAATGGCTGCAGGAATCCTGAATCCGATGGTTTTCCGGAGAATGAATCTCAGCTGGCGGGTGGATGAAATGATGCCTTCTGCGGTGAGCTTTTACCGGAAAATGGAGGAAAAGCTCGGCCAGTCCTTCTATTCGGAAGTTCCTATCCGGCGGTTTCTTGCCAGCGAACAGGAAGCGGGCTACTGGATCAAACGTCAGCACCTGGCAGTTTACAGCGACTATATGGAGGAGCAGACGGCGGAAGATCTGAACTTCCCTTCGGAGAAAAACACATTCGGAACAGCTGTTGTGAAAGGTGGCGGATTCGTCAATGCCAAAGCCTACATTCCCGCTCAGTGGAACTGGCTTTCCGAGAACGGAAAACTGGATCGCTCACTCCTGGATTACGCAAAGGTCGATCCCGAAAAAGGAACCTATAATAAGGAACAATTCGATTACATCGTTTTCGCCCAGGGAAAAGACCTGCTCTACAATCCGTGGTTCAGCTATCTGCCGCTCGAAGCGACAAAAGGAGAATTGCTGACGGTCGAAGCGCCAACGATCCCGCAGAAAGAATCGATCAACCGGAAATGTTTCATGTTCCCGATCGGGAACGGGAAGTTCCGCGTTGGATCTACTTACGTTTTCGGTGCAGACGATACGGAAATAACCGAAGAAGGCCGGAAAACCATCGAGGAGCAAATGACCTCTGTTACAAGTGAGCAGTATACGATCGTCGATCAGCTGGCGGGTGTCCGTCCCACGGTTTCCGATCGCAGGCCTTTGCTCGGAAAGCATCCGGAGTTTCCAAAGCTGGTCGTAGCGAATGGTCTGGGAACGAAAGGATATATGATTGCGCCGCTGATCATGGAAGAATTGCTCGATCATCTTTTAAAAGGCAAAGCGCTCAATCCAGAAACAGATAGTGGCCGTTTCGGATCGGCATACGTAAAACCATAAACACAACTTCTTTTATAAGAATTTTTCGTACCTTCATTCAGTCGGCCATCGTCGCTATCCAATAGTCGTTTTCAGTCACCCAAGGGCCGGATGTCCACCGTAGTTCATTCATAGTTTACCCACACTTCAGCCAGAGTTCAGCCAGACTTTAACTAGAGATCAGCTAGTGATCATAGTAAGATACATGCTATATACCCTATAGATAAAGGCTGCATAGTATATACATTCCCCGTATTACACTAGTGCCGGAAGGTATGAACAGTAGTGATAGCTTGCAGGAACAGCTGCACGGAAAACATTCAGCTTTTTGAAGATAGTCGGTGATAAAACAGGACATTCCTTTATAATGCAAGGTTTTATACGTTTCTTAGCCATCTAATACACAAAAAGATGACCGAAGATGCTACCCTGCTCGACAGCAGTTTTTCTAAAACGACTGACTTTAAAGAATTCAGTTTCCCGATTACATTCCAGTTCAAGATCGGCACGCTGGCGAATGATTTTGTTGCCACGGATGCTTCCGGACAAACGGTAGCTTATGTGCGCCAGAAACTATTCAAGCTGAAGGAAGCCATTATGGTCTACATGAACGAAAGCAAGAATAACCTGCTTTACAGGATCGAAGCCGACCGGATCATTGACTTTAACGCCAGCTATTCTTTCACCGATGCAGACAATCAGTTACTTGGGCGAATAGGACGAAAAGGCATGAAATCGCTCTGGAAAGCACATTACGACATTTTCGGACAGAATTCTGCTCCCGAATTTGTGGTGCAGGAAGAAAATCCATGGGCGAAAGTAGGCGATGTTATGCTGAGCGAAGTGCCGCTTCTCGGTATGTTTACCGGCTATTTGTTCAACCCGAAATATGCCGTATCGAAACCCGACGGGACCAAAGTTGTCCGGCTTTCCAAGATGCCTTCCTTCTTCGGAAGAAAATTCAGGCTCGATAAGCTGGAAACTATTCAGCCTGGCGACGATGAAAGAATCCTGCTTTCACTTATGATGATGATCCTGCTGGAACGCCGCCGCGGGTAAACAGAGTTTCCGGTTGATAGTGTAAACCGCCTTGGCGGTTATTCGTAGTAATTTTGTACACAGTCCATCATTCGTGCACCACGTCCGACAACCGGCGGATTCGTGGTAGAAAATAAACACAGCTCATACTGGATAGGGTTTGTGTTTTTAAATAGGCGAATACTTTTTGGAGGGGGAGAAGGTCTGAAAACGCTGAAGTTTTAGACTCAGTCAGAGAAGAGGGCTTCATCTCGGGACAGCCCTTCAATAGTGCCCCTGGATTCATTGTTGTTAAAGTAGATTTTACCAGGGTAAGTTCATGTGAAAATGCGTAAATTTGCTGCATTAAATTTATACATATGTACCCACCAGAACTTGTACAACCAATGAAGGAAGACCTTACACGTGTGGGCTTTCAACAATTAGAATCTGCGGATGCCGTAGACAACGCTTTGCAAAACAGCAATGGAGTTGCCTTGGTCGTGGTTAATTCAGTATGCGGATGTGCTGCCGGAAATTTACGCCCGGGTGTTAAGCAATCCCTTAATAACTCAAAATTGCCGGCACAGCTGCTTACGGTTTTCGCCGGAGTAGACACCGAAGCTACGCAGCAGGCTCGCAACTATTTTCTCCCGTTCCCTCCATCATCGCCTTCAGTGGCTTTGTTCAAAGACGGAAAGCTCGTTCATTTCCTGGAAAGACACAACATTGAGGGTGTCAGCGCAGCATTGATCGCAGAGAACTTAGCGGCAGCTTACGACGAATTCTGTTAGAAGACAAGAGACGAAAAGACAGGAGACAAAAGACAGTGAGCGATCATCTGTCTTTTGTTTTATCGCTTTGTCTTTCGTCTTGGAGCGAAGCGGTCTTTTTTATCTAACGTCTTATAATGTTCATAGATACCCACACACATCTTTATTCGGACCAGTTCAGCGAAGACCGCACGGACATGATCCGGCGCGCAATCGCTGCTGGAGTTGGTAAATTGTGCCTTCCCAACATCGATCTGAATAGTATAGAGGGAATGCATGCGCTCGAGGAACAATTTCCCGCGCAGTGCTTCGCCATGATGGGATTGCATCCCTGCTCCGTTGATGCGAACTGGGAAGAAACGCTGCGGGTGATGAAGCAGCACATCGATACGCGTGATTACATTGCTATCGGTGAGATCGGTATCGATCTTTACTGGGATAAAACGTTTCGTTCGGAACAGCTGGAGGCTTTTCGCGTTCAGATCAACTGGGCGAAGGAAAAAGGATGGCCCATCGTTATTCACGCCCGTGATTCTTTCCCGGAGATCTTTGAAGTAATAGATCAGGAAAATGACGACCGTTTGCGCGGAATTTTTCACTGCTTCACCGGAACGGCGGAAGATGCTGCCAGGATTGATAACTACGGCGGATTCCTGCTCGGGATCGGAGGAGTGGTCACTTACAAGAAATCCGAATTGCCGGAAGTGCTGAAAACCGTACCGCTCGACCGCGTCGTACTGGAAACGGACGCACCATATTTACCACCGACACCGTTTCGCGGCAAACGGAATGAAAGCGCTTACCTGCTGCATACGGCAGAGAAAGTGGCCGATATTTACGGCGTTTCTATGCATGAGCTTCAAAGGATAACTTCCGGGAATGCCACAGATCTTTTTGGATTGAAATAAGGCCGGTTTCAGAAATTGCTGCAACTTTACGCCATGAATGCACAGCCCAAAGTACTCGTAATCTATACCGGCGGAACGATCGGAATGGTCAATGATCCCAAAACAGGAGCCCTGATGGCTTTTGATTTCGGAGATATTTACAAGCACATTCCGGAGCTGGCGCGTTTGAAAGTTGAGCTGACTTCCAAAGCTTTTGATACACCTGTCGATTCTTCGGAAATGAATCCGCAGCTCTGGGCCGAAATTGCCCGGATAGTCCAGGAAAATTATGAGCTCTTCGACGGATTCGTGATCCTTCATGGTTCGGATACGATGGCTTTTACCGCTTCCGCCCTGAGCTTTATGCTTCAGAACCTGGAAAAACCGGTTATTCTTACCGGCTCGCAGCTGCCTATCGGAACCATTCGAACTGACGGAAAAGAGAACCTGATAACAGCCATAGAAATTGCCGCTGCGAAAACGGAAAACGGCAATCCCCGGATAACAGAAGTGGCCATCTACTTTGAATATTCGCTCTACCGGGGCAATCGGACTTCTAAAATTTCAGCTTCTGCTTTTGAAGCCTTCCGCTCGCCGAATTTCCCGCCTCTTGCCGTTGCCGGTGTACACATCGACTACAAAGACACCTGTGCTGATCTTTCCCAAAATGCTGAAAAACAGCTGGAAATGACTGTATTTACGGAGTTCAACCCGGATGTGGCCCTCATCAAGCTGTTTCCCGGACTTCCTTGGAAAGCTTATGCGGGATTATTCGACATCCGGAAATTAAAGGGTATTGTGATCGAGACCTTCGGATCTGGAAATGCCTCCTCTGATGAAACATTTCACGAGCTGCTCACTGCTTACATTGCTTCCGGCGGAGTAGTGGTCAACATTACTCAATGCGCTACGGGAACGGTTGAACAGGGAAAATACGAAACGAGCTCCTTCTTCGAGAAAAACGGCGTTCTTTCAGGAAAAGACCTGACTACCGAAGCGGCGATCACAAAACTGATGTACGCCCTGGGCCGCTATCCGGGCAATCCTTCGAAGATAAAATCCATTTTCCTGCAGCCAGTTTGCGGAGAACAGGAGTGATCAGAAAAGTTCAAACCTTCGAAGGGGCAAGACCGTATTTCTTTTTAAAAGCAAAGGAGAAATGTGAAAGGTCTTCAAATCCCAATTCCAGGTAAACTTCCGAAGGAGCATTGCCCTTTTCCTTGATCAGGTAATAAGCTTCCTGCAACCTTCGCTGAATGAGCCAGCGGTTGGGGGTCATCTGAAAGATCTTTTCGAAATCACGTTTGAAGGTAGCCAGGCTTCGACCGGTTAAGTAAGCGAACCGCTTCAGCTCCACATTGAAATGGAAATTCCTGTTCATAAAGCTTTCAAGATCGATCTTTCCCGGCTCGGTGAAATCGAACAGTACATCTTCGATCCCGGGATTCGTTTCCAGCAGGATGAGGATGGCTTCTTTCAGCTTCAGGCCCACCAGGTTGTCGTTTTCCAGCTCACCGGTTTGCCGGTAGGGAAGGAGCGATTCCATGTAAGTAGTCAGCAAGGGATGCGACTTCAGTTTCAGAACAGCTTCATCTTTCGGTTTTTTAGTGGAGCTGTAACCGTATTCCCGGCTGAAATTGCGAAGTGTTTCCTGATCCAGGTAAATAGAAAGCGCTTTGAATTCACCTCCTTCCGGTGGAATTTTCTCGAACTTCACCAGGTGATTTCTCCGTGAGAACCGGAATTCGCCCTCGCGGAAAATCGTCTCCGTGTCGCCGTCGTTAATATGAACAGTTCCCGAAATGTGGTAACTGAAAACATGTTCGGGAACAAATTGCTCGCCTTCCCTGCTCCGGTTGAAGTAACAGGACAGAACAATGGGCTGACGCTTATTTTCTGAAGGTCTCGGCATAAGCTAAAGGTAAACAGAATTCCTGCACAGAACGAACAGGAATTCTCTCGGATAAATGAATTAAAGGATAAGTGTTTTTGGCTCTACGTATTCTTCCAGTCCGTAAATACCAAGCTCACGGCCCAGTCCCGATTGTTTGAACCCGCCGAAAGGAGCGAAAGGATCGTGGTTCAGGCAGTTGATCAGAACCCTTCCGGCAATGATCTGAGCAGCTACGCGGTGTGCACGTTCATTATCGGAGGAACTCACATAAGCCTGTAAGCCGTAGTCAGTGTCGTTCGCAATTTCAATCGCTTCTTCCTCTGTTCTATAAGTGATCACACAAAGCACAGGTCCGAAGATCTCTTCCCGTGCGATCCGCATGCTGTTGTTAACGTTCACGAAAACGGTAGGTCGAACGAAGTTTCCGGCTTCCAGGCCTTCCGGCTGACCTTCGCCGCCAATGAGCAATGTAGCACCTTCTTCAATTCCCAGGCGAATGTAGCTCTGAACACGGTCATATTGCTTTTTGCTAACCATTGGTCCTATTACTGTTTCCATATCCTGCGGGATACCTGTTCTGACCTGGCCGACTTCTGCTTTCAGCAACGTTTTCACTTCTTCGAGGCGATCTTCAGGTACCAGTAAGCGCGTCCCCGCAATGCAGGCCTGGCCGCTATTGATAAAGGCGGCATTTACCGCAAGAGGAATTGCACGGGCAAAATCGGCGTCATCGAGAATGATATTCGGGGATTTCCCGCCGAGCTCCAGTGTAACGCGTTTCAATGTATCCACAGCTCCGCGCGCAATGGTTTTCCCAACAATGGTCGAGCCGGTAAAGGAGATTTTGGAAATGTCCTTATGGCGTGTCAGCTCAGCCCCTACTACATCGCCGCGACCGTTTACGATATTGAAAACTCCGGAGGGAAGTCCGGCTTCATGAAAGCATTCCAGTAAAACCTGCGTTTGCAAAGCGCTCATTTCACTGGGCTTGATAACGGCTGTACAACCCGCTGCAAGTGCAGTAGCCAGTTTTCCGCAGATAAAGCTCACATTGGCATTCCAGGGTGTAATAATTCCTACGACGCCTAAAGGTTCCAGTCTCACGCGGGAGTGACCAACCGTCTTTTCAAATTGGAACTGGTCCATTACCTGTTTCATTTCGAGAAAGCTATTTGCTGCACTTTCAACAGAAGATCTTGCCCGTGAGACAGGCGCGCCATATTCAAGCTGTGTTACGCTGATAAGATCATCCGTGCGTTTTAAAACTGCATCGTGCAGCTTTTGAAGATAATTTCCGCGCTCTTCTTTCGTAGAAAGGGAAAATGTTTTAAATGCCTCCCTGGCCGCTGCGATAGCCAGTTGTGTATCCTCTTCGTTGCCAAGAGTTACCTGTCCGATGAGTTCATTGTTTGTGGGATTGATCAGGTCGAAAAGCTCTGTTCCTTTCGGAGTAACGAATGAGCCGTTCATGTAAATGGTATTTACTTTCATATCTGTATTTTTAACTGCAGCAAAGTTCGGCACAAACAGGAGGCATTACTTTGTTCAAACGCTCAATTAATGTTTGTTGAAACGTTCATAAAATCAGTAGGTGCCTGGCTGTTTTTGCAGTTGTTGCTGAAATAATTAACAGGTTGACAACAAGAAACGTCATTTTCATTGGAAAATGATTACTTTTGCCCGCTGAACACCAATTCTGGAGAGGTGTCCGAGTGGTTGAAGGAGCACGCCTGGAAAGTGTGTATAGGGGCAACTCTATCGAGGGTTCGAATCCCTCTCTCTCCGCCAGAATTTTATCCCGCATGACGAATGTCATTGCGGGATTTTTTTATTCAGGAGCACGGATGTTTACATCCGGGATCGGGAATGAAAAAATCCCGTTGGCTTTGAAAAAGCCTTGCGGGATAGGCATTGTGAAGCGGTATCCCGTTGGGATCAGCGCAGGTACTCCTTCCAGAGAGCACGGATGTTTACATCCGGGATCAGGGACAAAGAACTACAGCCCAAAAAAAAGACTTATCAATGGCAGTTAGAAAATTAACAAGCCTTTGTTGAATCAGTCTTCAACAATTTTTGTTAATTGACTTCCGCATGCTAAAATTTCGCTACTTTTGACTGCGTTGTCAAAGGTGACAATCTATTACTGTTCTCTTAGTTTTTATGATGCAAAAGCAGTTACTATTCTTTCTTATCGACGACGATGATGACGATCATGAACTGTTTCAGATTGCACTTGAAAGTGCAGATCCGGCAATTAAGTGTGTGACAGCAATGAACGGGCAGCAGGCACTCTCCATGCTGAAGAGCGGAGAAGTAAAGCCGGATTTCATTTTTCTCGATCTGAACATGCCACTGATGGGCGGGCGCGAATGCCTCATCGAGCTGAAAAAAGATGCAGCGCTGAGTACAATTCCGGTTGTCATATTTTCTACTTCCTCCGATCCGAAGGACAGAGAAGAAACGAGACTGCTCGGAGCAATCGACTTTATTACGAAGCCATCTAAAATTTATGAATTAACAGCGATACTGAACGATTTTTTAGTTAATCAGAACAGCTAATTATACTTTACAATATGAAATATGAATCGGTAAAGATCCTTCAGAAAAGGAAATCACAGGTACTTGAGCTATGGATTAATAAACAGCTGGACGATGAGACCCTGAGAGAAAATTTAATGTCAAATGAAGATCTTCGTGTACAATCAGAAGAATTGCTCAATGGGATTATAGATAATCTTACAGCTGAAAACCTGGAGAGCGCCGATGTGGAAGCTTTTCATAGTGTTGAGGATATTCTTTCGTCCATTTCGATCTCGCGTGCCAAACAGGGTTATTCTCCCCGTGAAACCGGTTTCTATATATTTACGATGAAAGATGCGCTGCTTGAAACAATCGAGCAGGAAATCAAAGATCCTGCAGCTCTTTATAAAGAGAGTAAAATGGTAGGAAAACTCATAGATAATTTTGGAATAGCCACGTTTGAAACGTTCATCAAAGGACGTGAAGAAGTTATTTTGCGTCAGACAGATGAGATCAGTGAGATTTCAACACCTGTGATCCGTGTCTGGGACGGAATTCTCGCTCTTCCGATTATCGGAACACTTGACAGCTCCAGGACACAGATCGTTATGGAAAACCTGCTTCAGGAGATCGTAGAGACAGGAAGCAGTATAGCGATTCTGGATATTTCCGGCGTGCCTGCGGTCGACTCTCTTGTAGCACAGCACCTTATAAAGACAGTAAGCGCAACCCGTTTAATGGGAGCTGAATGTATTATCAGCGGAATTCGTCCGGAGATAGCACAGACAGTTGTTCACCTTGGAATCGACCTTTCACAGGTGATTACAAAAGCAACGCTGGCCAGCGCGCTGACTACTGCATTTTCCATGCTTAGCCTGGAAGTGAACAAAAAACAAAAACACAGAACACAATCATAAGCTGAATGGAAAAAATTCCTATTCTTAGAATGGGTCAGTTCCTGTTGGTAACAATTCAGGTCGACCTTTACGACCAATTGGCAGAAAACCTGGAGTCGGATCTTGTTAATATGGTGAGGAAAGCCGGCTCGAGAGGCGTACTGATCGATGTCTCCGCTGTTTCCATCATTGACTCGTTTATGGGAAGGATACTGGGAAATATTGCCAGTATGTCGAAAATTATGGATGCCGAGACCGTAGTCGTTGGAATGCAGCCGGCTGTTGCTATAACGTTGGTCGAGCTCGGGCTTCCATTAAAAGGAGTTCATACCGCTCTCAATGTCGAGAAAGGAATGGAGCTGCTGAAATCAAGGATTCTTTTGGAGACGGAAGAAGACGATGAGGAGGAGTATGACGATGATCATCGTACTGAATAAAGATACCATGACGATTGAAAGGGAGCAGGATGTTGTTCCCTTCCGTAACCGTGTAAAAGAATACGCGACCAAGATTGGTATGGGGCTGGTTAATCAGACCAAGCTGATTACCGGGGCAAGTGAGCTGGTCAGAAATATGCTCAAATATGCCAAAGGCGGGAAAGTGCGTATCGAAGTGCTCAGCAATGGACGTGAAAGCGGTATTCGTTTGATATTCGAAGACAGCGGACCAGGCATTCCGGATATCCCGCAGGCTATGCAGGACGGATTTACGACCGGGAGAAGCATGGGACTCGGACTGCCGGGAACAAGAAGGCTGATGAATGAATTTGACATTCGCTCCGAAGTGGGAAAAGGAACAACAGTTACAGTCATAAAATGGAAAAATGGATAATACTCCTTTTAAAAGCTACAAGGTCGAAGAAAGAAGCTATGTGGCTTTCGTTAAAAGAGAGATCCATAATCTGGTAAAAACGGTATTCGATACTCAGCGTGTCGGAGAGATCGATATCGTAGTTTCGGAGCTGACTTCTAACCTCATTAAATACGCGGGAAGCGGGGAGCTTTTGTACCGTTTGGTTACCGAGGACGAAAACCCGCTTTTCGAGCTGATCTGCCTGGACAATGGTCCGGGAATCAAAAATGTCTCTCATTCGATGAAAGACGGAGTGTCGAGCAGAAGCTCTCTCGGACAGGGAATCGGATCGGTCATGCGCCTGAGCAATTTCGCACAATTCTATTCTTTGCTGGATTGGGGAACGATTTGCTACGCCAGGTTTGGCCCTTCACAGAACGAAAAATCATTTGAAGTTAAGCCCAGCCTGCTGATCAGGAGCCTGAGCGTTTGTAAGCCCGGAGAGTTCGTTTGCGGAGACGGTTACGCGGCAAAATATGACAAGCGTGGAATAGCCATTCTTACAGGAGATGGACTCGGGCACGGTCCGCATGCGAAAGAAGCTATCGACCAGGCTATCCGATCATTCCATGAGACTGCCGAGACAGATCCGGCAGTGCTCATCCGGAAAATAAATGAGGATGTTAGAAAAACACGTGGTCTTGTAACCACGCTCGTGCTGTTCGACGATGAAACCAAGCAGTGGAAGCTGTGTGGTGTCGGTAACATCGGAACCAGGATTTACCAGGGACTGGAATACAAAAACTATATCTGCAACAACGGGATCGTGGGATTGAATATTCCAACAAGACTGGAAAATTCCATCATTCCTGCCGAGCGTTACCAGCAGTTGATCATGTGTTCCGACGGTATTAAAACCAAGTGGGACCTGATCCGTTATCCCTCCATTCTGAAATATGATCCGATGCTTCTTGCAGCTGCGATTTACAAGGATCACGCACGTCAGACCGATGATATGACCGTGTTAATAGCTAAAGTAGTATGAAGGAAATCGTCCGGATAAATCTCGATAATGAGCTTGATCTCATCCTTGCGCATAAGCGAACAATGAAGCTTGTCGAATTGTGCGGGATGTCAAATACCATTCAAACCACTTTTGCCACCGCCGTATCGGAAGTTGCCAGGTGTGTGATCGGGAATAAATCCTCATTGCTTGTGCTGGGACTTAACCCCATAGCCGGTAACCGGAAAGAGCTGATGGCAGTCATTACTTCCGACCAGGAATTCGGCAGCGAGCAGCGGGAAGCTGTAAAATATGCCAACAGGCTGGCGAATGAAGTGACCACGCTGAATAAAAAAAGCAAAACCGAAATAGTACTCACGAAGGGAATAAACTTCAGCGGACTTATCAATGATACCCGGATAGGATCGTTTATTGCTTATTTTCAGAAAGAACTTCCGCTTTCACCCTACGACGAGCTTCGAAAAAAGAACATTCAGCTTATCGAGCTTTCCGATAAACTGAAAGAAAGCGAGGCACAGTATAAAACCCTCACGGAAACACTGCCGCTCATGATGTTTACCACGAACACCGGTGGAAATCTCGTTTATGCCAACAAATGGCTGAAAGAGTATTTCGGTTTAAACGAAACTGAATTCGGTAAGATTTCGTGGTTAAACCTGCTCCACGTAGGTACCAACCGATCGGTCCGTGAAAGCTGGGATAGTGCAATGACTTCCCAGACTAAATTTTCTGCCCAGGCACTCCTGAAAACGAAAAAACCGGATGATGAGCCGCTTTGGCACCTCATTTCCCTGTTGCCAGTTCGAACAGAAGGACAGCTGGCCGGATGGACCGGGTTTTTCGTCGACATTCATGCCCAGAAACTAGTCGAGGAAACACTGAAAAACAATGATGAGCTCAAAGCCGCTCAGAAACAGCTGCTTTTCTCACAAGTCAGACTGGAAGAAAAAATAACGGAGCTCAACAAGTCAAATCACGACCTTGAACAATTCGCCTATATAGCAAGCCACGATCTGCAGGAACCCTTGCGGAAGATCCGGACCTTTACCGAATTGCTTGAAAGGCACATTGACGACGGCGAGAAGCGTCAGAAATACCTCGACAAAATTGACGGTGCCTCCGATAGAATGACAACCCTCATCAAAGATGTGCTCAACTACTCCAGGCTTTCAAAATCGGATGCCGGCTTCGGGGATGTAGATCTGCAGGAAGTTATCGATACTGTTAAGCTCGATATGGAATTGCTCATAGAAGAAAAAGGAGCGGCGATCAGCGTTTCGGATATGCCTGTTATCAGTGGCATTCAGCAGCAATTGTCGCAGTTGTTCTACAATCTTATCAGCAATTCGCTCAAATTCACCACCACAGAGCCCCTCATTACTATTTCCAGCCGCAAACTTTCGGCAAATGAGGTGAAATCCGTTTCCGAGCTCCATAAAGGAAGTGAATACGTGGAAATCACCCTGAAAGATAACGGGATCGGATTCGATCAGAAACATGCTTCACAGATCTTCACCATTTTCAAAAGACTGAACACAAAAGATGCCTACTCGGGAACGGGAATCGGGCTCGCTCTCTGCAAAAAGATCGTAGACAACCACTTCGGAATCATCACAGCCACAGGAACGCTGGGCGAAGGCGCGCAATTTCAGATCGTGCTTCCGATCGATTAAGGACTTCGCAATCATTTTTATACTTCGAAGTAAGAATCCGGGAATGTTCAGAAAATAATATGCAATAAATTTGCGCAACCGAATAATTGCACATATACTTGCAGCTAATTAGTTTCAACATGAATTATCAGAAATGAGAAGAGATGTTTTTCAGGCCATCGCCGATCCGACAAGAAGAGCGATTATTTTGCTGATTGCATTTCAGGCAATGACACCCAACGCTATTGCCGAACATTTTGATACGACCCGGCAGGCAGTTTCCAAACACCTTCGCATATTGTCGGAGTGTGAGCTGGTAAAACAGGAGCAGTCGGGAAGAGAAATTTACTACCAGCTCAACGAAACTAAAATGACTGAAATTGACCAATGGCTGGCACAGTTCAGAAAGATCTGGGAAAGTCGTTTCAGTCAGCTTGACGATGTATTACTAACACTCAAAAACAACAGGAATGAGCCATAATTTAGCACTTGATTTTTCTGTAAACAGGGAAAACAAAACCATTACGGTGAAAAGAGAATTTGCAGCAGATGTGCCTTTGGTCTGGGATGCCTATACGAAAAGCGAGCTGCTCAATCAGTGGTGGGCGCCAAAACCCTGGAAGGCGAGAACGAAAACCATGGATTTCAGAGAAGGCGGTCACTGGCTGTATGCGATGGTTGGTCCGGAAGGAGAAGAACATTGGTCTATAGCAACTTACAGCGATATCCGGAACCAGGAACGATTTACCGGAATCGATGCATTTACTGATGCGGAAGGGAACGTGAACAAAAACATGCCGCAGTCGAAATGGGAAGTAAGTTTTACCGCCGCAGGAGAAGAGCTGACACTGGTAAATATCCACATTAGCTATAGCGACCTGGCACAACTTGAAACAACTATTGAAATGGGCTTCAGGGAAGGTTTAACAACGGCAATGGAAGGATTAGACGAGCTCCTGCCATCATTGAAAAAGTAAAAGCTATGAAAAAGAAAATTTTGTTTGTGATCAGTCTCCTTTTTGGACTGATGTTTATCAACTCCGGCTTGAATAAGTTGTTCCATTACCTGCCAATGCCCAAAGATATGCCCGAAAGCATGGTGAAAGTCGCAGCGGCTTTTGATGCAATCGGCTGGCTGATGCCGCTTGTTGCTGTCGTTGAAATCATTGGAGGCGTGCTGTTCATTACGAATAAATACAGAGCGCTCGGCGCAATCATGATCTTCCCGATTATGATAGGTATTGTTTTGACACACATCCTGAATGTTCCGTCGGGACTTCCGATAGCGTTGGTTTTACTGGCAATAAACATCTGGGTAATGATCGAAAACCGTCAGAAGTACCAGCCGATGTTTAAATAAGTCTATGAATTTTAAACTACAACTGAAATGGAAGCAGCGAATACGGAAAAAATCACAGTGCAAGCTAGTGTGAAAGCGCCTGTTGAAAGAGTTTGGGAATGCTGGACAGCACCCGTACACATCACAAAATGGAACAATGCCTCCGACGACTGGCACACGCCACGAGCTGAAAATGATTTACGTGCAGGAGGAAAGTTCCTCACGCGAATGGAAGCTAAAGACGGCAGTTTCGGCTTTGATTTCGAAGGAGCTTATGATGAAGTGAAAACACACCAGCTGATTGCTTATACCATGAGCGACGGCCGGAAAGTGTCCATTACTTTCGATGGAAAAAACGGCGAGACGACAGTCGTTGAAAGCTTCGATCCGGAGAGCCAGAACCCTGTAGAAATGCAGAAAGACGGCTGGCAGGCAATTCTCGATAACTTTAAGAAATACGTGGAAACGAATTAACAACGATCGGTTTTCACAGCATTTTCCCGCAATAACAGGAGTTGTTGCGGGATTTTTTATGCCCCGTTCCTATTCCCGGGACATTCTCTCCATTACTGAGAACTCTGCTGCTAATTCTTTCTCCTTCTTAATCTTTATTCTGAAATTTTGGTTTTTGTTAGCAAATTCCGCCCCGGCGTAAGCCTAATTTTCCTTTCTACAGAATAGTGTCGGAATGAAGCTAATGGAATTGTACTCGGTAACCAGCGTCGTAGGCGGATTGATCATCTACCAGGTGATCTTTATCTTCCTGAGAATGTGGGCACGCCGTAAAAAACGCACACTTCCTGAATTGCTCAATCAGAACATTTATTACCCGGGTTTTTTCCTCATGCTGGTGATAGCCGTTTCGGTAGGATTGCTGTTTATAGAAGAACACCTGAATCCGAAAGTGCTCAATTTCCTGCATCACCTGCTGAAAATACTCGCCATTGCCGGAACCGGACTCCTGCTGGTGCGTATTCTGAATGTTTCGAAAGCGCTTACGATACACCATTACCAGGACGAAAACCCACAGGATTATAAGCTGCGTAAAGTCGTTACCAAATTTCAGCTGATCCAGCGCGTACTGAATTTTGTGATCGGCATGCTCACTATCGGAGTTGCGCTGATGACCTTTCCGGGCGTGAGACAGGTTGGGGGAACCATCCTTGCTTCTGCGGGAGTAGTGGGGCTGATTGTCGGTTTTGCCGCGCAGAAAAGCATCGGAAGCCTGTTTGCCGGAATCCAGATCGCTATTTCACAACCAGTTCGCATTGGCGACGTGGTAACGGTGGACAACCATTTCGGGGTCATCACCGAGATCACATTGACGTATGTAATTCTCGATACGCGTGATGGCAGGCGACTCACCATTCCAATCAATTACTTCCTGGAAAACACCTTTGAAAACTGGACCCGTGTTTCTTCCGATGTCGTTGCCAAGATTCGCATCCGTGTCGATTACAGCATCCCGGTGAATGAGATCCGGAGGGCTTTCCTGGAATGGGTGGAAGCATCCGATCTGTGGGACAAACGAAAATCGGGTTTCCTGGTTACCGATGCCGGTGAAGCTACTATCGAGCTACGTGGAACAGCCAGTACAAGGAACTCCGACGATGCTTTTGACCTTGAATGCCTGATGCGTGAGCGACTGATCACTTACATACAGGAGAATTACCCGGATTCGCTTCCAAAATCGCGGGTAGCTATTACTGAACATGCTTAAAACCAAAAAGATGAAAAAGAAAATGACCTTAAAAGGAACCTGGGGAGTTGTGAAAGATACATTTGCCGGTTTCTCAGAACATAAAGTAATGAAGCTCAGCGGTGCGCTTGCCTATTACATGGTTTTCTCTATGGGGCCGCTGCTGATCGTGATCATTTCGCTCTGCGGACTGTTCCTGGGTCGTGAGGCCGTTGAAGGAAAGATCTACGGCGTGCTGGAAGGATTCGTAGGTTCCGATACGGCATCTTCCCTCCAGGATATCATCAAAAATGCCTCGGTCGGGGATAAGAGCTTCGTAGCCGTTGTGGTGGGAGGTGTGATCCTGCTCATCGGTGCAACGACCGTGTTTGCCGAAATCCAGGATTCAATCAATACCATCTGGGGATTGAAGCCCAAGCCGAAACGGGGCTGGCTGAAATACCTTCAGAACCGGTTTTTGTCCTTCTCGGTGATCGTAAGTCTCGGTTTTCTGCTGCTGGTCTCCCTAGCTCTGACGGCACTGGTGGAAGCATTGAGCGCCCAGCTGAAAGACCATTTCAAAGACGTGGCCGTAGTGGTGTTTTACATCATCAATCTCGCACTAACGTTGGGCATAAGTACGCTGATCTTTGCAACTATCTTCAAGGTATTGCCCGACGCAAAGATCAAATGGCGGGATGTATTCGCCGGTGCGTTTGTAACCGCAGTGCTCTTTATGCTGGGGAAATTCGGCATTTCGCTTTACATCTCTAAAACCCAGGTCGGAAGTACTTACGGAGCAGCCGGTTCACTGGTGGTTCTGTTGGTCTGGATCTATTATTCCTCCGTGATCCTTTATCTCGGTGCGGAATTCACCAAGGCCTACGCCATGCAATACGGTTCACAGATCCACCCGAGCGCTTATGCGGTAACCGTTCAGCAGGTGGTTGTCGAAATGGGGAACAAAGCAGTGCAGGAACAGGGGAAAGTAGTGGAAGACCACGAGAAAAAAACAGAAAAAGAGCAGCAGAAAGTTGCCAACGACTCTAAAAACTCAGCATCATGAAATCACAGCCCGAAACAATCCTGCTGGTAGACAACGGGATCTTCCCGAACAGCACGCTGCCCGTTCTTCATTATAAAAAAGCCGTTAAGCTTCCTTTGCTGTTTCCGGCTGCTGCCCTGAAAAAGCTCTTTAAGCTGAATAACTGGGGCAATAACTGGAAAGCCGGTATTTTCACCTTCGACCATTATCATAGCCTGACGCATGAAGTGATTGGCGTTTATAAAGGCAAAACCCAGCTGCAGCTCGGCGGTGATGACGGACTTGTAATCGACCTGGAAAAAGGCGATATCTTGGTCATTCCTGCGGGCGTTGCACACAAGAATCTTGGAACTGAAACCCAGGTCATGTGCGTTGGCGGCTACCCCGAAGGAAAAGATTACGACATGAATTTCGGAAAGCCAGGCGAACGGCCGCAGACCGATCAGAATATTGCGCTCCTGAAAGTACCTGATACGGATCCTTTGGCAGGTGTAAAAAGCGGTGTTCCGGTAATCTGGAAAGCTTATGACAATTTCTAACTAACAGCTAATCTGCTTCCTAAAAAAACCCAAATAAAAACGGGTAAGGGCAATTGTTAAAACAATGTCTTTACTTTTAGAAAGCATATAAACCAAATTACTCTTATGGCCCTTGGAAATAATACGAAAGTAGTACGCGCAGCAGCTGTGTGTTTCATTATAACATTCCTGGTGTTCGTGGTATTCTTCGGCCGTGAGATACTGTTTCCCATCCTCATGGCGCTGCTGTTTGCGATCCTGCTTCGTCCGATGGTCAATTTTATGCATGGAAAGCTGCGTTTTCCGCACATGATCGCCGTTGCGCTTGCCGTTCTCATCGGCCTGGCGATCGCACTGGGAATCCTCTACTTCCTTACCGCACAGGTGGCCTCGTTCATGGCCGATTTGCCTTCGATCAAGAAAAACATTGATGTTCACCTGCACCACATACAGGATTGGATCAATTCGACCTTTAAAGTCAGTACGGAAGAGCAGAATGCTTACCTGGAAGGCATGAAAAGCAAATCTTCAATGATCTCCGCTGATTCGATCGGTTCGGTTACCGGAAGCCTGTTGAATTTCATCCTGATCCCGATCTATACTTTCCTGATCCTGATGTACCGAACGCTTTTCCTGAGATTCCTCATGCAGGTAACACCGAAAACCGAACACGGAACACTAGCTGAGATCGTTACGGAAGTGAAATCCGTGGTAAGAAGCTACATTACGGGATTGCTTATCGAGCTCCTGATCGTTGCCGCAATGACATCGCTCGGACTCTGGATCATCGGGGTGGAATACTTTATTTTCCTCGGCATCTTTACCGCCGTTCTCAACCTGATCCCGTATGTGGGGATCATGGTGGCGTGTATCGTCAGCGTGCTGGTCGCCATGGTTTCTTCCACGGAAGTTTCTGTGATCATTGGCGTCATCGCAGTAAACGGCTTTGTTCAGCTGATAGATAATAATATCCTGATGCCGCGCATCGTGGGTTCGAAGGTGAGTATTAACGCCCTGGCCTCGATCATTGCCGTCATTATCGGCGGCTACCTTGCCGGAGTTGCGGGCATGTTCCTGGCAATTCCCGTAGTGGCGATCATGAAAGTGATTTTCGATCGCATCGATACGCTCAAGCCATTCGGGTTCCTGATGGGTGACCATATTCCGAAAACCTTTAACTGGTACAGTATCCGTTTCCCGGATCTGAATGCGGGAAGCCGCGATATTATGGATGATCCGGAAGATCTGTCCAAACAGGAAGCCAGGGAAATACTTTAAATTGATTAACTGATTCAGAAAAATTGTCTAGTCATGGAAGAAGAAGAAAAAGAAAAAGAAAAGAAAAATTTGCCACCCACGCCCATAGAGGAATTCAACGATAACCTGAAAGAATACCTGGCAACGAGATACGAGCTTACCGTTTTGAAAGCCTCTCAGAAAGCCGCTGTTGTTGGTTCGGCAGCAGCATTCGGAGCAGTCATCGGTATCCTGGTAGTGATGTTCCTGTTGTTCATATTTATAGCCGCCGGATTTTACCTTTCCGACTGGCTGGGAAGTTACGGACACGGATTCGCCGTCCTTTCCGGGATTTTCCTGGTAGCCGCCGTCATCATCTATTTCGGACGTAAAAAATTCATCATGACTCCGGTCAGGAACAGCCTGATCAAAGCCATGTTTGACGAAGATTAAGTAATAACTAATAAGAGAAGTTATGCTGGAAGAAATCGCAAAAAAGAACAATATCGTGACCATTGACGATCTGAAGGATCGCATTGCGTACCTCGAAACCATAAAGACCAAACAGGAAGACGTGCTCAAGCTGAACCTGGTCGAAGTACACAAATCGCTGCAGCCGATCGAGCTGGTAAAATCGGCTATCGACAAACTGCGCACCGATACGGATGTCAGTGAAAAAGCCGGTGGATTGATCGGCAGCCTGGGCTTGAATTATGTCGTAGGAAAGATCTTTAAGAACAAAAGCAGCGGCCCGGTTGGCTATGTAAAATCGCTTGTTGTGCAGCAGATCACGTCCTATTTGTATAAGAAGAATGAAAAAACCATCAACCGGTTTGTGGGCAATCTCACACGCAGCGCGCTGAGAAAGCTGCATGTGCTGGAAGATGAAGAACCGTTCGACCGTGTCAGGGAAGAAGAGCGGCGTCTCGCCGAGGTCGAGGAAGAAGAAGACCAGGAATTGCACGAAGCGGAAATAGCGGATATCAAAGACCCGCAGGAAAAACCGCTTTACGAGAAAGACGATCCACGAATTGCTGCCAGCATCGATCCGAAAGAAGTGGAAGCCAAGAAAAAAGAGCTCGACGAAGAAGATTGATCTTCCGGGATGTAAGATATCAGGACTTAGGATTCTAAGACAGTAGTTAAACAAGCAGCCCGGGATGCATCACGGGCCTGCTTGTTGTGCCTTCCCAGGATTATTACCAGCTTGAAATTCCTACTATCCTGAAATCCTATCCTGCCGTCTTAGCATCCCGTTTCCCAAGCAAAACCTGGATGATCAAAGCAAAAACGACTACGAGTGCGCAACCGATCAGGTTCAGCCATAAAAATGCCGAAAGGTTGTAGAACCATGCTATCACTACGAATGTTTCAGCCACCAGTGCAGCCAGGAAAACAGCTGTTCCGTTTACATATTTGATATAAAATGCCACTACGAAAATTCCAAGAATGGTTCCGTAGAAAAGCGATCCGAGAATGTTCACGACTTCGATAAGATTTCCGAGCTTGGCAGCATAAAGCGCTACAACGAGGCAGAATAATCCCCAGATCACCGTTACCCAGCGCGAAGTGGACAGATAGCGCTTGTCGGTTCCTTCTTTACGGTAAAAACGCTTGTAAAAATCGATGATCGTAGTCGAAGTCAGGGAATTTAATCCGCTCGCGGTCGATCCCATGGAAGCCAGGAAAATAATGGCGATGAGCAATCCGACAAGTCCAACCGGAAGGTAATCGATCACAAAGCTCAGGAAAACATAATTCGTATCGTTCGTGTCGGCTTTGCTGTTGTTCTTTTTCATCAGCGCAATTCCGTGCGCGCGGATAGTATCCGATTTCGCATTGCTGAGCTGAAGATCCGTTCTCAATCGGTCGATCGCTTTTGTATCGGTGGCCTGCTCGGCTTCTACCAATGCTTCTACCTGCTTTTGTTTTTCCGCGTGATTGACGGCGTAATCCTGCTCCAGCTTGCGGTAATCATCTCCGAACCGGCTTTCCTTAACGGCTGCAACTTCGACCTTGTTGAAGAACATGGGCGGCTTGTGGTACTGGTAGAAAGCGAAAACAAGTGTTCCGATCAGCAGGATGAAAAACTGCATCGGAATCTTAACAAGCCCGTTCATAACTAGGCCAAGACGGCTTTGTGTGATCGATTTTCCGGTCAGATAGCGGCCAACCTGCGACTGGTCGGTTCCGAAATAGGAAAGCTGGAGGAAAAATCCGCCGATGATCCCCGACCATAAATTGTATTTTTCATTCGGGTCGAATTCCGGGTTGATGGCGTTGAGCTTGCCCATTTTTCCGGCAATGTGCAGCGCGTCGGTGAATCCTACATTTGCCGGCATCAGGTGAACGACCATGTATCCTGCAAGGAAAAGCCCCGCGAAAATAATGGCCATCTGGAGCATCTGCGTGTAAGAAACCGCTTTTGCTCCGCCATAAACCGTGTAAAGAATGACGAGACAGGCCATAACAACTGTCGTATAAGTGACGTCGATGTGCAGAATGGTCGAGAGAACAAGCGCCGGAGCGTAAATCGTAATTCCCGTCGAGATCCCGCGCTGAAGCAGGAACAGCGATGCGGTCAATGTCCGCGTTTTATTGTCGAAGCGTTTTTCCAGGTACTCGTAAGCAGTAAAAACGTTCAGCTTGTGAAAGATCGGGATGAAGGTGATACAGAGAACGATCATCGCCAGTGGCAATCCGAAATAGAACTGGACAAAACGCAGACCGTCGCTGTAACCCTGGCCCGGAGCGGAAAGAAAAGTAATCGCGCTGGCCTGTGTCGCCATCACGGATAATCCTACGTGATACCAGGGCATTTTCCGGTCGGCGAGCAGGTAGCCTTCGATGTTTTTGGTGTTCCGGCTTTTCCAGACACCATACCCGATGATGGAAAAAAGCGTAACGATCAGTACCAGCCAGTCAACAGCGCTCATCAGCGGAAGGTTTTAGTTAACAGCCATAAACCGGCAATAACAAGCATGAGTACCAGCACAACGAGCAGGTAAACATTCCGCCAGGATCCGAGAATAGGCGACTTTTCTTCTACCTGGTGTGGCAGCTCATCCCGGAAATCGTCAACGACGTCGTGTTTCTCCATCAATTCGCCGGATTTTCAGGAAGACTGATGAGGTTCACCAGTAAACGATAAGCTCCCGGCACTCCGGCTGGCAATTCGCGGAAGAAAACGAGTCCTGTGTAAACGAAATTTCCTTTTCCGTGCCTGGCAATAATAAGACTTCCGTCGTCCGCTTTTTCGTTCGGATCGTTCATTGTCAAAATGGTCTCATAACCCGGATCGAGCTCCGAAGCGAAGTAAATTCCACGTTCCTGGATCCAGCCATTGAAATCGGCAGCAGAAATCGCATTCGGGAAATTCAACGCGGAATGGGAAGGATTTTTAAATGTAATGACTGCTTTTTCGTCGGTAACACGGTTTCGCGATACGGTGAAAGGAAGCGGTCCAATCTTCGCGATCACCGGTCCGATACGGCTGTTGGTGTTGTACTGAACGATCAGGTTTCCGCCGTTTTTCACGTAATCCATTAGTTTCTGGTAGTGTACCTGCAAACGCGCATTGGTGTTGTAAGCGCGGATTCCCGTAACGATCGCGTCGTATTGCGAAAGGTCGGCATTGTCCAGCAGGTCGTCTGTCAGAATGGTCACATTGTAACCGATCTGTTTCAGGCAAACAGCCACATCATCTCCGGCCCCCGGAATATAAGCGATGTTCGTTCCTGCCTTTTTCAGGTCGATGGTTGTCAATGTTGCAGCCGATTCGCTCAAAATAAACTGGTATGGAATGTGGTCGTATTCGATGCGCTCGATGGACTTGCTGTAAGTCTGATCGCCGATCTTCACGGAAGCCAGCAGTTTTCCGCTCGTCATTTGCGGGTCGGGAGCAATGGAAGCTTCGATCAGCAATTCGTCGCCTTTATTGACCAGTGTGAAATCGGGTTTCTGGATCTGGATCCTCCAGCCGGCCGGAGCGCTTAATGCTAATTTTCCGCTGACGTTCGCTTCATTGGATTTTACCCGGATCTGAACGGTTTTCGGCTGAGCATCCGGGAAAACAAGCACTTTCTCGGAAAGATTCACAGTTGCCGGAGGCAATACTTCGAACGGACGATACACTTCGCCTTTTACAGGATCCACGAATTTGTAGGTCAGCGGACGAACAACTTTCAAGGCCAGGTCGCCGACGGTAATGTCATAGATCACATTCGTACTTGGAATATTTTGCGGCGTTCCACGCTTCATCCGGTCGTTTACGGTATAAAGCGCGATCGTATGCGGTTCTGTCAGCCAGTAAGGATCCGAATAGGGCAAATCTTTCGCCAGCACGGATTTGTGTTTGAAGGTATAAAACTCGTTCGCTTTCAGGTTGAGCGACGTAACGGAATCTTCCTGCAGGAACGAAATGCGGTTCAGCTTGATGGCCGTTGTGTTCTTCGCAAGAATGTTGGCTGTAATATCGGTCGTTGTTCCCGGAGTTCCGCTGAAAGACGAAGCATAGGCTTCCGCCCAGAATCCGGAACAGGCTAAGAGCAGATTTTCAGCTTCCAGTGATTTCTGGGTTTTCCAGTAAATCAGCTCGGGATTTCCTTTTTTAACCTGCTGAATAGCTTTGTAAATGGCAATAAGCTGCGGAACGCTTTTCTCGGGAGCCTCCATTTTGTAGGAAGCAAGGCATGCATTAACGAGCTTTCCAACTGATTCAAGCTCTTTGTAGCGTTTCCAGGTAAGATCTATTCCTTCGAAAGGATCGGATTTGGCGATATCGCCTTTCAGCTGTTTGAAGTATTCGATGGAAGAACCGCGCGATTTAGCAGATCCGAATCCCTGGCTTTTGTGCATGGAACGGCTGTCTGCTGCAATTTCTCCGTAATAATCGCCCAGCAGGGAATTGTAAACGCCAACGTCTATTTTCAACTGGTCTTCGGAAGTCGTATTGGTGGTTCCGAAGTTGAAGGTGTTCCAGAAAAGGCGCTTTGCCTGCCACACGGAAACATACTGCAGTTGTTCCGGGAATTTTGTCGGATCGGCTGCTGCTTCGAACGCTTCTTCTGCGAGAATCGCCGATGCGGTATGATGTCCGTGGCCACCTTCTCCGGTTGTCGGAAAACGACAGATGATTACATCCGGGCGGAATTTACGGATCGTCCACACAACGTCTGCAAGAATGCTGTCGCGGCTCCAGATACTGAATGTTTCTTCCGGATTTTTGGAATAACCAAAGTCGTTGGCACGCGTAAAGAACTGTTCCGCTCCATCCGTTCTTCTGGCGGCAAGCAGCTCATTTGTACGGATCAGTCCGAGCAGTTCGCCCTGTTCTTTCCCGATGAGATTTTGTCCGCCGTCGCCGCGTGTAAGGGATAAATAGCCTGTTCGCAGCTTTTTCTCCGTAGCGAGATAGGCCAGCAGGCGCGTATTTTCATCATCCGGATGCGCCGCAACGTAAAGCACGGATCCAACGGTAGATAATTTCCTGAGATTTTGTAAAATTTCCGCGGAATTGTATTCCGGCTGTGTCTGCGCGGAAACGGATCCGGCGGCAAAAAAGAGCGCTAAAGCAGCGAGACAATATTTCATATGCAAAGAAGGGGATTTTCGTTTAATTGGATGCTTTTCTGTTGCCGGTAATGCGACATAATTTTTGTTCAAACAGGGAAAGCTATGAATGAACAGATGAGAGGGTTCGCGGGAGCTCATTCTTTTCCCGGTCTTTCTCATCGCAGCTGTAAAGACAGATGTTGTTTTTGCCTTTCGGAGGAAAAGCTGCCTTCACCAGCGCACGCATCTCGTCGACAGCTGCGATCATTTCCGCTTTTTTGAATCGGAACGCCGGACCTGAAAGCCCGATTACGGCCACTACGGTATTCCGGTGGAAGAAGGGAATCGCGACACAATTCAGATCGGCCTCGTATTCTTCCAGGTCGAGCGCGTAACCGTTTTTCTTCACCAAAGCCAGCTCGTCTGAAAAATGGGCTGCCGTTTCCTGATCGAATTTCCGTAAAGTGGCTGAGCGTAAATGTCTGGAATAGGTCATGAACAATTTACCGATCGCCGTCTTTTCCATAGCGCATTCTTTTCCTTCCTCGAGTGAGATCCGCACGCTTCTGTCGGGCTCGCATTTCAGCTCATACCGGAAATAAGAACCGATCTGGACAGCCAGGTAAGACGTTTCTTTGGTCATCTCCGTGAGCTTTTCGAGTACGGGTTTCAGCGTGGTTTTGATTGATGTAAGGTTCACATCAGGCGAATACAGGCATTGCAGCTTACTCGTAACCCGGTAGCGCGGCGTTATCTCATCCTGTTCCACATAGCCCAGCTCCTTCAGTGTATCGAGGAAGTTGTGGACGGTCGTTTTCTGCAATTCCAAAGCATGAGCGATATCGTTCAGACGCACGAGGTTCCCGTTCTGGGAAATGTACTCGATAATATCAAAGGCGCGTTTTACAGACTGGATCATAAAGTTCAATAATGATGAATTAATCGGCATTAACGATTTTATTCATGCGATAAGATTCAAAATTAATGGAAATTTGCAGACAAACTTTACATTCAGAGACAGAAAACATGCAAAAAGGATTAATCGCACTGGCCATTGGGGCCTTTGCACTTGGAATGACAGAATTCGTAATGATGGGAATCTTACCCGACTTGGCGAATACTTTAAAGATCACAATTCCGGAAGCCGGACATTTTATTTCATCTTACGCGATCGGGGTGGTAGTCGGGGCGCCCATTCTTACTTTGTGGTTCCGGAAACGAGCTCCGCAGAAAGCATTGATACTGCTTGCCGTCTGGATCACAGTTTCCAATGTGCTTTCGGCATTTGCTACTGATTACTATTCGCTGATGGTTATGCGCTTTTTAGCAGGCATGCCACACGGAGCTTTCTTCGGGATCGGGGCGGTTGTTGCCGGAAGAATGGCCAGGGACGGAAAAAAAGCCCAGGCAATCGCGTTTATGTTTTCCGGGCTCACCATTGCTAATATCGTAGGTGTTCCGCTGGGAACGTACATCGGGCACGCTATGAACTGGCAGCTGACCTTCGGCGTGGTGGGAATTATCGGGTTGCTGACCGTTCTCGGCATCGCTTACTGGCTGCCGAAATTCCAGGCGAACGAGGTCAGAGATGTGAAGCACGAGCTGGAGATTTTCACACGGCTGAAGCTTTGGCTGGTACTCCTCATCGCTATCATAGGGACCGGCGGATTTTTCGCCTGGTACAGTTACATCGCACCGCTTTTTACGGAAGTGTCCCATTTCGAAGCAGGGTCGGTTACTTTTCTTATGATCGTTGCCGGATTGGGAATGACATTGGGAAACCTTTTGGGAGGCAAGATCTCCGACAAATATTCTCCACTTACCGCGACAATCGTTCTGCTTATTGGGATGAGCGTCGTATTGCTGCTGCTCACGGTGGTTGCTGAAAATCAGATCGCGACTATTATTATGACATTCGTGATCGGAGCGGTGGCATTTGCGATCGTAGCTCCTGTCCAGATCATGATGATGCAGGCTGCGCAGGGTGCGGAGATGCTTGGATCGTCCATTTCTCCGGCTGCTATGAATATGGGAAATGCGCTTGGAGCTTACGCGGCTGGAATCCCCATTGCGATGGGCTACGGGTTTCGCTCGCCGGAATGGGTAGGAGCGGGAATGGCTTTCCTCGGAATTATCGTTTGCTTGATAATTGCCCGGATACGGATAAAAAGTAAAAATGCCGCTTTGGCCACGGACTAAGTGAGAATCTAAGATTTGGTTCTAAATGAAACTTATGATATTGAATAATTTTCTCACCACAAAGGGGCAGAGAGGTATGGATAAATCCTAAATTATAAGAGGAAACAAAGGAATTAGACCAGTGAATCAAAATTGTAGTAAAGTTTCCAGGCTTTGCCTGGAAATATCACCTTTGCTTTCTTTGAAAAACACAGTACTTTATTTAAACTTTGCTCCTTTAGCCCGTCCGACAGCCGGCGGATGGTGAACCAGCCTGTTCGGAAACAATACCTGAATCTAACAGCAAATTTAAGATACAAACTATGGAATCAATTAAAGGAAAAACAGCGCTCATTACCGGCGCAGGAAAAGGATTGGGAAAAGCAATTGCGCTGGCTCTTGCCGAAGAAGGGGTTAATTTAGCTTTGCTTTCAAGAACGGAAAAGGACCTTACTGAGCTTGCCGGTCAGCTCGCAGAAAGCCATCCCGGAGTGAAGGTCGCCTATGCAGCGGCTGATGTCTCGGATCTTCAATCGGTGAAAGCCGGAATTGCAAAGCTGAAGGAGGAAATCGGTCAGATCGATATCCTGGTGAACAATGCCGGGATCGGTAAATTCGGAAAGTTCCTCGAGCTGGAAGTGGAAGAATGGGAGCAGATCATCCAGACGAATGTGCTGGGGGCTTATTACGTGATCCGGGAAATTCTGCCGCAAATGCTCGAAAGACAAAGTGGCGACATCATCAATATTTCTTCCACCGCCGCCAACAGTCCCGGAGCGGTTACCAGCGCCTACAGTGCATCGAAAGCTGCTTTGAGTGCCATGTCTGCCGCCCTCATGCAGGAAGTCAGAAAATCAAATATCCGCGTATCGAACTACTCGCCGAGCACAACTGCCAGCGATATGGCCATTGCTCTCAACCTCACGGATGGCAACCCGGAGAAGGTGCAGCAGCCGGAAGATTTCGCCGAGCTGGTTGTTGCTCACCTGAAGCTGAACCGCCGGACTTTTGTGAAAGAAGCCGGACTTTGGTCGACCAATCCTTAATTTAAATGCAGCTTTTTGAACTCGTTCGGACTGATCCCGGTCTCTTTCTTAAATAACCGGGAGAAGTACGGCGGGTTTTCAAATCCCAGGGAATAAGCGATCTGGGCAACCGTCTGGTCTTCGCCGGTTAGCAGGTTCTTGGCTTCGGAGATCAGGTAAATATGAATCAGCTCAATGGCCGTTTTCCCGGTTTCCAGCTTCAGCATGTCACTCAGGTAACGCGAAGAAATATGAAGCTTTTCGGCTATGAACTGAACCGTTGGCAATCCTTTTTCCCTGATCCCGGAAATCTGGAAATGCTCGGAAATAATTTCGTTGAACTTAGAAACGGTTTTGCCGGATAGCGGGGTCCTGTTAATGAACTGCCGCTTGTAAAAACGCTGCGAATACTTCAGGATGGAATCGATGTGGGCCAGCATGATGTCTTTGCTGAATTCATCCGGGTTGTTGTAATATTCCATCTCGATTTTTGCATAAAGCTCGCGGATGATCTGCTCTTCCCGCGGGGAAAGGTGCAGCGCTTCGTTCACTTCGTAGTCGAAATAACTGTATTTTCTGATCTCGGCATGCAACGGGTGACCGTTCAGGAAATCTTCGTGGAAATACAGCAGAAAGCCGTCTTCTTCGAGCTCTAAATTGCGAATGCTGAGGATCTGCCTCGGTTTTACAAAAGACATCGAGCCGAGGTCGTGATCATAGGTCGTTTTGCCGTACATCATTACACCGGACTTCATTTTTTTGAATCCGATCATGTAAAAGTCGCTGGTGTACTCGGCTCCCTGGTTCGTGCAGCAGCTTCCGTCGCACTTAACAAGGCTGATCAGTGGATTCTCCGGTGGCGGATAACCATTCATCTGGTGCAGCTCGCTCAGGGTTTTAATGTGCTTCATCTTGTTGATCTAAAGTAAAGGATCCATACAAAGATAAGCATGGATCCCTTTTGTTATGAATGAATTATTTACCGTGGGCAGCAGCCGAAACCTCGCTCCATGCTTCCCATTCTTCGATGCGTTGTGCATAGACCTGTTTGATCCATGGCAACCCGATTTTCCCGAGGAATAAGCGAAGCGGCGGATTGGGAGCATCTACCAGCTTTAGGATTGCATCTGCGGTTGCTTCCGGAACACCAAATGCTCCTTCCGACATGCCATCGCTCGACTGGAACGCCTGTTTCAGCGCGTCGTAAGCTTTCACCTCCTGTTTTACATGAACAGCCGAAGCTCCTCCCCATTCCGTAGCAAATCCGTTTGGTTCCAGGATCGATACGTTTATACCAAAGCCTTTCACTTCCGATGCCAGTGTTTCGCTCAGTCCTTCAACGGCAAATTTCGAAGCGTTGTAAACCCCCAGGACCGGCATAGTTGCCATTCCCAATACACTCGATAGCTGAATGATGTGTCCTTTTCCCTGTTCGCGCATCACCGGAACGATGGCCTGCGACATCCAGAGCAAACCGAACACATTCGTCTCGATCTGGTCGCGGGCTTCCTGCTCGCTGGTCTCTTCGATGGTTCCGAAAAGGCCGTAACCGGCGTTGTTGATCAGCACATCTATCGTTCCGAAATGTTCTTTGGCTTTGGAAACGGCGGCAAAGCAGGCTTCGCGGTCATTTACGTCCAGCTGAATAGGAAGTATCAGATCTCCGTATTGCTGAACAAGGTCGCTGAGCGCATCGGTGTTGCGGGCGGTTGCAGCTACTTTATCGCCGCGTTTTAAAAACGCTTCTGCCCAGATCCGGCCAAATCCTCTTGAAGCGCCGGTAATTAAAATTGTCTTTGTCATCCTGAAATTGTTTGAAGTATGAATGAGACAAAACTACTGCGGAAGAGAACCGTCCGGCTTATACAAAAGTGGGGAAAGCTGATACATTTTACCGGGATTGCGGTGAGAGATTAAATTCGCATAATTGGAACAGTCCGTCAAAAAGGATTCACCCAGTTCGGAAGTTGTTCGCCTTTTAGTCCGGCAATTACATTTGCTGCAGCAAGTCGAAGCATGGCAGTTCTCGTTTCGATGGTTGCCGAGCCAATATGCGGAAGTACGCAAACGTTCGGCATGTTTAGCAATTCGTTTCCGGGATCCATCGGTTCTGGATTTGTTACATCGAGCCCGGCACCCCAGATCGTACCATTCTTTAAAGCGATCGTAAGGTCTTTTTCGTTGTGGATGCCTCCTCGGGCTGCGTTCCCGAAGATGGCCGTTTCCTTCATGTTTTCAAACGCTGCGGCATTGAACTGTTCCCTTGTTTCCGGCGTCAGGTTGGCGTGAACGCTGATCGCATCGCTTTGTGCGAGCAATTCCTCAAAGGAAACTTTTTGTGCGTCCAGCTCTTTTTCAGCGGGGAGATTGGAGCTTCGGTTGGTATAAATAATCTGCATTCCGAAAGCATATTTACAGCGCCTTGCCAGCTCGGACCCGATGCTTCCCAAGCCAAAAATCCCAAGTGTTTTTCCGCGCAGCTCGATTCCAAGGTCTGTTGTATCAGACGGATTGGAGAATCCCCAGTCGCCGTTCAGGATCTTTTTGTGCTGGTAAAAGGCTTTGCGGGAAGTTGCCAGCAGGAGCAGAAAAGCAAGATCGGCTGTAGCATCGGTGAGCACGCCGGGCGTATTTCCAACCGGGATCCTGAGCTGCTTCGCCGTTTCGGTGTCTACATGATCGTAACCAACCGAGTGCAACGCGATCACTTTCAGATGAGAGCAGCTTTGCAGGAAGTGAGCGTCCAGCTTATTGGAGCCTATGCTCAGCAATCCGTCGTGTTCCTTGCAGCTGGCGATTAGCTCTTCCTGTGTAAGATCGCGTTCCGCCGTCCATTCGGTTACTTCGATGCCCGCATCGTTGAGCAGCTTTTTCCCGCTTTCCATTATTTTCCTGGTCACAAAAACTTTCATGAGTCCAAGGTAACGTTTCGTTGACTATTTCGGATCCCCGGAACGAAAATGTCCGATAAAGAGAATTGATTTACCATCCGCCGGCTGTCGGACGGGCTAAAGAAGCAAAGAAAGCGGGGATGCCCATGGTCGGGAAAGAAAGCAATTCGCCAGTGAACAACGATTTGACTATTTATCTTGCCGGCACAGCAGTTAGCTCATGCACAGGCCGTCCTGCATTGGTAACAGCTTTCTCAGGACAGTGATCATGTAATGATGTATTGGCATCATCCCCGGCTCTACGCTCATCATGCTCCATTTAACGCTCATCATACCCGGCTCTATGCTCATCACGCTCCATTTAACGCTCATCATCCCCGGCTCTATGCTCATCATGCTCCATTTAATGCTTATCATCCCCGGCTCTATGCTCATCATGCTCCATTTAATGCTGATCATCCCCGGCTCTATGCTCATCATGCTCCATTTAATGCTTATCATCCCCGGCTCTACGCTCATCATGCTCCATTCAACGCTCATCATCCCGGGCTCTATGCTCATCATGCTTCATTCAGCGGTCATCATGCCCGGCTTCGGCAACTGTTAGTCCATAAGCTACCACATCCGACCGCAGACTAAAAACGCGCGACTTCCGACTACGGACTAAAGACTCCCGACTAATAGACTATATTATTATCTTCGCGTCATGATCTTAAGACCCTTTCTGAGCAATCAGCCCTTTACACTGGGATTACTGCTTCCGGTAATAGCGGTCTTCTGCGTCCTGAACATTTTTTTTCACTACCACGTTATTTTTCCTGTCGTCGATATCGGCCTCTGGGGGAAGACCCACCTGCTGGGCGAATGGTGGATCAGCATTGTTGCCGGCGTGATCATCGGACTGAACGCCCTGCAGCTCAATGCGCTTTTCAACCGCCACGAATTCCTCGAGCGCAACAATTACGGACCGTCGTTATTTTATGTAACGCTCATGTCCTTCAGTCATTCTTTTTACCAGGTCGACGGCCTGCTGCTGGCACAGGTTTGCTGGTTGCAGGCAATTCGCCTGATGTTCCATATCCGCCCGAATGAAGATGCGAGAAGAAACGTTTTCAATGCCGCTTTTTTCGTCGGGCTCGCAGCTACTTTTCATCCTGCCAGTGCCGGATTGCTCCTCTTTTTCTGGTTCGCGCTCTGGGCGCTGAAACAGCTCAGCTTCCGGGAATGGCTGCTCAGCGTGGCCGGATTTGCGCTTCCCGTTGTCAACGCGCTCGTTTACTGGTGGTTTTCCGGGCACCGGCTCGACACAAGCCTGCTGAGGAATACCATCATCGTTAACCAGGAGAAGATCGTTTACTACACTACCAGCGGACTGATAGTTGTGCTCTTCCTGCTGAGCGTTATCGGGATACAGATCCGATTGCAGAAAAGCTCCATCCGTTTCAAGAAGCTCACGCGGTCCCTGATCTGGATTCTGGTGGGAAGTGTCCTGCTCGGAACAGCCAACCTGATTTTTTATCAACAGCTCGAATGGTTCAATTTCATGTTCATTCCACTGAGCTTTTTCTTCACATTCGCCTTTATTCACCGCTTCTGGAAGGCAGTTGCCACTTTTTTCTTCTACACGGCATTTGTGCTGGCTGTTGTAAAATTTTTCGTCGACGCAAGCCTGCTGATGTAAAGGTTTGACTACCTTTGCGAGCACTTAATAACGGCGGCGGTGCTTTTATTGCTGTCAAAACAGTACAAACATGAAATTTGGTGTAGTTACCTTCCCCGGTTCCAATTGTGATGAAGACATGGTTTATGTCCTGCAAGATCTCATGGGACAACAAGTTGAACGTTTATGGCATAAAGACACTTCCCTGAAAGGAGTGGATTTTGTGATCCTTCCGGGAGGATTTTCCTACGGGGATTACCTGCGCTCGGGAGCAATTGCAAAATTGTCGCCTATCATGGGTGAAGTGATCAGCCACGCCAACAAAGGCGGATATGTTATGGGAGTTTGCAACGGTTTCCAGATCCTGACAGAATCAGGTTTGCTCGAAGGTGCGCTTTTGCACAACGATACCCAGAAATTCATCTGTAAGAATGTCTTTCTGAAACCTGCAGGAAACGCAACAGCTCTCACCAAAGGACTGGATGCGAACCGTACCTATAAAATTCCGATCGCCCACGGTGAAGGACGTTTCTACGCACCGGAGGATTCTTTGAAATCGATTCTCGACAACGACCAGGTCCTGTTCCATTACGTGGATGCGGAAGGTCAGCTTTCCGATGCAGGCAATCCGAACGGATCGCTCAACAGCATTGCGGGAATTTCCAATAAAGGAAAAAACGTGTTCGGTATGATGCCGCATCCTGAGCGCGCAGCAGATAGTATCCTGGCGAACGAAGACGGTAAGCTGATGTTTGAATCGCTGCTGAAATACTGCTAAAAAATGAGAGTACTTTTATTGGGTTCCGGAGGAAGAGAACATGCCATTGCGTGGAAACTTGCCCAAAGCTCACAGCTGGAAGAGCTGTATATTGCACCGGGAAACGCCGGAACACGTCACCACGGAACAAACGTCGATCTGAAACCGACCGATTTTGAAGCCATCAAGGCTTTCGTGCTGAAAAAAGACATTCAAATGGTAGTTGTTGGTCCTGAAGATCCGTTGGTTATGGGAATTCACGACTTTTTCCTGGCAGACGAGCAGATTAAAAAAGTGCCGGTTATCGGACCCAATAAAGAAGCCGCTCAGCTGGAAGGAAGCAAGGATTTTGCGAAAGCATTTATGATGCGTCACAACATTCCGACAGCCAAATATGCCACTTTTACAAAAGATACGTTAGAGCAGGGCTACAAGTTCCTCGAAAGCATGAAAGCGCCGTATGTGCTGAAAGCAGACGGGCTTGCAGCCGGAAAAGGAGTATTGATCCCGACAGAGCTGGAAGAAGCGAAGCAGGAGCTCAAAGCCATGCTCGAAGACGCCAAATTCGGCGACGCCAGCTCACGGGTGGTGATCGAACAATTCCTCACCGGGATCGAATGCTCGGTTTTCGTTATTACAGACGGAGATGCGTATAAAATTCTGCCGGAAGCCAAGGATTACAAACGCCGCGGCGAAGGCGATACAGGATTGAACACAGGTGGAATGGGCGCCATCTCACCGGTTCCTTTCTGCGACAAAACCTTCATGGATAAGATCGACAACCAGATCATTATCCCGACAGTCAAAGGACTCAAAGCCGACAACATTCTCTACAAAGGATTTATTTTCTTCGGGATCATCAACGTAAAAGGCGAGCCTTTCGTGATTGAATACAACTGCCGCATGGGCGATCCGGAAACGGAAGTCGTCATGCCGCGATTGAAATCCGACCTGCTCGATCTGCTCGAAGGAGTGGCCACCAACACGCTTTCCGAATGCGACGTTCAGTTCGAGGAAAGAAGCGCCTGTACCGTCATGATGGTTTCGGGCGGCTACCCGGATGCCTACAAAAAAGGCAAAGCGATCCAGGGATTGAACGGGATCACCGAAAGCATCGTTTTCCATGCAGGAACGGCGAGCGACGGACCGGTTGTTGTTTCCAGCGGAGGACGTGTTCTCGCAGTAACATCCTACGGAAAGAACATCGAAATTGCTCTGGAACGCTCTTACCGATCGATCGAAAAAATAAGCTTCGACAACGCGGCTTTCCGGAAAGATATCGGGTTCGACGTCAAATCTTAGTGGTTTTTCCTTATTTTCGGGTGGAACATAACTAATGGACGGAGCACTCATAGTCATCATCGGAACATTGCTATTTTCAGCCTTTACTTCAGGTATGGAAATGGCCTTCGTTTCATCGAATCGTCTGAAAGTAGAGCTCGATCGTACCAAAGGCTCTTTCATAGGAAAGATCCTGGGCTTGTTTTACGGCAACGAAGGACATTTTCTCGCAACCATTCTTTTAGCCAATAACCTGGCGCTGGTCATCTTCGGAATTTACATTGCCGACATGCTGAATCCGATCATCATGAGCTGGGGAATCCACTCCGGGTTCCTGATCCTGCTGTTGCAAACAGTGATTTCGACCATGATCGTCCTGATCGTAGCCGAATTTCTTCCCAAAGCGCTTATACAAATCAATCCGAACGGTATTTTCAGGCTCGGACTTCCACCGATGACTTTGCTGTATTTCATCCTGTTCATTCCGACCAAAATCGTTGTTTTCCTGAGTCATGCCTTTCTGCGGATCTTCGGGATCAAAGTGCAGCAATCCGAAAAAGTGTTTTCGAAGACCGACCTTCAGCACTTTGTAGCCGATATGAACGAGCGGATGGAAGACGAAGCCGATCTCGGGAACGAAATGCAGATCCTCCAGAACGCGCTCGATTTTTCGAAGATCAAGGCCCGCGACTGCATGATCCCGCGAACAGAAATCGTAGCCATAGATGTAGAAGCAGAGATCGATGAGGTATCGCAGATGTTCATACAGACACGCCTTTCGAAACTGCTCGTTTACCGTGATACGGTCGATAATATTATTGGCTATGTGCATTCCTACGAGATGTTCAAGCGACCAACCAGCGTGAAGCAGCTGCTGCGGCCGATCTCTTTCGTTCCAGCTGCCGTTCCCGGAAAAGAGCTCCTGGAAATGTTCACCAAGCAAAGCAGCAGCATCGCCGTTGTTGTGGACGAATACGGGGGAACAGCCGGCATCGTAACCATAGAAGATGTGATCGAAGAGATCTTCGGTGAGATCGAAGACGAGCACGACGACGAAGAATGGTTCGAGGAACAGCTCACGGAGAAATCATTCCGTTTCTCAGGTCGCGCAGAGATCTCGCACATTAATAAAGTGTTCAGTCTCTCGTTGCCCGAATCGGACGCTTATGAAACCATCGGCGGACTCGTCATGTACGAGCTGGAAAGCATCCCGGAAGCCGGAGCAACACTCGAGCTGGAGCAGGGAACTCTTTACATCGAGGAAGTTTCCGACCGCCGGATCGAGATGATCCGCGTAGAGTTGTCGTGAAGGCACACAGACAGAATTGCGGCACAAAAGTGAAGCGAAACTTTAGTAGTGAAAGGAGGATAAAACCTCTCTCCGCCAATCGGCAGAAGGGGTTAAGGGAGAGGATAGCTGCCAGGATTTGTACGCTTCACTGGGAAATTGCTCTTTACAGACAATAACCTCTAACTTATTCCATCAACCGCGAGATCGCAACGCCGATACGTCTCACCTTCGTCTCCTCTGTCTTCGCGTCGTAGATCCATTCAACCGTTCTTTTCTGCTCGCTCTCCGAAAGCTTCAGAAAGCGTTTGTAAGCTGCGGGCTCGATTTCCAGGCATTCTATTAATTCTGCCGGAATTCCGTAAGACGTATAATCTGCAAACAGTGAAATAAGTACCGTTTCCCCGGCTTCTTTTTTTATGCTTTTCCGGATCGCAGCCTTCACCGGAAGAAAGAGATCTCCTCCTTTCAGAGGCATCAGACGGATCTTTCCAAGATCATAGCTGTCTATCTTTCCTGTTACTTTCAGCCAGCCATTCGGCACCTCCGGATTTTTCAGCGCAGCGGGAAGTATAACGAATGTCCAGCCGCCTTTTCCGTCCATCCGCTCCATCATAAATTCACCGGAGATAAAGATCTGTGGTTTTAGCTGCATTTGTCACTCTGTTTGATGATTACGGTCCGAAATTATCTGAAAAACTTGTAAATCAAATGAAATTGCCTATATTTGCATCGTTAAACAGTAGACATTACAAGAACGAGGGGACGAAAGTCCCCTCTTTTTATCTCCTATGATTACAAAGAAATTAGTAACGGAATTAGCGGAAGAACGCATGGCAGAACGCGATAACGGATTGTTTATCGTGGAGCTTACCATTAGCTCAAGGAACGTTATCCGCCTGGAGCTCGATAAGCACGAAGGCGGTGTAACCGTGGAAGATTGTGTTTCCGTTTCCCGTAACATCGAGCATAATCTCGACCGCGAGTCGCAGGATTTCGAGCTGCATGTTTCATCAGCCGGCCTTGATAAGCCTTTGCGCGTTCACGCACAGTATGTGAAGAACGTGGGCCGCGGGCTGGAGCTGAACCTGAAATCAGGAGAGCACACCGAAGGAACGCTGACCGAAGTGAAAGACGACAGCATTGTCATCACCAACGAGGAAAAGCGCGAGATCGAAGGAAAAAAGAAAAAAGAAACAGTGGAAGTTCAACGTGAAATTCCATTTGTCGATATAGTAGAAGCAAGAATTGTTATTTCATTTAAATAGATAAGCTATGAACAGCTTGGAACTGGTAGATTCGTTTTCGGAGTTCAAAGAACTCAAAAGCATCGACAAACAAACGATGCAGCATGTCCTTGAAGACGTTTTTCGCGCGATGCTGAAAAAGAAGTTCAACACGGATGAGCACATCGATGTGATCGTTAACATTGATAAAGGTGACGTTCAGATCTTCGTAAATAAAGAAATTGTTGCAGACGGTGAGGTAGAAGATCAGAACACAGAGATCGCTTACTCGGACGCTATTAAAATTGAGCCGGACTTTGAGATCGGTGAGGAAGTTTCGGAAGAATTCCGTTTCGCTGACTTCGGTCGACGAAATATCCTTTCACTGCGCCAAAACCTGATCTCCCGTATTCTTGAGCTTGAAAAAGATCATTTGTACAAGAAATACAAAGAGCGTATCGGTGAGATCATCACAGGTGAAGTTTACCAGGTGTGGAAGAAAGAGATCATGGTACTGGATGACGAGCAGAATGAGCTTATCCTTCCGAAATCAGAGCAGATTCCATCCGATTACTTCAAAAAAGGAGAATCTATCCGTGCGGTTGTATCGAAAGTGGATATGCGTAACAGCAGCCCTGTCATCATCCTTTCACGTATCGCTCCTGAATTCCTTGAGCGTTTGTTCGAGCTGGAAGTTCCTGAAGTATTCGACGGACTTATCACCATCAAGCGTATCGTTCGCGAACCGGGAGAAAGAGCTAAAGTTGCCGTGGAATCTTACGACGACCGTATCGATCCTGTTGGAGCATGCGTTGGTATGAAAGGTTCACGTATTCACGGGATCGTTCGTGAGCTCCGCAACGAGAACATCGACGTTATCAACTTTACCAATAATCCGCAGCTGCTTATCCAGCGCTCATTGTCGCCGGCTAAGATCACCAACATCGAGATCGACGAAGAGCAGAAGCGTGCGAGCGTTTACCTTAAACCGGACCAGGTTTCACTGGCGATCGGAAAAGGAGGATTCAACATTCGCCTTGCAGGTAAATTAACAGGATACGAGATCGATGTCTTCAGAGACGGAGAGGCTGATTCCGAAGATGTGGATCTGGAAGAATTTGCAGATGAGATCGACAGCTGGATCCTCGACGAATTAAAATCCGTTGGGTGCGATACAGCGAAATCGGTATTGGAATTGACAGTAGAAGAACTCGTTCAGCGTACGGATCTCGAAGAAGAGACAGTACAGGAAGTAATGAAGATTCTACGTTCAGAATTTGAATAAATGTTAAGTATTGAAAACTGTTTAAACTTGATTTAACCGAGTTTAAACAGTTTCTGATTATCTTTGACACGAAAATACAGTGCATTGGCACTGAATATTAAAAAAGGAGTACATAATATATGGCCGGTAAAGCACAGCGTTTAGGCAAAGCAGCAGGAGAGTTAAATGTGGGAGTTTCTACGATCGTCGAGTTTTTGGCGTCGAAAGGAATCGCTATTGACTCGAATCCGAATTCCAAATTGGAGTCGGATCAGTACGACATGCTGCGTACGCAATTCGCCGCAGACCAGAATCTTAAGGAGCAATCCAAGATGACTGCAGTGAAGCGTGAGAAACGCGAAACAATCACATTACGCGACGTTAAAGCCGATGACCAACCGGCGGCAGATGAAGATGACTTCGATCAGACCATCCTGGAGCGCGTTAAATCGCACCCCGCTGCTGCTAAACCTGTAGTGGAAGAAGCTCCGGTTGAGAAAAAAGAAGAGCCGGTAGCTCCGAAACCAGAACCGGTAGCTGAAAAAGCAGCAGAGCCGAAAGTGGAAGCCGCACCAGTTGTGGAACAAGCTCCGGTTGCTGAACAGCCGGCTGCTCCCGCTGCCGATAATACAGGAGGCGTACAAGTAATCGGAAAGATCGATCTTGATGCGCTGAATACAAAAACGCGTCCGGACAAACGCAGGAAAGAAGATGGCCCGATCGACAAATCGGATTATCCGAAACCAGCCGCGGCAGAGCCTGCTCCAAAAGCAGAAGAGCCTAAAAAACCGGAAGCGCCAGCTCCTGATGCTCCAAAAGAAATTGAAACAATCCGCGTTGAAACGCGCAAGCTTACGGGACCAACGGTTCTTGGAAAAATTGAATTGCCGGTTGAAAGACCGAAATCAGTTGGTTCAAGCCGTCCGGGAGACGATCGCAAGAAACGCAAACGCATTAAAAAGGTCGAGCCTGCAAAACCGGGAACTCCAGGTGCAACAGGAACAGGAACGCCGGGACAAAATCGTCCGGGTGGATTCCAGAACCGCCCAGGCGGAGGACCCAATCGTCCGGGAGGCGGAACAGGTGTCGGAAAACCGGGAGGATTCAAATCCCGTTTCGATAAACCGGCTCCATCCGAGCAGGATATTCAGAAAGAGATCAAAGATACGCTCGCACGTTTATCTTCTTCGGGAGGTAAATCCAAGAGCTCTAAGAACCGTCGTGCAAAACGTGACTTCCAGTCCAACCGTCGTGAGCAGGAACAGCTGCAGGCGGAAATGGATGACAAGATCATCAAGCTGACGGAATTCGTAACAGTTTCCGAGCTGGCAAGTATGATGAGCGTTTCTCCGACACAGGTAATTTCTGCCTGTATGTCACTGGGGATCTTTGCTTCCATTAACCAGCGTCTCGATGCGGAGACGATCCAGATCGTTGCCGAAGAATTTGGCTTCGAAACGGAATTCGTATCCGCAGATATCCAGGAATCGATTCCGGAGATCGAAGACAAAGAAGAAGACCTGGTTACACGTCCGCCGATCATTACGGTGATGGGACACGTTGACCACGGTAAAACTTCCCTGCTCGATAAGATCCGTAATGCGAACGTAACAGAAGGAGAGGCCGGGGGAATTACCCAGCACATCGGTGCTTACTCGGTAACGCTGAAAGACAACCGCAAAATGACGTTCCTCGATACACCGGGTCACGAAGCCTTTACGGCCATGCGTGCACGTGGTGCCCAGATAACGGACGTTGCGATCATCATTGTTGCAGCAGACGACGACGTGATGCCACAGACCAAGGAAGCGATCTCGCATGCCCAGGCTGCAAACGTACCGATGGTTTTCGCCATCAATAAAATTGACAAAGCGGGAGCAAATCCCGATAAGATCCGCGAACAGCTTTCTGCCATGAACATCCTGGTAGAAGAGTGGGGTGGAAAATACCAGTGTCAGGAAATTTCTGCCCGTCAGAACCTGAACATCGACGCATTGCTTGACAAAGTATTGCTGGAAGCTGAAATCCTCGCGCTTCGTGCCAATCCGGACAAAAACGCTGTAGGTACCGTAGTCGAATCTTCTTTGGATAAAGGAAAAGGATACGTAACCAATATGCTTGTTCACGCCGGAACGATGAAAGTCGGAGACGTGATCCTTGTAGGACGTATGTACGGACGTGTCCGTGCCATGCACGACGAACATGGAAAAGCATTGAAAGAAGCAGGACCAAGCCAGCCGGTTTCCGTACTCGGAATCAATGGTGCACCTAGCGCCGGAGATACCTTCCATGTAATGGATGACGAGAAAGAAGCAAAAGCAATCGCAACGAAACGTGAGCAATTGTACCGTGAGCAAGGTCTCCGTACAACGAAACACATTACACTCGATGAGATCGGTCGTCGTCTGGCAATCGGGGATTTCAAGGAATTGAACCTGATCGTTAAAGGTGACGTGGATGGTTCCATCGAGGCACTTTCCGATTCATTGCTGCGTCTTTCTACAGAACAGATCCAGGTGAACATCGTTCACAAAGGAGTTGGAGCAATTACCGAAGCAGACGTGAATCTTGCCTCTGCATCCGATGCGATCATTGTCGGATTCCAGGTTCGCCCTTCCGTACCGGCTCGCAAGCTGGCGGAGCAGGAGCAGATCGACATCCGTTTGTATTCCGTGATCTACAAAGCGATCGACGAGTTGAAAGCTGCGATGGAAGGAATGCTTTCACCGGATATCGAAGAGAAAGTTGTTGGTACGGCAGAGATCCGCGAAACATTCGACATCACGAAAGTGGGAACGATCGCAGGTTGCTACGTAACCGACGGAATTATCAAGCGTAACTCCAAAGTGCGTGTGATCCGTGACGGTATCGTTATTCACAGTGGCGGACTCGGTTCCCTGAAACGTTTCAAAGACGACGTAAAAGAAGTAAAAAACAATTACGAGTGCGGTCTGAATATCGACAAATTCAACGACATCAAAGTGGGCGACCTTGTGGAAGCTTACGAAGAAGTAGAAGTTGCACGTAAGCTGTAATTGAGCTTAAGATACTCAAAGCCGTTCTGACTTTGTCGGGACGGTTTTTTTGTTTGCAGACAGCATGAATATTTGTTTCTTTAACAGATCGATGGCCATTGCATTTTCATGGATGGTTATTTTTGCGGTTCGTGTATCTGTGAATTACATCGAAACATACCTTTCCCTCGAATTAAGCCATGAATAAGCTCGCCGTTCTCATACCGTTTTTCCTGCTCCTCGCATTGGGGGAATGGTGGCTGACTTACAAATCGAGGCCGGGACAGTATACAAAGGAAAATACGCTGCTCAATATCTGTATCGGTGCGATCGACCGGATCCTCTCACTTGCCAGCTTTGCCCTTTTCATTTTCGCATTGAAGCTGGCCTACGATAATTTTCGTCTCTTCACGCCCGCCATTACCTGGTATCACTGGGTGCTGGCTTACATTGCCGTAGATTTCGTTTCCTATTGGTACCATCGCTTCTCACACCGCATCGCCATTCTCTGGTGCGGGCACGTGACTCACCATTCCTCCGATCATTTCAACCTGACGAACGGATTCAGGACCTCGCCTTTCCAGGGGCTTAATCGTATACCTTTCTGGATTATCCTTCCGGTTTTAGGATTTTCTCCTGCTGTGCTGCTAACAACATTCATTATTTCAGGACTGTACGATTTCTTTCTGCATACCCAGAATTTTCCGAAAGTGCGCTGGCTGGAGCTCTTCTTCATTACTCCGTCGCTTCATAAGGTCCACCACGGGAAAAACGACGTATACATCGATAAGAACTACGGCTCCACCTTCGTGATCTGGGATAGGATGTTCGGTACATTTCAGGACGAAACGGTGCCTGTGAGCTACGGAATCTTAAGTGCTGATTATCGCGATGGTGACCCGGTCGATGCGATCTTTCATCACTACAAATACCTCTGGACATTGATGAGCCGTTCCATTTCGTGGAAAAGCAAGCTGAAAGTCCTGATCATGCCACCCGACTATCTTCCGGAAGATCTGAAAAGCGATGAAACCGCTGCGGCGATTCATTTTCCGGCTCCTGACCGGCAGAAAACGGTTTACGCCATTGCATTGTTCGCCTCTTCAGGCTGCGGAATAATAACGCTGCTCATGTGTGAACAAATCGTTTCAGTTCTCCATTTCTGTCTTTACGCAGGGTTTTTTCTGACCGGAATGATCGCCGCTACGAGAATCTTCAATCAGCGATCCGGCCCTTCCCTTCGCCGAAATGAAATCGTCCGAAACCTGTTTTTCGTTGCTGCATTCGGCGGTGTTTTCTTATTCTTGGAAGATGCCCGGAATCAGTTGCTGTATGGAATATCGCTGTCCTTCATTCTTGCCATCTGGTCGTTGAATTTAATGCGGGAAGAACAGGCAGAAGTACGATCTGATCCGGCAAACAGATCATAAGAAATAGTAAACTCCCACGGGATAGGAATTCGTTCATTGTCCGACTATAATCGCTAATTTTACACCATGTTAGCACCTGGCGCGAAAGGTTGGATCGCAAAGTATTTTCAATTGGCAGAAACGGGTGAGATCACGTTGGAGTGGGATCAGCCGAAGAAATTGGACGTGCACCAGTTCAACCACCACTTTTTAGCTCAGTCCGGAATTGTTTTCGGGTATCCTTCACAATTGCTTTTTGCTGCTGGAGTCGATCAGTCAAAATGGACCAGAGACGAAAAGCTGACGGTCCTCCTGTTTGAAGCTCAGCTGTTCACCTATATGCGGATAAAAGGAAAGAAGGAATTCGACCAGGCGGCTTTTATTTCCGATCTCGTTAAATTCTATAAAAAGCACCGCGTCAATTCGCTGGGATCTTTGCTTGGCTATTTATTCAAAGAAAGCAAGGAGGAAAAGATAGAACGCATCCTGAACAAGCGCACCGAGGTGCCGAAAAACATTACGAATACAAAATCCTGGGTCAGTTACCTGAACAACGCCTTTATTTACCTCGATGTACTCCTGTTCGAAGAATTCCTGGTGACGGAAGACAAGTCGCGTTTCGACTATCAGGAACTTGCCATTCTTTCACTGGCCATTATTTCTTTGTCCGCTTATTCGGATGGTGAAATAGAAGAAAAAGAAAAAGCGATCTTCGATTCGTTTCTCGTTTCTGCCGACCTGGACGGAGATGAAAAGGAAATAGCCAAAATGCGTTTCAGACAGGGAATCTCGCTGAATGAGTTGACACCCGACCTGGTCGATTCGTGGCATTTCAAGCGCTATCTGCTGGATCTTTCGGCTCTGACTATCTATGCGAATCACGATGCTCTGACCGAAGAAAAGGCCTTTCTCCGGGAATTGAGAGTGTGGCTCGGATTGAAAGAAACCGATCTCGATGAAGCACTGGTAAGCTCTCAGCAATTTGTGCTGCAGAACAATAAATACGTGGTATTCCTGCAGGATTCGTCCTCCGTTGAGCTGATGGTCGACAGCATTTCAAAGCGCTGGATCAAAATACTGGGAAGAAATAAAGACAAGCTGGCCACCGAGTTGCGCCAAAGCAAAGAGCTGGTTTCACTGATACGTAAATCTGCCAAAGAAGAACTGTCTAAGGAAGAGAAAGAGAAAGTAAAAATGCAATTTATGGATATCGCAAAATCGATGCCGGCACTTGCAATCTTCCTGCTTCCAGGTGGAGCTTTACTGCTTCCGATCGTTCTGAGAATTATTCCCAATCTCGTTCCGTCTGCGTTCAGGGATAACGACATTGATGAAACGCCTTCGATTCATTAGAGCTTCCAACTAAAAACTTCTAGCTATCGTAATATTACGAATTCACGAAATCGCGAATTTATGATCCTTCAGCTGGCGACGCTGTGGTGAAATCGGAATCCTGATTTTACTGTCATCATTTTTTTTCTGAAACAGATTATCAATATACTGATTGCAATCCAAAAAAATCCCCGGCCATTTTGTAACGACCAGGGATTAATATTTCAGACTTCCAATGAATCAGTCCAAAGAACCGATCATTTTCGAAGGATCGACGATCGTATCGTATTCTTCCGAAGTAACGTGACCTAAGCCAACTGCAGCTTCTTTCAGCGTCGTTCCGTTTTTGTGAGCATATTTCGCGATCTCTGCAGCTTTGTAATACCCGATTTTCGTATTCAAAGCTGTTACCAGCATCAGCGAGCTTTCTAGGTGCTTCTGAATATTCGGCAGGTTGGCCTCGATTCCCTGAGCACAGTTTTCAGTAAAAGAAACGCAGGCATCACCGATCAGGCGGGCAGACTGCAACACATTCGCAGCGATCACCGGTTTAAAAACATTCAATTCGAAATGTCCGTTGGAACCGGCGATAGAAACTGTAACATCGTTCCCCATGACCTGCGCGCAAACCATGGTTAGAGCTTCCGGCTGTGTAGGATTTACTTTGCCCGGCATAATAGAAGAACCCGGCTCGTTGTCGGGAATAATGATCTCACCGATCCCGCAGCGTGGCCCGGAAGACAGCATCCGAATATCATTTGCGATCTTCATCAACGCAACTGCAGAGCGTTTCAAAGCTCCGGATAATTCAACCATTGCGTCGTGAGCCGCCAGCGCTTCGAATTTGTTGGCAGCAGTAATAAAAGGAAGCCCGGTGAAGTCGGCGATTTTCTTCGCTACAAGCACGTCATATCCTTTTGGCGTATTCAGACCTGTTCCAACTGCTGTTCCTCCGAGAGCAAGCTCCTGAACGGCAACCAGCGCATTGTTGAGCGCGCGTAAAGAATAATCGATCTGGGCAACATATCCGCTGAATTCCTGGCCAAGTGTTAAAGGTGTTGCATCCATGAAATGCGTACGGCCTGTTTTAACGATGTGCTTGAACTCTTCTACTTTTTTCTGAAGCGTGTCGCGGAGCAATTTCATGCCCGGGATCGTAACATCAACAGTCATTTTATAAGCAGCAATGTGCATCGCCGTCGGGTAGGTATCGTTAGATGACTGAGATTTGTTCACGTCGTCGTTTGGATTCAGCACTTTTTCGGCATCTTCCAGCTTTCCACCTTGGATCACGTGTCCGCGGTTGGCGATTACTTCGTTGCAGTTCATGTTCGATTGCGTTCCCGAGCCTGTTTGCCAGATCACAAGAGGAAATTCCTTATCGTGCTGACCGGTCAGGATCTCGTCGCATACCCTGGAGATCAGATCGCGTTTTTCAACGGGAAGCACACCAAGCTCGTGATTGGCATGTGCAGCTGCTTTTTTGAGGTAAGCAAAAGCGTGTACGATCTCTACCGGCATCGATCCTTCCGGTCCGATTTTAAAGTTATTGCGTGAACGCTCAGTCTGTGCACCCCAGTATTTATCGGCAGGCACCTTCACTTCGCCCATCGTATCTTTTTCAATTCTAAAATCCATTTTTATGGTTGTTTACGATTTATTACTATTTTTACCTCCGTAAAGTCGAACACGCCTTCCGGTTGGCAGGCACAAAAATAGCAACAAGATGAGTATTTTCGGAATTGTATTGTTTCTTTTAATTGGTGGAATGGCATTTTGGATGCTTTTGTTCTTGATGGGCTTCATCCTTCCTTTCTGGATCTCACTGGGAATCGCACAACAGCTGCGTCCGAAGAAAGTATTTGAAAAAGACGAAGAGGCGGCGAATTAATTTCTCCCTTACTATAAATACCGAAACGTTCTGTCAGTAATGGCAGAACGTTTTTTTATTCGCCCGTTTTTTCGCCAGCTTCAACTTGAATTGAAATAACTTGAATTATCCTTACAGATCCCTGCAATCAGATTTCAATTCATCCGCTAAACAGAACACGTTTTCATCGTACAGATTGCTTATGACTTTCAGAAACAATTACTCCTGTTGAATAGATGCTGATCTTCTGCAACTGCTTATTTTTCCCGCAAGGAACAAAGACGGAGCGTTTAACTCAAAAAAATTCCATTCACTTTTTTTGTGAATGGAATGCCTGACTACTGAAATCCAAAGTTGTTAATTAGCCGTTAATAACACACAAACTATTAAACACGATGATTATGAACAAGAGAATTTTAACCTTTGCTGTCGTTGCATCAATGACAACATTCGGACTGACAAGCTGCGGCGGAGAAGACAAAAAAATGGACGATGAAACGTCTATGGAAGCCGGAAAAACGGACGAAGATAAAATGGCTGATGAAGCACCAATGGAAGAGGAATCTTACGTAATGGTTGGTGGAGCGAAAATGGTTCCTTCGAAAGATATCGTTGACAACGCAATGGGTTCTGCGGACCACACAACACTGGTTGCAGCAGTAAAAGCGGCTGACTTGGTTGGAACACTGAAAGGTGACGGACCATTTACGGTATTTGCTCCTACAGACGCAGCGTTCAACAAATTGCCGAAAGGAACGGTTGAGTCACTTGTTAAACCTGAAAATAAAGCAAAACTGACAAATATCCTGACGTATCACGTTGTACCGGGAACTTACACTTCGAAAGATCTGAAAGACGGACAAATGCTGAAAACTGTTCAGGGAGAATCATTGAAAGTTACTGAAAAAGACGGAAAATGGTTCGTGAACGGTGCGCAGATCACTATTGCAGACGTTATGGACAAAAATGGTGTAACGCACGTTATCGACGCAGTTGTAATGCCGAAGAAATAAGCTTCCAACAACATAAATGAAATCGCTTTTCACTTCGGTGGAAGGCGATTTTTTATTTAATACCGGTTAGCACGCTGCCTGGGAAAAGACGAGCATTGAAATCCGCGTAATCCTGAAAGCTTATGGGAGCGGGAAAATCAAACCATATCCCAGCCGGCAACGAAGATAGGCTTCATTTTCAGCTCGTCGCGCTGAAGGCTGTTTTTTCGAAGAACAACGACATCAACCAGTGTCTGGGTCATGAGCTTGTGAAGCAGTCCCCAGTTCATTTCATGCTTTACTTCACGCCAGAGCGGCTCGCGCTTATCGACCCACCACAGCAACACATTGCGCTCTTCTTTAGCAAGTACAGCTTCAAAAAAGGTCGAGAGCAATTTCGGATCGTTGTCTTTCACCCAAACAGATTCCGGAACAACGAAGCGGTGATCTTTTGGCTTAATAATGCGTCTTACGACCGGAATGAAAGGAACAACTTTCGTCAGCAATCCTCCAAGATTTCCGGGAAGTCGTTCGATGATCCAGTTGGCTTTCGTGATCTTTGTAAAAGCTGTCAGCTCGCCGTTCGCATCAAACATGCCGTAAAATTCCGGGCGCTCGGCCTGTGAAGGCGCATAATAAGCGTGGCAGGCATTAATGGTCGAAAGGCAGGATTTGATCAGCTCTTCGTCCGTGATAATCCGAACATTATCCGAATCACAAGGTTTCATCCTGCTGAAAGACTGGGTGATCAGCTGAGCTTCCGGCCGGAAACCAAATTTGCAGGCCATTGCTCTCGATCGCTCATTGTTCGGATCGATGTAAGCGTAAAGAGCTTCGGGAGCTTCCCCGTATTTTCCTTCGAACACATCGTCGTAAAAGCGGGTGATCTCCTCTTTCAGCCTGGAATTTCCTTTTTCGGAATTCTGTCCGTTTCGGGAAGCCTGTTTTTGACCTGAAAAGGCAAAGTAACGAACATACCACTGTTTGCCGCGCTTGCAGAAAGTCACATTTCCCTGGACTTTTCCGTCCTTTTCTACCGAAAGAAATAACGGATTATCCGCTTCGTGGATGCGCGTTCGTGTATCCAGGTGACGGTAGCGTGCACCGTTTGTTCCAAGTGTTGTTTCACAAAGCAGGTCTACTAATGACGAGCATGCTTTTTCGCGAATGGTAAATCTTGCTGAAAGTGACATCTTAAATCGCGTTCTCTACAATTTGTTGGGCTTCTGCCGGAGTAAGGTCCTGGCGCTCGCCTAATCCGAGCCAGTTGCGCTCAATGAAACGCTCTTTTATAATAGAGGCTGTTTCTTTGAAATCCGGGGTGTAATCTGAAATGCGGGTAGCAACTCCAAGAGATTGGAAAAAGCCTTCTGTTTTAGCAATAGCTTCGCGGGCAATGCTTTCGTCAGTTCCTTCGAGGTTCCAGACACGGCGGCCGTATTGAGCCAGTTTTGCTTCTTTATTCGCAAATTTCAATTCGTAGAGGCGGGGAGCGATGATCGCCAGCGTTTGGGCATGATCGATCCCGTGCAAAGCAGTAAGCTCGTGGCCTATCATGTGTGTTGCCCAGTCAGTGGTTACTCCGCAGCGAAGCAAACCGTTCAGCGCTTGGTTGGCACACCACATGAGGTTGGAAGCAAGCTTGTAATCCGCCGGATTTTCCAGCACGCCCGGGCCAATTTCTATCAATGTCGAGAGAATACCTTCCGCATAGCGTTCCTGCAGCAGATTGTCTGTCGGAAACGTAAGGTATTGCTCCATCGTATGTGTAAATGCGTCGATCACACCGTTTGCCAGCTGGCGTTTAGGCAATGTTGCAACGAAAGTCGGATCCAGCAGCGCAAATTTCGGGAAGAACAAAGGTCCGCCCATGGTGCGTTTTTCTTTCAGGCTCGCACGGCTGATCACAGCTCCTGAATTGGATTCCGAACCGGTAGCAGGTAGTGTAAGGATACATCCGAATGGAACAGCGGTTTTGAATTCTTTTCCTGGAGTTCTCAGGAGTACTTCCCACGGATCGCCGTCATAGCCAACCGTGCCTGAAATGAACTTCGCTCCGTCGATCACCGATCCGCCGCCAACGGCAAGCATAAATCCGATAGCATGCTCCCGGATATATTCCGATGCTTTCACCAGCGTATCGAATTCCGGATTCGCTTCAATTCCCTTGAAAAAATGCAGCTCGTAACCGGAAAGCTCTGCTTTGAGCTTGTCGAGGAAGCCTGATTTTTCAATCGATCCGCCACCATAAAGAATGATGATCTTTTTGCCGTCGTAATGCCGTGCAATCTGTTTGGAAACCTGGTCCAGCTGGTCCTTTCCAAACACAATGGTGGTCGGCGTTGTGATCTCGAAATTGTTCATGTCAAAATGAATAAGGATGCAAAGGTAAGCAACTGGCAGTGACTATTGAAAAAAAGTGAAATGATAATAGACTAATTCATTGAATTCACGCATGATCGGGCTGAAATCAATGACTAATTTCCGGGATGAAAACGTGTTCCGGCTGAAACTGGTTTCCTGTTTAATTAAAGACCTCAGTTTGCTCACCGTCGTAGCTGGCAAAAACCATCATGAGGTGTGAATCTTTGTGCCACATGTTTCCATCTTTGTCAATGGCTATAGCTCCGGCATATCCTTCGAATTCTTTCAGCTCGGCGAATGTTTTTTCGAATGCTTTTTCGATCGGAAATCCGTCTGTTACGCGTGTTGCGATCTTCACGGCAATTCCGGCGCTAACAATGTCTTCACCGACTCCCGTACAGCTGACACCGCAATCGTTGTTGGCAAAATTTCCGGCGATTGTTGCTGAATCGGAGATGCGTCCGGGCATTTCGAAGCCTTTTCCGCCTGTCGAAGTGGAAGCGGCAATGTTTCCGTCTTTGTCAAGTGCTACACAGCCAACGGTTCCAACTCCGTAAGTTCCCAAACGCTCTTCGTATTCCTTTCTGCGCATATCCGTTTCTGGGTTGAAGAAAGGAATTCCTTTTTCGCGCGCGAACTTTAAGGCACCTTCTCCGCCAATAACGCGGTCGTCGACATGAAACAGCTTTTCAGCCACACGAACCGGGTTCTGCACATCCTCGATGTTCAGTACACCGCTGAATTTTTTCGAAACGCCATCCATAATAGCAGCGCTCATCCGGATCTTTCCGTCACTCTGGACCTGGGATCCGTAACCTGCGTTGAACAATTCCTCGTTTTCGAGGTGTTCGACCGCATACACAACTGTTTCCAGTGCCGTATGGGTTTCCAGGTACTCGTAAGATTTCGTAACGATCGCTTTTAAAGCATTCTGCTTGGCGATCTTTGTCTCAAGATTGGTGCTGGATTCGCTGAAAAATCCGCCGTGTATAATGATTTTCATTCTTCCAGGTTTGTAATGGGATGCTGATGAATTTCGAATGAATGATGCTCCATGTCGTATTCGTCCATATCGCTCATTGCGTGAACTACCAGGTTTTTAATGGAAATGGGAGTTCCCAGCTCGACTTGTGTCAGGTTGGTGTCGGCAATATTTCTTCCGTCAACAAGAATCACTGTTCCCGAGCCGATAGCCTGCATAATCTTTCCTTCACGAATGTAAAGACCTGTGTCTTCTCCGAGGCCGATCCCAAGTGTTTTGGGATTTCCGACAACTGCCTGGAAAAGACGGCCCATGCGTCCGCGCTGAACGAAATGAGTATCAACAACTACGTCATCTATGAGTCCGAGGCCGCTGGTGATCTTGATCTCTCCTTTGAGCAATGCCTCGGTGCTCGATCCCTGGTAGATCATGCTCTGTGAAGCTGCGGCAGCTCCGGCAGAAGTTCCGGCATAAATAAATTCTTCGGTTTCGTATTTTCTCAGGATCAGATCGTGCAAAGGAGTTCCACCAAGGATGGAAGTCAGCCTGAGCTGGTCTCCGCCGGTAAACATCACGACATCCGAAATTTTAATGCTGTTATAGGTCGATTCCTTAAGGGCGATCTCGCGTTTTCCGATGTGAAGGATCTCGACGTTCGTAGCCCCGAGCAGTTCGAAAGCATGCTTGTATTCGTCGCCAACTTCCAGCGGAATTTGCGAAGCTGTCGTAACAACGGTGATCAAGGATGCTTCTTTATGTTTCGACTCATCGATGATCCTTCTCAGAATTCCTCTTTCAAGGAAGTTATGATTTTTCGGATTGGACGGATCGAAACGGCCATCTGTATAGCTGCCTTTGTCAATTCCCCCGCCGATGATGATTAATTTTCCAACTGGACTCATAGTCCTCAAAATTATGTTAAAAATAAATAAAACGATGTGCGCCAACTGTTAATTTTAGGCCGGAATTGAGAACAGGCAGAAAGCTTCGGGTTGCCGCGATTCCCGTAAGTCAAAAATCATTCCGCATCAGGGACGGAAAATAAGGCATGCTGATAGAATCAGAAAAGAAGATCTGCCGCACTTGTAATTAGTTCAAAGAGCGTTTTGATTTTCAACTAATTAATTTTATATTCGATAGCTTTCCGCACTATACGTAACTGTTATCAATACTACGAAAATGGGATAAAGACAAACACCGCGATAATGAAACGACTCCTGATCAACCAATTCTGACAACCATCCCGGATGAAAATTCCTTATTAAAGTGATTGAAAGCACGAACACTATGTTAAAAGTTAAAGTTTCTTCACGCATTTATCTGTTAGGCCGAAGCTTTTAACTGATGAATTATTTTCTATCTTTCCTCAGGTTTATTCCCTGCTAAACAAATTTATTACATGAAAATCCTCAATATTCAAGCTTTGCGCGGACCCAATGTGTGGAGTACCTACCGAAAAAAGCTTATACAAATGCGTCTCGATCTCGAAGAGCTTGAAGAGCAGCCTACGAATAAAATTCCTGGTTTTCCCGAAAGAATTAAACAATTGCTTCCCACACTTATAGAGCATCAGTGCTCGGAGGGAACACGTGGAGGATTCTTCAGTCGGATCGACGACGGAACCTGGATGGGGCATGTTATCGAGCACATTGCACTGGAGATCCAGACACTTGCCGGAATGGAGACCGGTTACGGAAGAACACGCGAAACCAAAACTCCCGGCGTTTACAATGTCGTATTCAGCTATACAGAAGAAAAAGTAGGCGTTTATGCCGCACAATCTGCTGTGAGAATAGCCGAAGCACTGATTGCAGGAACGGATTACGACCTGGAAAAAGACCTGCAGGAAATGCGGGAGATTCGGGAGGATGTTCGCCTGGGACCAAGTACCGGAAGCATAGTCGAAGAAGCCGTGAAACGCGATATTCCTTTCGTGCGCATGGGAACCAATTCATTGGTGCAATTAGGTTACGGCATCAATCAGATGCGTTTCCAGGCAACAATCACCTGTAATACGAGCAACATTGCCGTCGATATTGCCTGCAATAAAGAGGCTACGAAAGATTTGCTGAAATCTGCCTGTATTCCTGTTGCCGACGGAGATATTTGTTACGATGAGGAAGATCTGAAAGCGCTTGTTGACCAGATGGGCTATCCGATCGTGATCAAGCCTTTCAACGGAAATCACGGAAAAGGAGCTTCCATCAACCTGAAAACATGGGAAGAAGCGCTCGCCGGACTGGAGTTCGCACAGAAATATTCGCGAAAAGTGATCGTTGAGAAATTCATCGAAGGATTTGATTTCAGAATTCTCGTTATCAATCACAAGATCGTTGCAGCTGCGAAACGCATTCCGGCGCATGTGGTCGGAGATGGAAAAAACACCATCCAGGCGCTGATCGATCTTACGAATGCAGATCCGAGACGCGGTTACGGACACGAAAATGTACTGACGGAAATTACCGTCGACCACGATACCGAAGAACAGCTGGCAAAGCTGAATTACACACTGGAATCTGTTCCGGCTCAGGAAGAGATCGTTTACCTGAAATCGACTGCGAATCTCAGCACCGGGGGAACTTCCATCGATGTGACCGACTCGCTGCACCCGAATACGGTTTTTATTGCCGAACGCATTTCCCGTGTTATCGGACTGGATATTTGCGGCATCGACATCATGGCAACAACGCTCGCGCAGCCGATGGCTGTTACGGGAGCAGCCGTGATAGAAGTAAACGCAGCTCCCGGATTCCGCATGCACCTGGCTCCTTCGGAAGGACAGCCGCGGAATGTGGCCGCCCCGGTTATCGACATGTTATTTCCCCCGGGAAAACCTTCGAGAATTCCGATTTTCGCCATTACCGGCACAAACGGGAAAACAACTACGACCAGGCTGCTTGCACACATTGTTAAGAACTGCGGCTACAACGTTGGCTACACGACGTCTGATGGAATTTACGTCCAGGATCAGCTGATCCAGAAAGGCGATACCACGGGGCCGCAAAGCGCTGAATTCGTGCTGAAAGATCCGTCGGTAGAATTTGCAGTACTGGAAACGGCCCGTGGCGGAATTATCCGCGCTGGTCTCGGATTTACACGCTGCGACGTGGGAATTATCACCAACATCGCCGAAGATCATATCGGGATAGGCGATGTTCACAACCTGCGCGATCTTGCTGCGGTGAAATCGGTGGTGGTCAATACCGTTAAAAAAGACGGCTGGGCGATCCTGAATGCGGAAGATGAGCATTGTATCAACATTGCAAAAACACTCGACTGCAATGTCGCTTACTTCTCCCTCGATCCGAACAACCCGGTGATCATCGAACATTGTAAAAAGGCTGGAATTGCTGCGATCTATGAAAATGGCGCCATCGTCATTCAGAAAGGCGAATACAAATTCGTGATCGAGCACGTGGTCAATATTCCATTGACAGTAGGAGGGAAGGCGAACTTTATGATCGCGAATGTACTTGCGGCTACACTTGCGGGCTATCTCCACGGTTTCAAAACAGAAAGCATTCAGTCATCTCTGAAAACGTTCCTTCCGGGCGCAACCCAGACTCCGGGACGTATGAATATTTTCGAATTCAAAAGCTTTAATGTGCTGATCGATTTTGCTCACAATCCTGCGGGCTACATGGGAATCGAAGACTTCCTGAAAAAAGTCGATTCAACACATAAGATCGGGATCATTTCGGGCGTTGGCGATCGCAGGGACGAGGACATCCGTGAATGCGGAAAGATCGCAGGACGCATGTTCGACCACATCATTATTCGCCAGGAAAAACACCTGCGCGGAAGAACAGAACAGGAGATCATCGATCTGCTGGTGAGCGGTATGACCGAAGCTGATTCCGGAATGACTTACGAGATTGTTCCGAAAGAGGTGGAAGCGATCAAACACGCTATGTCAATTGCACGTGAAGGTTCCTATGTTGTAGCGCTCAGCGATGTGATAACAAATGCCATTGCGATCGTTCAGGAATACCAGGAAAAAGAACGCGCCCAGGATACGGCACAATTGAAGGTATAAACGCTGAATTACAGAAATAGAAAAGGGCATACGGTTTACCGTATGCCCTTTTTACTTGGTCTAAAATGTTATTTACAGAAACTACAAAAGAGTATTAAGTATTTTGAAAATGCGCTCTTTTGTGCCTCTTGTGGTTAGTGCCTTCGCTTGAACAGTGCGTCATGGAAATTCGTATAGCTGATCGATAATTCAATGCTTCCGCCGCTGTAAGCTTTTCTAAGTGCCGAAACCGTTACATCGTAGGAAAGTCCGAAACGGAATCCCGATAGATCTACTTGAATAGTTGGGATAACTGCATCTTTTACACGGAAATAGCTTCCGAATCCGAAGGAGGCCTGGTTTCGTAATCCTGTCTGCTTGGTTCCTTCACGGAAGCGTTTTCTGAGTAATCCGCCGAAGATCGTTTCGTAATGACCTCCCTGTATGAACTGAACGAACTGCACGTCGAAAGCCCAGGTCGTCGAAGGAAGATCCATGGAGTAGTTCACCATTCCGGTATATTTCCTCGACAGTTTTTCAGACGATCCTGCGCGGTATTTCATCTCGGGCATGTTCACATGGTAAACCGCAAATCCGACCTGGAACTTGGTGTCGTTGTTACGGGCGAAAGTGCTCTGGCCGCCGTCGTACTGGTAGAAGATCCCGGTAGAAGCATCTATGTAACGGAAAGAATTCAAAGCATCTCCTTCTCCGGAGGCAATGTT